>Ga0255756_1000093_pt1 | contig 93868 bp, 62 predicted proteins | sample 011ome_20_FD_179956 | JGI IMG/M metagenome (GOLD analysis project Ga0255756, IMG submission 179956) | Coastal salt marsh microbial communities from the Groves Creek Marsh, Skidaway Island, Georgia - 011509CT metaG (version 2) | ecosystem: Environmental > Aquatic > Marine > Intertidal zone > Salt... | reverse complement strand
TCCCTGCACACTTTTGCACATATGCAATCAAATGTTTTTTAATTAGAAAAACGAGAGAAAGACACGACTACACTCACACATATACGGTACTAGTACGCCTAACACCTCCTGGATGTGCTATTACTACTTTTACTACTACTGATTCCTACTCGGAAAATATTTCACCCTGGTCTCTCTGAACACCACGAAACTTCTGATGACGACTATAACGAAAGCAGCACCTACACACGTCGCCGCACAAAGGAACGCCTTCCCTCTGGACGCTGCGAATACAGATCCTAGCAAAACAGGCGTGATGATTCGCGCAGAGGAGTTTATCGCGCTATCGAATCCCATAACCGCCCCTCTGGACGTCGTCGGCACGCATTGCATCAACAGAATAGGGATTGATGGAGTGAAGAGAGGAACCCCACATACGTAAAAGAACGCCCCTAAGCCAGTGGTGAACGCTGTGGTGGATACGCCGATCATCGCCAGACCGATTGCGACGAGCGCTAATCCTATACCGCAGGTTTTCGTCAGTCCGAAAAATTTGAAGATTGGCGCAAAGAGTAGCGTAGATATGCTCAGAGAAACCAAACTCAAAGACGTCAACGTGGCACCAATCATCGTTGGTCCCATTCCCACTGTTCTAGAAATTACGAGAGGAAAGAACGAGTCGAACGTAGATTGACCGGCGTTGTAAAGAAACGACGTCACGCAGATTGTCCCCACCGCGGCGACCAAAGAAACGCCAAGCGGACAACTTAAGTTCTGCGAGTCATACAACGCGTCCACGTTTGCATTTGCATCGTTAGACGACCCTCCTCCTTCGTTTTTGCTCTTTTCCGTGCTTCCATCGGCTACCACATTTATCGTCTGCGCGCTAGTTGGCTCTACGACGAGTACAAATACTAATATGGAGGCTAAAATTGAGGCGTATCCGGTAAACGCAATCGTTGCGGATAAACTCAATCCAGAACATATGATTCCTCCTACGGTTGGGCCAACCACAAACGCCAACGTACAACAAGCCTCTCGCCATCCCATTAAACGCGCCGTAAATGCACCATTTTCGTACCTTTTCGCCGCGATCGCGTTGTTGTTGTTGTTGTTAGCATTCATATCTGCCTTGTCCGTGGTCGCGGCCTCTCTGGTTGCTTTTTTACTTGCCGCTCGCATAGAGGCTGATACGCTCGAGCCAATATCGGCTAAATACGCCTTAATGACCGGGGATGCACCTGCACAACAACCCGCCAGCACGCGAAGGATTAAAAATGTTTCAAAAGAGTATCCAAGAGAAACGCACTTTGCCTGCGCCAATAAAAACGTACCCACTCCAAGAAGCGATAACGTTATTACTTTTTTCCGACCCACCATCGGTAAGTCGGATAAACGAGGCCATAGAAACAACGCAAAAAACATACCCAAAGGATAGGCGGACGTGAGATATCCGATTTTAGAGCCAGGGATGTCAAAATGCTTGACCAATTCCGGCGTGATTGGTCCCGTCGCCGTGAAACCGAGGAGATGAAAGAACGCGGCTAACATGACGGCGAGTATCGATACGATTGTTGGTAAAGGTATAGCGAAGTTGTCTCCTTTACTCGAAGATACCGACGATGATGCACAGACGAGCGTACCCCTACCTCGGAGGCGTGTTCTTCTTTGTTTTCGTTGACCGTCCGTATGCATAGTTTTCGTCGTCCTCAGCCGGTGGTGAGAACTATTTGTTGACGATGCTTTCACGTCGCTCCTTTTATTACTCTCGCCGCGCTTCATGCTGTTGCATCTCACACTGTCTTCTTTAACGTGGAAAATATAGTCTCGTCTTTTTCCTCTGATGTGTCCTCTCGTCGATTGCGTCGCGTGCGGTATCGTTCCTGGTAAAGAAGAAGAAGAAGAAGAAGAAGAAGATTGCGTTTTGTCGCGTTTTCCTCGACGCGTCGAACGAGGACGACAGAAAGGGGAGAAAGGAGATATTTTCATCCTCGTCGTTCGGTGTCGTCGTTCCGGGAAAGTATCGCGAACGTTTCTCGAGGAGAACGAAGAAAACGTTTCCATCGCCGTCATTATCGATGAAAGAGCAAGAGTAAAAGAGAGAGTTAGAGGCCTTCGACGCAGGGGGAAGCCGTCTCTTTTGTGTCGTCGTCGTCGTCGTCGTCGAAAAAGCATCTTCCACGACGAAAGTAATAAGAGATATCCACTCAACACTCTCGTGTCTTCACTTTTATTATCATATAATAATTAGTAGTATACCACGATGCACGCCTCCTCCTCTTCCTCGAACTGCTCTCGCGACTCTGCCTCTCTCTTCGTGTCGTCCACGCGAGCTGCCACCGCTCGTCGCAACTCCGCCGCTGCTTTTAGACCAACATCAAATATATATCTTCGTCGCCAAAAACGGACAAGTCGAGGGTACGACAGAAATGCGTCCACGACAACCACCATTCGGTGTCATCAAAAGACGAGTTACGAGACGGTCAACTTGGGAAAAACGCAGCACGGGATTGCTTTCACGGATCTGAACAACATTTGCAACGAGATGATTGCAAAAAACGGGATTAAGAATGGTCAGGTAGTAGTACACTCGCGTCACACCACGACGGCAGTTACGATAAACGAGTACGAAGAAAGGTTAGTGGACGACGCGAGACAGTTTCTGTTGAAGTTGGTTCCTCCTTTATATCCTTATTTACACAACGACTTGCACGTCAGGTTTCCACCCGATGACGATCGTTGGAAAGGCACGGTCGAGGAGTGGAGAGCGCAAGAACCGTTGAACGCACACAGTCATTTAATTGCAATGTTGTTGGGTCAATCCGTGACGGTTCCCATCTGTGACGGGAAGATGACGCTCGGGACTTGGCAAAGTATTTTGTTCGTCGAGCTGGACGGCGAAAGAGAGCGCACGGTGGGCATTCAAGTTTCCGGCGAATGATTTTGACGTTCTTGTTATGCATATGTATTTATCTTCTTAAAATTAATTATTACAACAGTCTTTCGCTGCCTCGTATTTATTTATTCTACTTCTCTCTCTCTCTCTCTTTCTCTCTCTCTTGCTCCTCCTCCTCCTCCTCCTTTTCTTCTTCTTCTTCTAACCTCGGAAAACGACGGGCGGGTTTCATCGTTACTGTTTATTATTTCGCAATGACGGAGGCGAAAGATGCGCCCGTCCATTTTGGAGCTTGCTCTTTGTCCGCAGCTTTTTTCACCGGCGCGTTCAACAACTCTTCGTCTTCCGCGGCAAACATGTCTTCGTCTTCGTCCGCCCACGCTTTCTTGGTGTTCAAAGACGCTTTCGGCGTGACCATGTCCAACTTCTCCGCGAAGGACGCACCTGCTGTCGGCGCGTCTTGCTTCTCTTTCCCGCCAAACATGGAATCTTGTTTCTCTTTACCCGGCTTGAAAAAGCCACTATTGTTGTTGCTCTTGAAAAGCTTCGCCGCCATCGTTTCCGCCGGCGGCGCTTTTGGCGTCTCGTTATCGGAAACCATCTCTTCGTACGATGGAAGCTCTTCGGTCAAATCTTCAACGACGTTATTGGAGCTCGCTTTAACCTTGATCGTCGCTGGTGTCTTGGCGACCGCTGCCCACGATGGCGACGACGATGGCGCCATCGCTTTCTCAACCGTGCTCGGCGGCGACATGGACGTGTCCATATCTTGTTCTCCGTCAGCCTCTTTTGTTCTTTGGACAGACTTTCTTTTTCTTTGGCGCTCTCTCGCCTTTTCCTTTTCTTCGGCGAACACGTCTTCGTATACTTCCTGGGAGACGCGCTGTTTGAACAACGCCCAAAAGACGCCCCCTGGCGTTCGTCTTCGGCTTCCATCGGCCGTTTGCATCCCTCCTTTACTTTCAATATTTTGAACTTCGACGGCCAAATTGGACACCATCTCGCCACCAACGATATCGAGCGCTCTTCGCATCAAACTCACTTTCGGCTCGTTCAATTGATTACAAATTTCCTTGGCAATTCTTCCCAAATCAGAACTTCTGGAACCGTTGGCAGATTTTCGTCGGTTCGACTTGAACGCCGGCGACGCGTTCGCCTTGCGCTTGGAAGATTCAAAATTCAGAAGCAATTTGCCGTTGTTTTTGTTGCTCGCCCCCGGCTTTGTGTTGCCCACTTTGAATTTCATCTCAACAACATTACTATTTCCAGTCGTCATCAATCCTGGTGCCGTCAACATCTTTGGCGGTTGCTGAGGGGCGGTCGAAGCCTCGTTCACGTTGATGAGTTCGAAGGTTTCCTTCTCTTCGAGCACTCGAACGTCTTCAAAATCTAAAGTAGCTGCGCTCATTTTTCTATGGATGAGATGTAAAATTTCTCTCTTCTGCTGCGACGCGTTAAAGAAGAAGAATTCAAAAAGATGTCTTTTCCGTAGTGTTTAGTAGTAGTATTGCGTTGCGCGTTAAAGTGTGCGTGTAACAGCGCGAATACTCTCTGTAGAAACCTCGGAAAAGTGAGGAAGAAATTAGCCAACGGAAGGACAACAACGACGACTAAAGAGAGCTGTTCTTTTCTTTTTTGAATTTTGAATTTCTGAGTTGTGTTTTTTGGCCTCCTTCTCGGGGCCTTCAACCCTAATTCTGAATCTTGGAAAAAAATTGTTCATGAAGATACGCAAATTCTTTGTTTGGGTGCACTTGGAGAAAATTCATCGCTCGGCTTTTTAGACCGCGAGAGAGTTCTTTCTTTCCTCATATAAAGCACATAACAAAAACTTAAAACAAAAATGTTTACCACCATGTCCATGAAAACTGTCGCGCCGGTACGTGTTGTGTGCTCTTTTCCTCCCTCGTCTCCGCGCGAAGCCGTTTTTCTCTCTCCCTCTTTCTCCTAATTTTTGTTCTTCGATTCGAGGAGAGAGCAGGACATAAATAACTTCGCAAGGAGAGAGATAACGAGAAAAAATTGTCCGCCGAGAGGACTTTCTTATTATATAAACTCGCATCACATTGATAGAATTTTGAGCGCTTTTCGCCGCGATTGTTTTAGTATCGATGTCGCGAGGAGAGCGCGTCTGTTACACGACGGAACGGGAGAGAGAGAGAGAGAAAGAGAAAGAGAGAAAGAGAAAGAGATTCTGCGATTTTGGAACGATCTTTCTCCTCTCTCCTTGTTCTCCTGTTTTTGCTCTTTTCTTCTTCTTTGTTTTTTTGGACTCTCATCAAAAATGAAACAAAAAGCGGAAGGAGAACAAACAAACTCTCTTTTGATGGAAATATAAAATAGTATACTGACGACGATGATATCATTCATCATTCATCTCTATTCTACACACAGACTGCCGCAAAGCCGACTGCCTCCGCGCAAAAGAAGGTTTCTTTCAACAAATCCGCGGCTTTGGCCGCGGCTGTCGTCGTCACTTTGTCCAACCCGGTCATGCAAGCGCACGCCGGCTTGACCGAAGACTTGTTAGCCTCTTCCGAAGCAAACAAAGAAATGAACGACAAGAAGCGCGCGATGACCTCTTCTGCTAACTTTGCTCGATCCAGAACGGTCACGGATGGCTCTTGCAAGTTCCCGGACAACTTGTTGGGTTGCGAAAACGCCGCCGAGTTTGGCAACGTCAAGTTTTTGTCTGACGATATCAAATTAGAATGCGAAGGTACCAGATCTGGCAAGATCTGCGCCTCGGAAGGCAGCTTTGCCGGTTCCAGAGGTGGGTCCGTCTTTGGTTTGTAAACTGCTAGACCATGAAAGCGGGTTTACATGTGCTAAAGGAGTTGTGATACTAAAAAATCAATATATAACACACTTTTGTTCTTCCTCTGCGTCTGATATTTTTTCTTTGCCTCCTCTACGAGTTCTGTCATTCCAAAAAGAAAGGCAGCCGCAAACACTTTCTTTTCTTCAAAAGAATTGTGCGACCACCCGCGCGCACCGTTTCGTTTCTAACTTGGAAAAAGCAAGCGAGTGTTTTATCCTCTCTTTCCTCCTACCGTTAAAACGTTATAGAGTCGATTGATTGAATCGTCGTCGGCGGCGGCGCGGTTTGTGTTTGTCAAGCGCACAAAATTACACACTTTCACAAGCAACCTTGGAACGAAGTTGAAGAAGGCTAAATGGGCAAACAATACGACTGTCACAAACAAAAGTATTACGTCCCGCAGAACTTGAAACCGCATCAGATATTGAATTTGAAACAAGCCTCGAAGAGAGTGCAGAAAGATCGGAGCAAAGCGACGAAGCAAGCACTCGGAAAGAAAGCAAAAGTGGCATTAAAACTCGCTAACAGAAAAGGCGGCAGAGGCAAACGAAACGAAGCGAACCCAGAGTTCAAGAAAAATCTCGCCAAGTCGAAACGGTTAAAGAAATCCAAACGAAAAGGCAAGGTTTCCGGACGAAGCCGATAATAACACCTCACGTAATACAGAATAGTGATTGATTGTGAAGAAAATGGCTACCGTGAATAACACCTCGGGTGCTGCAAAAAATGTGTCAGAAGCCGAGAAGTTCGTTTCTAAAGTCGCCGAGTTTCTACGCGAGAGCGTCCAGCGAAACGACGATTGGAACGAAGATACAGTGAAGATGGCGTTCGCGGAGTCCGTCCAAGGGCTACCGAAAAAATCGAAAGCAAAGAAGAAAATTCAAGATAGTTTCGAGTTATACTCGGAGTTATTAATCCAAAGAGTATTCAGAGAGGAGGAGTGCAAACCGCTCGCGGAAATGGATCCAGAGTTGCATAAGTTGAAAACTGAAATTGAAGATCCCGATAACGCTTGGTTTGCGTTGAAACAAGAAATCCCGACGGATTGGTCCAAGCTGAATTTAGAAGAATTACTCATCCAAGCAGACTATGCGATGAAACGGGCATCTTTCGACATCCCGGGTTGGGTCTGGAAAGAATGCGGAGCGGAGCCGAAGTCCATCGCCGCGGCTGAAGCAAAACGCGTAAGCTCTACGAAAACGTGCATTGATTGCGTCGAGCGATGCGTAAAGTACTTTTTATCGATGTCATTTGACAACAACAAGAAGAGCACCACAAGCACGAGCAGCGGTAAGGGTATGCCGTTGAATAAAGATGATGCGAGAGGCTTATCGGAAATATTGGGTAAGATCACTGAGATTACGACTTTACGTCGCGCCGCGGGATGCGTTTTGCAATGTCCGCCAGATTTACAGAGTTACATCGCTCGTTTAGTATTTTTCAAATACGCGTTCAGGAAGCACATGCGTCGACTAATCTCGTCCGTAGAAGCGACTAACACGGACGAACATTCTGCGGAAGGAAAAAAAAGCAAAAGCGCTTTAAAAGAACAACGCAGAGATCGGGGGATAACAGCCATGCACGATGCTGCGGTATTGTGTCGAAATTATCGCGGCGACATCATTCACTTTTTAGCAGACTCTATGGGAGCTCATTCGGGCCAAAAAATAGGGAATAACACCGATGCAAATATAGTATTTCCTTCGTCAAAGTTCCTCGTGGATTTATTGCCGAATGTTTTAGAAGAAGACGACGAAATATTTGAAGCCGCATTGGGTTTGGGTGACTTTGACGACGAATGGGAAAAGCAAGCGTCACGCGTGCTCGGATTGAAGTTAATATCGACTAAGAACGTCGGCATAAACGCGAGCGCTGGTCCTGACCTCGTGCGACGTCCAATGTTGCAACGCTGGAATTTTGAGAGGCAATCCTTTGAAGACGTTCCGTCGAATTTTAGTAAAGAAGTGGAGATCAACTTGTCTTCCCTCCGTATCAACGAAGATAAAAAAGTCGGTAGCAGTGCTGGCGATGGTGCCGACGACGGCGACGATGACGACGACGACGATTCACCAGCCAATGATCCAGACATGAAAATTGACGAGTCAAAGTATTACAAAGAAGAACAGCTCGAAGTGCCAAGAGAAGAACAAGAAGGATATAAGAAGAGAGCCGCCGCCGAGGCGGGGAAAAATAGAATAGATGTAGGAGACGAGAACGATACAGCTAGCGGTACCATCGGTGAAGTTCGCGCTTATTTCGACTATTTACGCGTCTTGCGCCGGTACATTTCCGTTCTCAGAGGCAAGAGAACAACCATTGGTCGTAATAAAGCAGACACTCTGATGCGATGCTCTGGAAACACGCCGGCTCCAACGCTTCTACTCGCAAAGTTGCCAGAAGGCATGATCAGAGCTATAGACCCATCGTCCGCATCTATGGAGCTCGCCGCGATTTCCGAAGAAAAATTTGAATCCATCTTCATAGCTTGGGTATCTGCGAAGAAGTTCCTAACTACGGCGCATTTAAATCCTGAAAAAGCGGCGAACGACGATTTGTTCTTCTTCGATGGTAATACCAACGTCGAAGGTGCAAAAGAGCTTCGTGAGATGATGGAAGCTGCACCTCCTCTCTCGACAGAAGCTACCGGTGCCAAGAAACAATTCATGGAAACAACAGAAACCGACGCACTCGAAGAAATGGATCAAGATCTGGAGAAGGAAGTCATGGCTTTCCTGGACGAGATGAAACCACCCGATGCGGATCACGACGACGACGAGGAAGGAGAAGAAGTAGAAGAAGAAGAGGACGAATGAGAACCAATTTTTTAATGAATAAACTACCCTTCTAATACTAATATTAGCAACAGCACAATGAAAAGCGCAGACGACACTATCCTACACAAGCTACTACTACTATGATCTTTGTACTAATATTTACGCTTTGAAGGAGAAGTTACCGCTACTGCTGCTGATAAAGTGTTTGCTAAGCGTCTCTCTTTATTCCTTCGAATCTTTGCAAACACAGAAGTACTGAACGCGATGCAGAGAAAGATGCCGATTAATACCGGAGTGAACGTCGGACCCGCCTGACAAAATATGCTCTTCGTATTTTGTTTTCCGCCTTCTTCGAAGCCACAAATTGCTCTCGATATAACCGCTAGTCCAGTTGCATTGAAGAGACAGAAATACCGAAGCAACTTTAGCTTTTCGCTCGATTCCATTCTCCAAAACCAAGCGAAGAACTTTTCCTTCGTTGGCGCGTTATGATGCCACACCGTGTACACCGCTCGACCCTTCTGCGCGACGAAATACAATTCTTTTTCTACTAAGCCGTCTTGATCGTTCTCTCTATCGTTCTTCTTCGTCTTTTCGTTCTCGATAATTGTGAACGTCGTTTTATCGCACGCCACGACGAATGGATTATCATCGTGAATAACGTGCCAATAATCCCCGAAATTCTCAGAAAACCGTTTGCGCAATTCTGTCGCTCTTATTTCCGTGGTTTCGTATGACTTATCGTTCAACACTGCCAAAGCTAAAGCTTCCACGCACTTTGGTAAGGTTTCGTTTCCCTCCGTGACGACCGCGGCGTCTTTCTTGCTCGCCGCGTTGCTCTTCATCTTCTTCTTCGTCGTCGCATCCTCAGACTCGTCAATCGCTCGAAACTTCATCTCTGCTTCCACGACGCGCTCGGGTGTTGTTTTTGAGTTTTCAATCTCGGCATCCTCCGCGGCGGTGAGTTTAAAGGACTCGTAAATCAACACTCTCACCGGCTTCGGTTTCACATCGCACACGACGTACGTCAAAGAACCTTTGCGATATTTCACGAACGCCGAGAAATCATCCACGCCGACGACAACGTTCAGATTTGGCTGTTCACAAACAATCTTAACGTACGTGGCAATCGCTTTTAACTCTTGCGGAGTGAATGACTTCGCACTCTTGACCGCTCCTGCTCCTGCTGAAGGAGAAGTTTTTGACGACGATGGAAAAAGTTCGGGTGCGACGGCTCGTAAAGCATCGCGAACTAAGCGAAGTGCGTTCAGTCTCAACTTCTTCGGCGAATCCGCGCGAACGACTCGAAACGATTTCGAATGCATGGTGATGCGTGTCGTTTGCCGTCTTTTTGGATTCCAGGGATGGTCAGTTGCCGCAGCGCAGCGAAGCTCTTTAGTTGTTAAGCAGAAATGAAGAAGAAACTACTTGTTGAAATTTAGGAAGGAGTGTGATGAGAAGAGCAAAAAAAGTTCTTTGGGGCAGAAAAACTGTTCTTCTTACAAGTAAAAAACAGACTTCCCGTCGAATTTTTCATTCAAAAACGCGTCTCAATACGTCAAAACACGCGACTGCGCATCACTGAAAGTGCATTTGAACCGCTATCCTGTTTCGAAAAAGAACATCCTCGCGCGATTACGGACTCGGACGGGTACGAACTTCTTCGCGCGATATCTATTCGTGGGCAATTCCGCGCTCTTAATTTTTTACTTCGGTGTTGTTGTTGTTGAAGTGTCGTTTCCGCTCTGATTGAACGATCGTCAACTCGAATATTCGGAGGAGTAGGAAAGAGATTTCCGGAAAAAAGAAACGACGAGAACGGGTCATAGGGTGCGCTCGAGCGCATCGATCGTCTTCGAACGCGCGTTTAGTCCGTTTAATCCGCGTTTAGTCCGTCGCATTCAACTCACAAACGAAAATTTTCCCTCTTAATTAACAAGACAGAAAGGAGAAGAAAGGTTGTGCAAAGAGAGCATACGCACTGCTACATAAGAAACCGAAGATCATCACGACGCGTACGAACTGTCGTTGTTATATTTAAAGAGAGGCGGGAGAGATCGCGGACGCATATATTTTATATTCATTAAAGCTGGTGGTTTTGTTTTGTTTTCGTGATTGTCGGGATCCAAGGAGGAGAGAATCGAGAGGGGCGATAATAAAATAATATAATAATAATAAGAGTGGGTGCGTGTAAGAGAAAGAGAGAGGAGGAGGAGAAATGAGTGGTTTGTACGGAGGGTCTCCTTCGCAAAGCGGGTATCGGAGAGATAACACCAACGCTGGTGGAATACCTCCGCCACCTGCTGGTTTAGGAGGTCGGTTTCCGCCGATTCCTTCCGGAGGCGTCGGCGGTGCAAACGCCCAGCAACAACAAAACATCGGGAACCTTCTCGGGGGCGGTAGTGGTGGAAGACCAAATCCGAACGCTGCTCCGAGAATGAACGGAGGTTTCGGTATAGATCCAATTCAACAACAGCAACAAAACTTATCTGGTTTAGGTGGGGGTAACGGTTTAGGAGGCGAGAGTTCGTTTCAGCAAGGAATACCGCAGCAAGGATATGGAGCTCCTGCGCGCACAGCTTCCTTTGATGCTTCGGACTTTCCCTCGTTAGGTGGTGGAGGTCAAGGACCATACGGTGATACGTATCCTCCTCAGTATCCACACGGGAACGGTTACGATGGTTTCGGGGGAGACGGTCACGTAGGAGGATACTATGCGAAGCCGCCGCCCGAGTTTGCTATCGAGCAGGAAGACTTTCCGGCGCTTGGGGGTATGGGTGGTGGAGGCGGTGGTCCTAGAAAACCTTCGGATGCTGCGGCTGCGGTTGCGGCTGGTGTTGCGAAACAACATCAGCAACATCAGCAGCAGCAGCAACAACAACAGCAGCAACAAATAGGGGGTGGTGGAGTTGGGAATATTGGGGGAGTGAATAGAATATTTTCGGGTGGTGGGCAAGGCGGCGGCATAGATGGGAATAATGATTTGGGAATGCAACAACAAAGACAGCCGAGCTTCGATGCCGGCGGGGGCTTTGGAATGGGGAACTCTCGAGGTGGATATAATGGTCAAGATCTGTTACGCCAAAGTTCTGGTCAATCGTCCAATTCTGTCGCGCAACAAACGGCGAATATGGATCCGAACGATCGGTATGGTCTCATGGGTTTGTTGAACGTCATTCGAATGACGGATCCAAACTTGACCACTTTAGCTCTTGGAACGGATTTGACAATGCTTGGGTTAAACTTGAATTCGTCCGAACCGTTGTACACGAATTTTTCTCCGCCATGGCTGACGGATGCAACGCCGAAGCACGAGTTAGAGATGCTCATTCCGGCGTGTTATAATCAGCACACGGCAGGTCGAGCACACCCTGCAATGTTTTCAAAGTTTCAGCACGAGACTTTGTTCTATATATTTTATTCCATGCCTGGTGAGGAGGCTCAATTGTATGCTGCGGATGAACTGATTCATCGTGGCTGGGGGTTCCACAAAGAAATCAAGGCGTGGTTGATGCGAGTTCAAGGCACGGAGCCGACATCGAAAACGGATTACGGTGAACGCGGTGCGTTTTGGGTGTTTGACGTCCAAACGTGGGAACGTGTTCGCAAGGACAACTTCATGCTTTCGTACGACCAACTCGAGAATCGACCGCAGGTGGCCGCCACGCAGTGATATTCTTTCTGTGTTAGGGACATTCCCGCGTCTGTAAATTACAAAATTGCAATAAAAGTCTAAAAAACAAAAAATCTTATTACACGCTAATCAAGAGTATGAATTTCTTCTTCTCTCAAGTTCTCTAATGAAATTCTCTTGTTGTTTGCGCTCAGAAAATTGCTCTTCCTAATGATTACAACTCTTCCTCTTCCTCTTCTTCGGGTACGTGGAGCTTCTCGATGGCGGCTTTGATTGAATTGACATCTGCCGAGGACGGCTTCAAATCTAAAGCGAGCGAAAAATTCAACATCGCTCGGTTTGGCATCTCTAACTTTTTGAAAATCCGACCCATCAAAAAGTAGACCGAAGCTTCTCTCGGCGCCACCTCTCGCAACTGTTCTAACTCGTCCAGCGCCTCAGAATATCTCTCTTCGCTCATCAAAACCGACGCTTTTTCGTATTTCGCCAACGGATTGCGCTCGTCCAATTGAATCGCTTTTTGTAAAGACACGTATGCTTTCTCGGTCTTTCGCAACGCGTGTTGCGCCATCCCCAAATAGCAAAACAGAACGGAACTCTTCGAGTTTATTTCAATGGCGTGCTTGAAATGGTGCTCGGACATTTCATACTTTTCTTGTCGAAAATAGACGGTACCCAGACCGTACCAGGCGTTGTAATGTCTCGGATCCAAACTCAAAGCCGCTCGATAGCACTCAGTCGCTTTCTCAAAATCTTCATTTGCAAAATGTTCGTGCCCTCGGAGGGTATATCCGTACGCGTATTTCGGATTCAGCTGTATTGCTCTCGCGAAAAATCGCAAGGCGGAATCGTGTTCTCTTTGTAAGGAGAAACAATTTCCAAGAGCACACCACGTGTGCGGGTGTAGTCGATCAATCGTTTGTGCCTCTCTCGCCAAATGAGAGAGTTCAACCTCACGTTTTAAATGCCACAGCACGGTCGAATAGCAATCGATACCGTCTAAATTGTGCGGCGCGATTTCGCGCGCGCGCTCAAAAGCTCTCGCGGATTCCGTGTATTCCACAGCTTCCGCGTACGCTCTGCCTATTTGAGTCAAAACGTAACCAGTTTCAAATTGTTCTGGGCTGCACGTTCTCAAAGCCGCTATGGCTTCATGGCATCGAAACATTGCTAAATGCCTCGCGCCAGACATGATGGGATGGAATATTCTCGCAACCATCGCGACTGAATCTTTTGGAATAACGAGCTTCGTTTCTTCGCCTACGTTTTGAGTGCTCATGACGGCACTTCTATGCATCGCTACGATATGTTGCTGATTTTGTTGCTGCAGCTGGAACTGCGAAAAAGAATGAAGATGCTGGTTTGTTCTGTTGTGATCTTCTTCGGTCATCATTCTGGCGTGCATACCGACGTCGTTCTTTTTCGCAGTAGTCGTGGTTTGATCAAACATTTGCGCTGGAGTCATCGGCGTCGAAGCTATCGATGGCGTTTGCGTTCCTAAGGCAAAAATATTGGAAGCCGGTGGTGCCGGTGCAGCCGATGGAGCCGCTCCCTGCGACGCCAGACGTGAGCTTCTTCGTAAGCCTACTTCTGCATTTCCTAACGCCTCGACATGCGCCGCGTGTGTGGTGGTTGCGGTTGTACTCGTAGTAATTGCCGATTCCGGGGCATCTCCGAATAATCGTCCGGAAACTTTTCTCAATTTACCTTCGTCCATAAACTTACGCCTGTCGTTAAACGGGTTGCTCGATACTCCGTCACCTCCAAGCGGTGCCGTTTGCTGCGTTAGCACGACGGGATCGTTCGTATTAAACGCAGTCGAAGCCGTTGAGGCGGGAGGTTTTCCTCCATGTTGAGGTGGTTTACGTGGAACCACCGGGGTTTCGTGTATACCTAAGTGCAGAGGAGACGGCGTTACGTATCGCATGCCGTCCGCGGGATTTCTTTGTTGTTGATGTTGTTGTTGCTGGTGCTGACCGTCGTGGTCTCCTAAATCGAAAGGTGGCAACGCACTCTCAGCTCCCCTAGTAACCGTCGTCGGACCCGTCGCTGTATGATTGCCCGGGAACCCTCTGCTGCGAATGCTGCTATTAAACGTCATCGCTGGTTTTCGACGCAAAAACATGCTGCTGTTGATGTTGCTGTGCGTGTATCGACTACCCCCGCCGCCGCCGCCGCCGCCGCCGCCGGTCGAGAAAACTTCAGGCGAAAACACGTTGGCAGCGTTGAAGTTTGGGGCACCGAAGAAAATCACGTCTTCTTCCTCGCGATCGAACGATGTTCTCTTTCTCATCATCATCGTTTCTACTCTTTTGGTATGCGCAAACGTAATGTCGTCCGCGCCCATGGAACAGAGCTCGTTGAACGCAGCCCACATGAACGGATCTAACTCTAACGCGCGTTTAAAGCAATCAATGGCTAATTGACGTCTGCCGGTGTCTTTTGCAATCTTACCGAGTAAATGCTCTCCGTACGCACCTCCTGGAATAGTTGCATTTTCTTCTTCCATCGCTCTCTTTCGCATCTCTCTCTTTGTCGCTTTCTCGATGTTTGGATTTCTGTTTTCTTCTCCTCGATAATCGTCGTCCTCGTCGTCTGTTTCGTCATCCGAGTAGAAGTATAGGTCTTCGTAGTCTATGACTTCTGTCAGTGTCGTTTCTGCGTCGGCTAATTTCCCAATCTCATACGCCGCGCTCGCGAAGAAATATCTCGAATCTCGACTCCTTCGGTCTTTCAAAATCTCGTACGTTCGATACGGTTGTTTGTTCAACCGATAACACCTCGCTAACGTCAACGCGTTCTCTTCGGTTTTTGATACCGCAAACAAGCGTTCGGCGATGAATATGGCGTTTTGATATTCCATTTTATGCATCGCGTTCGAGACGCACATTTGTAAATACATCTCCGCGTCGACGCCTTCTTCTTCTTCTTCTTCTTCAACGACGTTTTTCTTTTCCCCTTCGTCGTAAAAGTCATCTTTTAAATTGTTTTCATTCTGTTGTTGTTGTTGTTGTTGTTGCGTCGTCGTCGTTTCCATCGTTTTCATCCGCGTGTTTTCTCCGATAGTAGCGCTACTATTCCTCTTCTCTGCGCTCGTGCGGCGCGTCATGATTTATGCTCGTTCTTTTGATTGAGAGCGCTCTCCTACTCCCCACTTCTATTATATAATGAGGATGCGTTTTTCATTTTCGTTTTGAAAAGTTTGTTGAAAATTTTTTCGTTCCTCTTTCTCTGTCTGTGTGTCTTCCTCTTCCACTCTTTCTCAGATCGCTTCCAAATCTTCAGAGTAGTAACGCACTCGCGCTGAGACACACACACACACACACACACAATAATAATAACAATAAGAAGAAGAAGAAGAAATGTCTCGAGGCGCTGGCGGAGGGTACGACCGTCACATCACCATCTTCTCACCGGAAGGTCGTTTGTATCAAGTAGAATACGCGTTTAAGGCGATTAAGGCGGTCGGGATCAATTCCATCGCGGTGAAAGGGAAAGACTGCGTCGTTGCCGTGACGCAAAAGAAATGTCCGGACGTTTTAATCGATCAATCGGCGATGACGCACATGTTTAAAGTGACCAAAACGTTGGGGATGTGCATGACTGGGAAAGATCCCGATATTAGAAACGTGGTACAAAAGGCGAGAAAACAAGCCGCAGAGTTTCGGTTCGAATACGGATACGAAATCCCGGTGGACGTTTTAGCGAATAAAATGGCGGACGAGTTTCAAGTGTACACGCAACACGCGTACATGAGACCTTTAGCGACGATGTGTATATTAATGGGGATTGACGAAGAGCGAGGCGCGAGCTTGTACAAATGCGATCCGAGTGGGTATTACGCCGGATACAAAGCGTGCGCAGCCGGGAACAAAGAGGTGGAAGCGGTAAACTTTTTAGAGAAGAAAATAAAACGCGAAAGTAACGTGAACGATGTCGATGGTGCGTGCAGATTGGCCATTTCGACGTTGCAACACGTGTTAGGTGAAGATGTGAAAGCGAAGGAATTAGAAGTGGCGGTAGTTACGGCGGATGCACCAGAATTTAGATTGCTGTCGGAGGGCGCCATCGAGGACCATCTGACTGCTATTTCCGAGAGAGACTAATAATAGTAGAGAGTTTATTAGTAAAATCAATCTATTTGAGGACCTATGTTTTTATCCTCGTTTGACATTTTCGTAATGCTCAACTCTAAGCCAGCCTTGGCGATTCTCAACATGTCCCCGACCGTCGGCGCCATCAAAAGTGCCGGCCGAATCTCGTACGCAACTCCAAGCGATGGAATTGGGTTGATGTACGAACACACCCATACTGCTCGCTTCGCGAAAGATTTAACGTCTGGAAACTCACCAAGATGCGATTTGATTAACTCCAAGTGGTTCGGTTGTTGTTCTCGTTTCCCTTCGACGACTAATCTCTCCCATTTTTCTAACAAGTCGTCCAGATCGGTCGATAGTTCATGCAAGGCTTCTTCGTTATCGACGAGTTCTCTCAAAGATTCCATCATCGCAAAAGAGTCCGTCCCTGGTCTCGGTATGTAATCATCCAAACTACCGCACGCTTTGTCGTCGTCGATAAATCGCACCCGGACGTGTGGTATCTCTTCTTCGTCCAAGTACGGTCCTTGTTCGTCAATTTTGAATCGCTTCGTTCCGGTGAGCTCGACGAACGTGGACCCGTCTTCGTTCACTTCGAACTGCGTCACTTCTACTTCTACTCCGCATGGTAAGACTTTTTTATTCGTCGGGCTCATACCCAACATTGCAAACTTCGTCCCAAGTGGGATGTCGCCTTCACCCATGCTCGTCCCGCAGTTCAAACTTCTTTTTGCGTCTCCTTGCGTCCCAAAGTTCAACCCAAGTCTTTGCTTAGGTAAACTTGCATCTAAAACCAACACTCGCAGAGGAGTTGTTTCCGTTTCTCTCAAACGCAGCTGTTCCATCCTCAGCTTCAATACTTCCATGTTCATATCGGTCTCGTTATTATTATTATTATCGCCACTTCCATCGTCAGAAGAAGGAGAAGATGAAGAAGATGATGATGCACGAATAACTCTTCGGTGGTGATGAGGATGACGATGACGACGATATCTAAAAGAAAGTGATTGTTGTTGATGACGACGATGAGGAGGAGGAGGAGGAGGAGTGATGTACGAAGTAGACGCTCGAGAAGACGAGGCGCGTGTTCCTCTCGTCGTCGTCGTCGTCGTCGTTATCATCGTTATCGCGCTCATCGTCAACGATGCTTTTGTTGCTCTCTGCTGTCGTCGTTGGTGTAGATGATGATATCTACTAATAGTATGTAGGGAAAGTGATGAGGTGGTGTTTTGTTGTGTGGAATCGATCGAATGGAAAAAAGGGAAATTTTTTTAGAAGAGCAACGCAAGAGCGACAACCACATTTTGAGTTGACGCATTTCCTCAAAAGTTATTGTTTGTGTACAACATATATATACAGAGAGAGGGAGGGAGAGAGTGTGTGTGTTGATACAAATAATACTAATGTTCGGGTTACTTCCACCAATAAGCTACTGGGGTTGGACCAGATACTTCCTTCCGTTCGATGAAACCACCAACGCCATCATCGTCATGACTCTCGCCATCTGTCTCGGGCTTTTACAAAGTCATCCGGACGTGTTTTTACCTCCAACGTTACCTATGGAACATAAAATTGAATTATATTCGGACAGAGTCGTCACTCCGGACGGGGTTATTCCCGCTTTAGTGACCGTGTATCACGGGAGAATACAGAGGATCGCGAGGATGGAGAAAAAACCGGTGCGACCAAAAACAACAACAACAACGGACGACGACGCCGACGGGAAGAAAAAACTAGTAGACCAAGGCGAGACTTTTTACGATTTCACCGGTAAAGTCATCATACCAGGACTTGTCGATTTGCACGTGCACTTGAACGAACCAGGGAGAACAGAGTGGGAAGGCGTTCAATCGGGGACGAGATCTGCCGCCGTCGGCGGGGTAACAACGGTTGTGGATATGCCGTTGAACTCGATACCATCGACGGTGGACGTGCAGTCGTTTGAAGCGAAATTAAAAGCGATTCGTAAACCGAGAGGGAGGATGTTTGTAGACGTCGCGTTCTGGGGAGGTCTCGTGCCGCAAAACGCTCACAACGCGAGTATTTTGGAGGACTTGTTAGCGCACGGTGTAGTCGGCTTGAAGGCGTTCATGTCGCCCGCCGGAACGGAGGATTTCGATCAAAGTTCCGTAAAGGATATCAAGGCGGCGGCGGCGAGTTTGTCAAAATTCAACGCTCCTTTGATGGTACACGCAGAATTACCGTCTGAAAACGATGTCGTATCCACGAACGGTAAAGATCCGAGGAAATATAGCACATACATGAACAGTAGACCGAGAAAATGGGAAAAGGTTTGTTTCTTTTTTTACGCTGCTGTACATCATCATTTCTTTGTGTTTGGTGCGCGAATTTGCGCGCACGAACGAAAAGAAAGAAGAAGAAGAAGAAACAGAAAAAGAAAACGGATGATGAAGATCCATTGGTGCTAATCTTCTCACCAAAAGTCGCAATGGTTGCGGCTTGATGAAGAGAACAATTACCGATGTTATCCTTGCACTGACGTTTTTCTTGTGAAAATTTTCTCTTCTTTTTCTTTCTTCTCTTCTCGGCGCGATATTATTTTCCCTCGGAAATCTATTTTGATTTATATTGTTTAAGTTACACTACTCACGTCCACTCTTCTTTCTCATTATCATTAATATTTACAGGATGCGATAAAGGAGTTGATTGATGTGGCGAAAACGAACAAAATTCCTCACATCCACATAGCGCATGTTTCGGATGCGGATACGTTGTCTGCGATCAAGAGCGCAAAAGATGGCGGCGCAAAACTCACCGCGGAGACATGTCCGCACTATTTGTACTTTAATGCGGAGTCTATTCCAGATGGAAGTACTTTGCACAAGTGCGCTCCGCCAATCCGCGAGGAGGAGAACCGACAGCGTTTGTGGGATGGTTTGTTGAAAGACGAAGCGTTAGATATGATTTCTTCGGACCATTCGCCATCGCCGTTGGATTTGAAACACGTAGACTCTGGAGACTTTATTAAAGCGTGGGGAGGTATTTCAGGGTTACAGCTTAGTTTACCGTTAACTTGGACGAAAGGAAAGGAAAGAGGGATGACGCTGAGTCAATTCGCCGGTGAGAACAAATTTTATTCAGCATTCTGTTTTTCTTTTTGTTCTTTTCGTTTCGTTTTTACATCTTGCGAGAAGGGACGGGAGACGAGGGATACGGTGATTGATACCCACCAGTAATCGGCTCTATCAATTTATATTTATATTCTCGCTAAATTAAGGTCGTCCGGAGACATATCGGAGGTTTAACCAACATAATATGGATTCAACCTGTGAGCAATCTCCGGGACATTTTTTTATACTGGTTTTGTGATTTCTTTCGGAGAAGGAAATATATATATTTTTTTCCTGTCTGACTGGTGTTCTTTCTCTTTCTCGTTATTTTTCGTTACCCGCGTATACACAGAATTATGGAGTACAACGCCGGCGCGAATTGCGGGCCTGGGATCGAAAGGCTCGATTTCTACAGGTAAAGACGCCGATTTTGTTGTCTTCGATCCGGACGGAACGTTTGTCGTGAACGACGAAATGAACCCAATTTTTCACAAACACAACAAAACGGCTTACGACGGGCAAAAGTTACGCGGCGTCATTCACGCGACGTTTCTTCGCGGGCGTGAAATCTACGCGAAAGACGTCAAAGGCGTGCGATGGCCGGCTTGGGGCCAAGTTCACTTGAAGAAGTAATCTATTTGAACTACTCGTACTCTACCTAGGTGATGCTACGACGACTTTAGTTTAAACTATTATGTATCTATTTCTCGACTGCTTCCTTCTTAATCTCTTCTTTTCCTTCGCCTGTGCCACCTTCGGCACCATCGTCGTCATCTTCGCTTATTTTAACAGAATTGAAAAACCGTTCGGTGATGTCTAAATTCGACGCCGATATCGGTTCCGCCGGCATTTTCGAATACGCCCTCCTCGGATCCCAATCGCGTTCGGGAATGACTCCACTTTTGAAATACGACGCGGGACCGACCGCGGGGTGCGCGCTACTACTACTCGAACTGCCTCTCTCTTGTTGCGTTTTTAAATTCTTATGGAACTCTGGACTATACCCGATGCTTTTATCGCACAACTGACACACTCGGTTGACTGAATCGAAATCCTCGATGGACATCGCGGTAAACCTGACTAAACCGAAATCTTCAATAATCTCCATGATGCTGTTCGTTAACTTGTTGTACTCTTTAAACTTTGGATCGCTGTTTAAATACTCAGCTAAATAACTCAAATCCTGCACCTCGGTGTAAAATTCTAAATTAAACGCCAATTCGCCGTATTTGTCCATCAAATCCACTTTGGACAAAACGTTCACGTGCGGCGTTTCTAAATGTAACATGGTCGATAACGATAACATCAACGCGGCAACATATTTCCACGGATCCGCGCATAAATGCCCATCCACTAAATGCACCGTCACCACTCGATAGTGCCACTCGTTTTGCATGACGCCGATGATATTCTTCAGAGACTCGTGCAAGTTGAACAACTCCACCTGTCCAGGTAAATCGAATATTAAAAAACACTCCTTCTCGAACGGTTCTAATTTCTCCTTCAACCAATCCAAATTAGCTTCTAAATACTCCAAACAGTACATCATCGCTCCATTCGGCCCTAGATTCAACTCCTCTTGCACGTTTTCCAAGCACACTAAATCGCTAATATCCACCGCGCATTCGTAATTTTCGTTGTCGTGAATGTCGTTCCCTGGGTCGAGATTTATTATTTTATGCGGTCTTCCCAATAAGGTAAAGTATTGCGACATTCCTGCGCAGTAGGTGGTTTTACCACACCCAGGAGGGCCGATGACAATCTGACCAAACATTTTTATTATTATTATTATTATTATTAGTGGTGGTGGTGGTGGTGGTGGTAGTAGTAGTAGTAGTAGTATTCGTTAGTATGATATTAATAGTTGTTCTTCTTTTATTGTGATGTGAAGTGTGAGGAAATGAAGATTTTTGCATCATTTTTGCTCTTCGACGAATGATGATGGTTTTATTCTAACGACTTTTAAAGTTGTTGATGATATGGTTCTCGAACTCATCACTCGCTTGGAGATTGATCGAACATCGTCGGTCTCAGAAGAAAATAGCATTAAAGTAAACGTAAGAGAAGAGCGAGATTGCGATAACGTGCCTTTGCGAACAGGCTTGCGCGTCTGGTCGGCGAGTTTTATCTTTGGCGAGAACGTGTTGTTGGATGAAATCGAGAATAAAAAAGTCCTCGAGCTCGGCGCTGGGACGGGCGTGAATGGATTGATATGCGCGAAATTAAACGCGTCTTCGGTCGTGTGTTCTGATGTGGACATCAAATCGGTGAATTTGTGCGTAACGAACGCGATGTTGAACAAAGAATTTGATGTGGTCTCTCGAATCATAGATTGGGGCGATAGAAACACCTACTTCGAAAAAAGAAACGCGTTCCCTGTGATTGTCGCGGTGGACGTCGTCTATTTAGAAGAACAGCCAAAGCAGTTGGCAAATTGCGTCGAGTATCATTTATGTAAAGAGAATGGGACATTTTTGTGCGTTTGTGGCGTGAGGAAGCGAGAGTATTTCGAAACCTTTCTTCTCGAACTCGCCAAGCGCGGGATGGAGGTGTATTTTGACGAAGTAGGGTTGTTGCCAAAAAGTAATCGAGAACAGGTGGAGGAGATACGTTCGAATCACAAACACGACGAAGAGTTGTTGGAAGATGGTAAAGGGTACCGAATGATTCGCGCGAGATTCAAGAAAATAGGATCGAAAGGAGAAAGTAATGAAGAAGAAGTAGAAGAAGAAGAAGAAGCGTTAGCCGGCTTCCTGGACGATTTGGACATCGACGATAACGTTGGAGGAATGAAAAAGCAGCGAGCGTACGATGTGCTAACGTCTTCTTCAGATGACGAAATGAGCGCCGACCGAAACGGAACGGAAGACGTGCCGTTTCTCTGCGCGACGGTTGAAAGCTCCTCAAAGTCGCTCCTTCGAAACGGATTCTGCGTTTTCCGAGACGAACATTTTACGCAAACACAAGCGGAAGTACTCGAGAAAGTTCATTCGCACTGCGAAAGCTATTTAAACGACTTGCTCGAAAGGTGTGAAAGTCATCACGGAATCAAATACGACACGGATATCTTTCGCTTCAAAGAAATATGTTCCCGGGCGATGAATGGGAAAAGATATGACTTCCAAGCGACAAAGATTTCGCCCGTCGACGATGAGGCAAAAAATTTGCCAGAAAGCGGGAAGGCGTTCGCCGAGTGCCTCCAAACGCTCGCGAACGTCATAGAACGGAAATGCGAGCGAATATTCGAAAAAGTCACAGGAGAAGAGAAGAGGAAAAAGATTACAATCGTGAACAGAGGATGCGTCACGTCGCTTCCGAAAGCGCCCGAGCAACACTTTCACGCTGACGGAAGAAAAGAGGGCATGTACAACTGTTTCGTGGCTTTGCGCGACGTGCCTAAAATCCAAGGGCCGACTGAGTTTATTTTCGGAAGCCACAAGTTTGATCACGACGCGCCGCACGAAACAACGAAAGCGAGGAAGAAGCGGGAAAAAGCAAAGCGTGTCGCCCCCGAACTCCGTAAAGGAGACATATTGTTGTACGATTACCGCACACTTCACCGAGGCGGTGAGAATAAACGGTGCCACGATCGGAGAGCTATTTCGTACTTCCTTTTCGATACGAACGGCGATATAGGAGACACGTGGAATTTCGAGGACGCTTCGGTATGGGACGATTGATGATAGATAGTTTTTATAGCAAATAGTCTATATGTAGTAGTAAAAGAAATAACAATACACGCTAATGAATATGTATATGTATATATATATTATTCAACCTCGCTCAAGTAGTCCGAAACCTCCGCCGTGGTCAAAATGCGAAACTTTCTATCCTCCCCGACGATGCCGATTTCAATATTGTTCGCCGCGATTTGACCATCGAAGCCTTCTTTTAACGTCAAGATCGCCGTATGAATGGCATCTTCCAGCTCCATATCCTCACTATACCGTTTTTCTAAGAATGTTTTCGCGTTAATCATGTTTTTCCCAATCGCCGACGCTTTCCATCCAAAATACGACCCGCTCGGATCCACTTGGTACAGTTGCGGCCCGTTCGCGTCGTACCCAGCCATCAACAATGACACACCAAACGGTCGAACCCCACCTTGTTGCGTGAACTCTTGCATGGTTGTTGCTGTTTCTCGAACTAATTGTGAACACGGGATGCTTTCTTGATACGTTCTATAATACACCTGCGTGTCTTTGCGCGCCATTCGCGTCAAGACTCTAAAATCTGGACCCATGCCAGAATACGTGATCCCAATCTCGTCCGTTAACAATTGAATCTTCGAGATGCTGGTTTCTTCCACTAAAGTCGAGGGCATTTTCTTCTCCGTGGCTAAAACCACTCCATTCGTGGCTTTAATCCCTAACGACGTCGCTCCAGCCGTAATTGCCGCTAAAGCGTGTTTGATTTGGACGAGTTCCCCAGATGGGGAAAACGTCGTCAACGAAAACGAGTATTTGCTTCCGCTCATTTATTTTTGTAGTATTGGTCTTTCTTTCTTCTCGAGTTCTCGTGCGAAAATATCAGTCGTATAAAAAGTCGTAGTATTAGTGATTACGAGTGCGTCGTCGCGAGAATGTTGTTTGATCTCCCTTCTTGGTTTTCACGCGCGAAAGTTGTTGTATTCTTTTGACGATCTCGATCTTTTTTTTGCGAGATGGAAAAATAAAAAAATTATCACAGAAGAGAGAAGCGGAAAACACACTACTCAAAGCACAAACAAACAAACGGTATTTTATCAAATAAACGTGAATGATATGTGGTAGTACAGATGTGTATAGATAATAATAATGATACTATTGAGGAGTCTCTCTTTCTCTCTCTCTCCCCCTCGTCCTTCTTCTCACTTTGTCTCTTTATACGCACCAATGAGAGACTGTAACAAGCCGTGAGGATTGTCCACGTTCGGTAAGGACTTGAAATCGTTCTTCGCAAGAGCATCCGCAAAGATTTTACACGCGTTCTCAGCTCTCACGCACAAAGCTTCAGCGCCTTGAACGATTGCAGCCGCACCTTCGGCTTGCAACGCCAACGCTCGGTGCGTTTCCAAGCACGAGGAAGCTAAAGTACCTCTGTGTTGCGTCGTCTTCAACACCTCGTCGTGTCGCTTCAACTCTTGTTGCAACAACGCCTTCGCCTCTTCGTCTTGGGTCGATTTCGACGTCGATTCGATCATATCGTCCCACCTTTTCGATTCGTTGTATAATTCCTCTCTCAATTTCCTTAAACTATCTTTCTTCTGTTCTATTTTTTGTTTAATTTGATGCGGTCCTTCGTCAAAGAAGATTTTATCATCAACCAAAGCTTCCTCCACTTGGACGCAGAACTCCTTCATCACCGTCTCGATGATATCGCTCAGAAATACATGCTCCGCGCTGGAACCAAAATTCAGTCTCGCTTTGTTAATTTCAGCATCTGTAATTGCGGCGATGAGGTCGGACATGCGCTCATCTTCCGTGACGTCATTTCTGAGCGCCTCGTGGAAGCGTTCCGGGTTTCCGAGCTTTTGGTGAATGCCCCCCGCGTTACCGACAGGCTGCGCCAGTTGTTGTTGTTGATGGTGGCGATTGTTCATGACCATGCTATTGTTATTGATACCGTACTCCATACCACCCATATTATTATGTACGTTCCCGTACATGTACTGATGATCCATTCCTGGGTTTTCCACGAAACCACCCATACCGGTCGTTTGTCTCGTTTGACGTCGGTTGTTATTGTTGTTCATAGTATTCGTAAAGTTTTGCGTCTTCCTCTTCTTAAACGCAAACCCGCCGAAGGAGTTCTTCACGGCCGTCGACGGTTGCTTCTTCGTCGCCGTGTTCATATTCTTCACTAACATCGGCGTCGGTTCGTTCTGTTTGTATAATTGTGTGTGTGTGTGTAAATTTAAAACACAAATATGTTTCATATATCACCGCGGGTAGTCAGTCAGTCAGTTTTCAGTTTTTTGTGGAGAAAGAGAAGGGGACAGAAAAAAAAAATTTTGGTTCAAAATTCAAAAAGAAAAGAAAAATCACGCACCACGACGGAGTGCAAAGGCACTCGAGAACCATTCTTGTTAGCACCACCGGGCGTTTGGAACGCAATGGTTTGCGTGATATCTTCCCCTTCGATCGAAACGCCGTTGATATTTCTGTTGTTTTTCGTAATAATAATAATAATAATAATAATAGTTAGTTCTCTCGCATAATTCATTCATTCGCGTCGCGTCTCGTTCAATTGGAAAGAGTAGCGATATGAACGATTCAAAAAATTCGATGATTCGTTTTATTGAGTAAAGAAGACAAAGAAGAAGTAAAAGAAGAAAAACGTACTCTCGCGAGGACGGTGGTAAAGGCGTGGAATTCATCCTTTTGCGCGTTAATGTTGTTGTTGTTGTTGTTTCCTCTTTTCTCTCTAAACTCTCTCTTGTTCGTTCGTGTTTTTTAGTGTGAAAAGGAATGAGGAGCGATGCATGAGAGAAAACACAAAAATTTCGAAAAAACACAAAAGAAAGAAAATGACTCTCGTTTCGCGTCAAAACGAGAGAACCTTGAAGAAAAAGAAAGAAAGAAAGAAAGAAAGAAAAGGAAAGCGCGAACGCGACAACGCGAATAATACTACTATCGATCGCACGGTACCATAATCATCTTTTGTGTGCGAGCGTGATTTTTCATTATTCGAATTAAAAGATGTCTGCTGCCGCATCATCATCATCACCGTCGTCGTCTTCAAAAGAAGTGACAAAAAGCGATGGAGAGGTTCAAACAACATCATCGAAAGCAGAAGAAGGCGAGAAAGAACAACAACAACAACAACAAAATGATGACGATGATAATGATGACAATCTTCGAATGCGACAAGCGTTGCTGGATTTCCGAAAGAGATACGAACAGTTGAAACACAACCCGTGTTTCGTTTCCGAAATCGTCGTCCGAGGGAACAAAAGGACCAGAGAAAAGTTGATTAAAAACTGTTTCGAGAAACGCGTGGAGAAGTGCGGGAACTTGGAAGAGATTAAAGACGAACTATTGAAGGGCAGAGAAGAACTGGAGAAGTATAACATATTTAAAGGAATAAACGTGACGTTAGACGCGGGTAGCGAGGAGAATTACGTCCCGAATGGTGCGAAGATTATCGTAGACGTCGCGGAGAAGGACGCGTTGACGTTGAAAGCCGGGACATTTGTTTCGCAAAGTGGGGAGGGGACGGTAGAGATAACCGGTGGGTTGAAGAATGCGGTTGGATGCGCGGAAAGGATTGATTTTGAGCTCATCAGAGGACACGAAAAATCAGCGAGTTACGCTTTACACTGGGAACAACCGAGAGTGTTACGATCGGACATCGCGACGGCGTTGAGGATTTTCCAGCAACACAACTGTTCAGTGCGACACTCGTCGTTTCACGAAACCGGAAGAGGATTATCGTTTCATCTGAGCTCGCCGGAACGACCGGCGACGTTAGAATATAATTTGGTGTGGAGAGAAATCACCGATCCGACGAGATTTGCCTCGAGAGCAGTGAGAAAAATGTGTGGACATTCGTTGAAATCGTCCATCGTGCACACGCTCGGCGGCGAATCAGAAGATGATGAAGAAGAAGAAGGTGTAAAAATAGGAAAGAATGGAAACTGGTGGTGGAACGTCCGAACGGAATTAGCAGGATTGAATCCAATTTTTGATTCGACGACGGAAGCGTTTGTGAAATCAGAGTGTCACGCGAAATACACGAGAGCGTTTCCGGAACGTGTGAATGATTTCTTGCCAGAAAAAATGAAGCACTCTTTGAGTTGGCAGATTGGCGCGCGCGCGGGTGTTATGCTACCTTTACGAAAAGAATTCTACACGTCGACGCCGACATCTAGTTCCTCTGTTGTTCGCGGATCAAACATTGCCGATCGATTCTTCATGGGTGGCGTCGGCTCTTTGCGCATGTTTGAACCGCACGGCGCCGGACCTTGCGACGCGCGCCGCGAGAAAGATTCGACGTTCTCCTCGCCAAGCCGCACTCCCTCGTCGCCGGGAGTGTCTGTTTCCGGTAATTTGACGCCACCACGTTCGGTACAGTCGAGTTCACCGTATGATTCCTTAGGGGGGGACGTCATCGTCAGCGGAACAGCCTCGGTGAAGATGGACATCCCAGTTGAAAAGTTACGCAACATCGGCGTTCATGGACACGTTTTCGTAAACGCTGGATGCCTCATTCCACACGAACAGAAAGTCAAACACACGTTTAAAGCATCCAACTTTAGAGATTCTTTGAGGGCGAGTTGTGGCGCTGGTATCGTGTGGCCATTGCCCGTAGGGAACATTGAGCTAAATTTTGGTCGCGTGCTTTTGGCAAACTCGACAGATAGAGTTGTGGGAAGCAAATTCCAAGCCGGCTTAGCGGCCTCTTTGAGCGCGTAGGGAAGATGATCTCACTAGATATGTGTGTATTAATAGCAGTATAGAAGTAATCGTCGTAACATTCACAGGGGGTATTGTAGAACACTTTTCTCTCTCTTATAAAACAAAACTTGAGACGCGCCCGGGGGGTCTCGTATCAAAAAAACGATGAAAAATTACTTCTTTTCAAGCGGCTTAAGCGTTGGCGAATTCAACGCCTTTGTCAATGCTCGATTTCAACTCCGCGACGGCGTTTGACACTTGAACTTTCTCGTACGAGTCCATCTCGCCGCATCCTAAAACTTTCTCAACTCCGTTTTCGCCCAACTCGCACTTGGAGGCGAAAAACGCCAACTCTGGAATAACTTCCGAGGCGACGTACGCGCACTCGACGATACCTTTCTCGCCGCTCATCGCTCTCAAACAAGATGTTGCCATATTTTCTGCGGCTAACGCCATACTCAACGTCGCAGAACCCGCGCCTGCTTTTGCATCGACAACTTCCGTCCCAGCGTTTTGAATTCTCGTCACCAAAGCCGTCAACTCCTCTCCTTCGAAAGGTTTTGAAAGTTTCGGCGTGACTTGGGACAACAAAGGAATGATAGTCGTACCGGCGTGTCCACCGACAACGGGCACATCGCACATGGTCACGTCCTTAATATCTTCTGGTCGTAACGCAGCGACAAAAGTTTTCGCTCGCATGACGTCTAACGTCGTCACACCCAAAATTTTCTTCGGATCGTAACAGTCGTTCTTCTTCATCACCTCGGCGGCGATTGGGACGGTGGAGTTCACCGGGTTGGAAATGATGTTCAAAATCGCATTCGGGCAATATTTAGCAACGCTCTGGACTAAATCTCTCACAATCCCGGCGTTGATTTTAAACAAATCGTCCCTGGTCATCCCCGGTTTCCTCGGGATCCCGGCTGGAATGATCACCAAGTCGCATCCAGTCAGCGCCTCTTCGATTTGGTCGTTCCCACAGAAACCTTTCACTTCCGAGATGGTGGAGATGTGCGAGAGGTCCACGCCGACACCGGTAACCATCGGGGAAATATCGTCTGTTTTTTTTATCATTATTATTTAATAAAGACATATAAGTCGTCGTCAGATGACGCATTCATAACAGAGGAAGAAGAAGAGAAAGAGAAAGACGACAACAAAAACAGTTACGGTGAAAATTGGATCATCATCGAGTGGAATCTTTTGATGCGTTGGAAAGGACAACACCATCAACAAAATAAATATCTGCGATACTCTACTAAACGCACACAAACGTAAGCTCTTGATAAACTTGCTCTGTTTCATTAAAAGGGATAAGGTTTGTCCAATCCCTCCGGCTGCGCCTAACACGGCCACGTTGTATTGCGCCTTGTGCGACTCACTGGACGGACCGACCCCCATTAGAATTGAATTGAATTGAATTGAATTGTTGTTGTTGTTGTTGTTGTGACTCGACAGTCAAAAAAGTTCGTTTTTCGTTGTGTGGAGATTTTGTCATCATGAAAAATCCTCAAAACAAAAGGAATAAAAAAGTAAGCAACACACAGACCTAATTAAAATCTTCATGATATCTTTTCCGCACTTCAGTATTCTTCCGACGACTGCGAGAAGATGACGATAAAACTATAGAAAGGAAAAAGATGAAGACGACGACGACGACGACGAGGACAAAATCCTGTTTTTTCTTTCTCGTCGTCGTTCTCTTTTGTTCCTTTCCTTTTCCCTCCCTGGGAAGGAAGTTGTTGTTAAAATCATCATCAGAAGACGACGAAGGAGTTGGAGGTTTCGTTTTTGAGAGTTTCAACAACGGGTGGAGGCGTGCACTGCTCGATACCGATGATGTTGGTGATGCTACCACTACTACTACCACTTTTTCTTCTTCGAGCAACAGCGAAGCACTCGAACCAAAGTATTCTGCCACAAACCCGATGGATTTGTTCGGAGCGGGCGCGACGTTTCCAGCGGTGGCGTATAAATCGTGCGCCCGAGCGTACTCGTTGATAAAACCGTCCGTGAGAGTGAAGTACCTTGACGTCGGATCGGGGAAAGGGATTTGTAGAATCCTGAACGCAACCACAGAGTGTGCAGATACTGAAGAACCGTTAGAGGTGGACTTTGCGTGCTCGGATTCTTTAATCAGTGCGAGTCAATACAGTGAGTTTCCGGACGTGCAGATGTATCCCGTCGTGGCGGGCGCGGTGACGCCGGTGTATAATTTACCCATGATCGATAGCGTGATGGGTAAAAGTTCTTTAGTATTAACGAAAGAAGCTTTGAGTTTAATTTACGCCGGGGTGATTTCGAAGTGGAACGACGAAAGAATCAAGAGCGCGAATCCACTCAGCATTCAGAGTCTCCTTCCGGATGAGAAAATATTAGTGTCGGTGAGGAAAGATTCGTCAGGGACGACGGAAGCGTGGACGAAAGCTTTGAGTCAATTTTCCAATACGTTTAAAGATAACATAGGCGCGTCAAAGTTACCTTCATGGGGAGCGCAGATAGCGAGTAGCGTTTTAAACGAGCTAGATACTGGATATGGTCTGGCGAGTTTTGTAAAAGGGAAAGAGTATTCTATCGGGTACGTGGTGTTGTCTGATGCGATAAATTTACAGTTGAGTACGATTGGACTTTTGGAAAGTACCGCGAGCATACACACACAACACAACAATCCGGTACGCCCGGATTCCAATTCAATCACGTTAGCTATTTTGCAAAGAGGGTTACAGTTTGGGAATAACGAGGACGAATCGACGAGACTCACCGCGGATTTGATGGGCGCGGACGACCCAGGAGCGTGGCCGATTGCGACGTATTCGTATCTGATTCTCAGAAAAGGGGTGAATTCGACCGCAAATATGGCTTTAGATCGTCTCAGAGTTGGTGCAACGTGTGATAACATGAGAGAAACGTTGGATTTTTGGTCGTGGTTTTTAACTTCGCCGTTGGCGAAAACTGTCATGGAGACCAATTCTTTAGTCCAAGTTCCCGCGGTGGTGAGAAACTTTGTCTTGGCTCGAATGCAAGGAGATTTATTTTGCGAAGGAGATAGATTAGTGAGTATATATGGTAACGAGACCAATTCGTTAGATAACGTAACGATTGCCAAAGTCTACGGACCTCAGGAGGTCGCAACGGTGTTGGATTCGTTGGCGATTTTACTCTCGGCGAGTAACTCGAGCATGGGTTTAGAAATTGAGTCACTCGGCGCTCAAAACGCCATGTTTGCCGCGCTTGATGATAGCCATGCATCCGTGTTAGCTTTGAATTATGTCGAAGGCGACGTGATCTCGATAACTGAGCCTGCTGCTGCAGTTAATTCAAATATATTTAGCAACGCGGAAGCGCCGATATACCCCTCGCCGTTGCCTTCTGATTTCCCGGAGTACATTTCGTTTCCGTTCGTGAAAATATTACCAGAAATGACCGTGCACCCGAGCGTTCTAACTTTAGGCGAAACGAGTACGTCGATATCGTTTGATGTCTATTCTACCGCGGCTATATTATCCGGTCGTGCGACTACTTGGGGCGACGAAAGTATCGTAAGAATAAACTCATGGTTGAGCGGCGTCACAGAACCGATTATTTTAGTTGGATTAGACGATTGGACGGCGTTTGAAACATTTGAAAGTATTAAGAAGACGATTGCCTCTTCCGTTCCTGGCTTTGCATTTTCGAGTAATCCGACAAAAAATGCGGCGACGTTGAATGAAGTTGGCGCTCTCGTTGTTGCGAACGAGTACGCGGCTTCGCTTTTGCTAAAGACGGCGTACGTGACAAGAAACCAAAACTTAATTTTGCAGTATAACATTGACGAAGTTGGATACGTACCCGTTTCAGTCACTTTAAGGAGAAGTTACGATGGTGCGCAGTGCTTACGAAGCTCTGGCGCGTACGATAAAGTATACGCACAGCTGCGCTTCTGGGAATGGGTGTATACTGAAGATAACGTCCCTGGTATGATTTCGAGCGTCACGGCTGAACCGAATTTCGATGCTACGAGTTCTTTGGAAATTTTGACTGCCTTGAGATCCATCACGTGCAATGGTAGCCCTATTTTAGTCTCAACGATACCGGTAAATCGGTCGGATCAGAACATTTTGATTGTCGTCGTGACGACGTCGCTCTTTGTCATTCTCCTCATCTTTCTCTGGTTGTTTCGATTTCGAGAGGATGCGATCTTCGCCAAAGGTTTCTTTGAACGATACAAAAAACGAAACGCACCACCGTCTGAAGCGTGCACAATAGTCGTCACAGATATACAGTCATCTACGAAACTGTGGGAAATCGCTCCAGTGACAATGAACAAAGCGCTCGCGGCGCATGATTTGCTTGTCAGACAAGAGATGCAAAAGTTTTACGGATACGAGGTTTTTTCCGAAGGTGATTCGTTCACGATGGCGTTTCATACACCCGGCGATGCCTTAAAAGCATGTGCAAATATTCAGAGTCGATTACAGGCGAGTGTTTGGGACCGATCGTTATTCCTTGCGTGTAGACACATCTATCGAGCAGACGACGCCGAATCGCAGACTACCATTCCGAGACCAAGAAGAGTTCCCGCATTTCTCCGAGCGCTTCTCGAAGCACGCGGGGTTTCGATGAAAAGTGGCAGTGATAAAGAGGGTATAATCAAAAGTAAAAGCGATGAAGAATTGACGAACGGCGATAGAGCCAATAGCAACGAGAGTAGCAAAGCCGGAGGAACAGAACATCACTCCGGGCGCACGGAAGAGGAGGAAGAAATTATCAACGGTTTACGCGTTCGAATGGGTATCCATACCGGAGCCACGAATAGATACGTTCATCCAACGACTAGAAGGCAAGTCTATGAAGGGAAAGCGGTTGAATTAGCGCGGTTGATGTGTCGCGCGGCAAATGGAGGTCAGATTTTAATGTCCGGCGACGTTTTAGCTTCGCTTGGTCCCGACAGTTTGCAAATTTCCCAAATGCTCCAACTCATGCACATGGGAAAACATCAATTAGATATGGGGTATTGGAACAGACACGGAAGCTTAACCGATACTCGCTTGTCAGGAGGAGGAGGAGGAGCGGCTAGTGGGATGGATGGCGGCGATGACATTCAGAACTTGAGAGAGAGTTTATTCCCAAACGTCGACAATCTCAAGAACCCAATTTTCTTGGATTCAGAATCCGACACCACCGATGGTTCGAGCGAATACGAACAGTACAAAGCAGCCACGAGTGCAAAATTACAAGCGCTTCGACGAATGATCACATCTTATGACCACAAGATCATCTCTCAAGAAATTATTCAAGCCATCCCGAAGAAACTCGTGGAACGGATCACGTTGTTCGCGCCGATCAAGACCGTACGCCAGCTCGAACCTTCCATTTTTGAAGCTCCCGTTTTTGAATCGGAAAACCTAACCATCGTATTCACGAGAATCGACGGATGGGAAGAGCTTGGAAGAGAAGACGTGAAAATGCGAGATAAGGCGACGGCGCAGCACGATGCTGTGATACGGTCTACGCTTCTCTCCTTTCGTGGGTACGAGTGCCGAGGCGAAAACGGCAAATTTTTCATCGCGTTTCATCATCCTTTCGACGCTTTTCGATGGTGTTTGGTTGTTCAAACGATTTTACTTCGCGTGCCCTGGGAAGACAAGTTGCTTCAACAGCCGCAAGCGTGTAACATGACCGCCGGTCACAGAGTGACATTCAAAGGTTTACGCGTTACTATGGGCATCGTTTCTGGCGAGGCGACGTTTATGAAACCGTGTCAACGAACCGGACGAGCGGAATATTTTGGACAAGTTTTAAATTTGAGCGCTCGAGTCGCGGGTCTCGCACACGGTGGTCAAACCTTGTGCGATAAGAACACGTGGAAAAAAGCAGCCGAAGTGGGCTTCCCGCACGAGCATTCCAGATACATTGGTCTTTACAGTTTGCGAGGCGTCATGGATCCAGTTGGTTTGGTACAGGTCTCCGACGCTAGTTTGAACATGCGTTCGTTTGCATCAGTTAAAGGTGCTCAAAAAGTAATCGACCCGACAGATAAGTTCAGACTGAGCATTAAGGATTTAGAAACAGAACGCATAGATCGTCCTTTGAGTTATATAGGCGACTTGGATCAAACATTGTCGCACAGGCCCTCGTCAGCTCCTACGCCGCCACCACCGCTGAATTATTCTCTGGATGGATTTGCTGGAAAGTCGCGAAATAGTACAAATCCTTCGCCGAAAATCTCAAGCAATAGTGGCACTAACGTAAGGAACTCACGCGTCAGCGACACATCATCTACGGGCGGCGGAGAATCTACCGCTGGGAGCTCCGATGTAGTTGTACCCAAGAAGAACATTTTACTCGTTTCTTCGAGTGATGTTGCCCTCTTTCGAATGGCTGCGCTAGTAGAAACCGTCGTCGCCGGCGACGAACACTTCTTTATCTCGCGCTCGAAGAATTCGACGGAAGTTTTGAAAAAGTTCTCATTAAATATGGACAGTAGTGACGACATGTTAGGAACGAATGTAATTGACTCTGACGATAGTCACTTGAGAGATACAATTCCTATCATAGTCATCATCGTTGGAACGATTGAATCAGGAACGTCCTTGCGCGACTTGGTACAAAAGATTCGAAGACTTGTACCGTTTACGTTACAACCTAAAATTGCGGTGTTGCTGACGGATGAATCAAGTATCATCGACGGTGTTGCAAGTTCTCCGGTTGAATACGGTGCCGATATAGAGCTCCCACCTTTGTTATTCGTCGACGAAGACGAAGAAATGACACCACTGGTTGACGAGTTAAAATTGATATTCACCGAAGCCATGGTTGAAGTGCACGGATCATTACGAAGCTCGTCGCGAAATTCGCTTTTACGTCATCATCAACAGCATCATCAACAGCAACAACAGAAGATATCCGACGCGTCGAACGTTGACGAAAGAATGTCGTCTATGAGGTACTCTGGTGGAAGCGGCGTCGCTCCTCTGACACAAGTTGCGACGAAAACGAAAAAATTCTCGAAAAACAACACCAACACGAACAATAGTAACGTTATACCATCAGCCTCTGCGAGTACTCCTGCTATCATCAACCCGCTATCGAACCTTTTACGAGAGGCTGAGAACAGATCGAAAAATTTATCGAATTTTGCCTCGGCAAATTTAATGGTGGCTGGTTTAGAAGCTACTGGATTACCGATATTCGCGGTCGATACCGATGCGAGAATCATTCTGTGCACGAAAAAAGGCTTCGCGAGAGGCATCGTTGGGACGATGGTCTTCCCTCTCAGCTCGTTTGCTAAGCGCCTTAGAGATTCGGCGCGCATTGCTGAGAGAACCAATCCACCGCTGCCGTGGACAGAAAAGTTGACAAAGAATTGGATACCGTTGGACGAAGACGACAGCTATGACAAAACCGCTTCGATGCCACAACCAACCAGTCCAGAAAAGAAGTCGGTATTGAAAAGACTCGCATCTTCTTCTTCTTCTGCGGTTGAACAGCAACGACGACAACAACAACAAGATATAATCACCGTGCGCTGTACTCCAATACGTTTATCGGATGACTTCGGTGCCGTCATCGTCCTCATCAAAGACTAGACTTGCATTTCCAACACCGGAAACAAGAAACCTATGAACAGAAATATATAGTATTTTTTATGTTTGTTGTATTACTAGCGAATAAATAGCTCTTCTTATTATGTTAACACTACATCGCGTCGTCGCGCTTTTCTTTTTCTGTTGTATCCTCGTCTCGCGTCTCCTCGCGTCTCTCGCGTCTCTTTCTCTCTCTAAATTTATGCAAAAATAATCTTGCTCAAGAACCACATCCCGATGAAGAACCCGAACAAGTAGCAGAAGTACCTCCCATTCTTCGTCTCTAAAACCTTTGAAAAATGCTGGACCGTTTGCGTCAGCACCCCTTGGAAACCGCTCATGTCGTCTCTCATGCCGTCTAAAATCCGGTGGTGCGAATCCGCTTCTTTGTGAATGTCCATGGTGATGTTTTTCAACATCGACACTCGGTCTCCCATCGTCTCTAAGCTTCTATCGTTTTCTCTCTCTAAAGATTCCGGGTCTCTTCCCCGAGAGACGCTCATTATTGCTCTTCCTCGCGAGTGGCTTTTTGGAGACGGAATCTTTCTTGCTTGCTTGCTTGCTTGATGTGTGTAATGTATTTGTATCTGCGCTCAATTAGGGGTGTTTTATGTTTATGTTGCTTTTTTGCTCGTTTTTTTTGGTTTTGGTTGTTTGTTTTTCAAATAAGACAAATCGATTTGTCCAAAAATGTCAACAGAGCCGCCAACTTCACAACAACAACAACAACAACAACAACGAGAACATAGTAATACGAATAACAATAGATAATAATAATAACAAAAAAGATGTTTCAAATAGCGCGATTGAAAGACTCCGCGGTGACGATTAAACCGCAACACTTGGACAAAGAACCGCTCACGGCCATCGTCGCGGAGTTGGAAGAGTTGTACGTGGACAAAGTCATCACGGATTTAGGCCTCGTCGTGACTTTATACGAAGTGAATTCTATTAAAGGAGGGATAATATACGCCGGCGATGGGGCGGCGCATTACGAGGTGGAGTTTCGGATGGTGGTGTTTAGCCCGTTCGTGAATGAGATTTTAGTCGGAAAAGTGTATTCGTTGACGGATGAGAACGGTATTCGCGTGTCGTTGGGATTTTTCGACGATTTGATAGTTTTACCGAACAAGAGTGGGATGGATTTAGAGAAAACAAAGTGGGACGATAAAGAGAAGATTTGGTACATCGAAGAAGAGAGTGTAGAGTTTCTCGCAGAGTCAAATAACGAGGGAAATAGAGAAGAAATAGGGTTGATGGTGAAGAAATTTATAGAACCCGGGCAACAGATTCGAGTGCGCGTGACGCAAGTGACGTATCCGGAAGAACCAAAGACGAAGCAAGAACTACAGAAGAGAAAGTTAGAGGATGGAGGGCAAAGGGAAGGGAAGTTCGCGCCGATGATCGTTAGGTGTTCGATTGGAGAGTTAGATGCGCTCGGACCGGTGGATGAGAACGAGGGCGAGGACGACGAGGATGAATTAGAGGAAGACGATGATGAGTAGAGAGCGAGAATAGTAAAATACCCGTAGCGCGCATTGTTTAATATTAGACAAATTGATTCTAACGACCGGAAAACTCGACGAGCGATTGGTAGGAGGAGTTTTCGTCCGCGGTATCGCCAATTTTCTTCGCGTGAGTCGTTGGCACTTTCGATGATGCCAACACGCCAGGAACGATATTTTCTTCAGTTATCGTTTTTAAAGCGTCTTTCTTCCCCGTTGTTTGCTTGGGAATCTCCAAACCAAGTTTCGCATAAATCACGTGAATGGCCTCTTTCATCTCCGCGTTCATCGTCGCTTCCCAGAATCTCGCCGTTAACATTCCCATGACTTCTTCCGTGTTTGCATCCACGTCATCTTCCGAGCTAAGCGCCATGTGCAAAACCTCCGACGCAATCTGACGAACGCGCGGGAACTTGTTACGCATCATCGCGAGTAAACCCAGGCGCGCGCTCTCTTTCGCCTCAACGCTATCCGTACAAGAGGCCACGTGCGAAAGAGCGTTGGCGGCCAATATATACTTGGACACGTCTCGCGTTCCAGCGCACTCGAAGCGTATTCTGTCCGACAATGCAGTCTTGTAGTCTTTTGATGCTCCATCCGGAGTCTTTATGGTCAAACTGAAGGAATCAAAAGCACCGCCGGTAAAGAGCACGTCGACGCATCGAATCGCCGGGACAGTCACTCGATCGATTTTTGAATACGCGTCAAAGGTCTCGATCAAGTGTGTGGCAACTTTCTCTTTCAAATCAACTCTTTCATCTTCCTTCGAGAGCACCGAAAGTAAAGCAGTGCTAGCAGCTTTAGCTAAACTCTCCGTCACCGCTCCTGTAGACGCGACCCAACCACTCAACGCGTAATCGGCGTATGGCGCTACTAGAACCGCCTTCGTGAGACAATGCGAAAAGACGCGCTGTAATCCAGCTTCGGATGAAACATCCTTCGCGTCTACCGGAACACACGCTTGAATTGATTCGAAATCTTTTGCGTTTGAAACGAACACGTGACTATCGTCATCATCATCACCACCACCACCACCACCACCAGTACCTCGTAATAGCGCGAACAAGCTCTCAAACGCAACGGTTCGAGTTCTGTCAATTTTCTCCCCGCACTGCTTCAACAAGACGCCTAAGATAGTCGTGCACTTTGTCTCGTACTCATCCACGACAACGCCATCGCTATCATCAGAACATTTGGATATTGTTTGAAAACATCTCAGAACTTCAGAAAATGCACGCATAGACGCTTCGCGAACCCAACTTCCAACATCGCCTCGCTTATCGACGGAATAATCTTCCACGCCTTTCAAAAACGCCTCTAAACACATATCCGCCGCATCTTTCAAATCTGAAATACTTATAACATCATCCTTTTCTCCACAAGCTGAAGAAGCAGAATATTTCGCGTTGATCTTGCACAAAATATTCTGCGAAGCAATCACGGCGTCGACTCGAGTTTCAGCGTCCCTCATTTCCGGGTTATCTTCCGGAACCGTCGCCTCGAGTAAGCTGGTAAGAATAGCTCTCCAATTGGAGGAGTTGATGAACACGTCCGGAACGATACCCAAAGCATACGCACTCCCACGTCTAGAAAAGGAGCTCGATTCGTCCATAGTTTGTTGCACGATACGTAATCGGTCGGTAACTAAGTATTGTTCAGCCAATGTAGCTTCAACGATGCTTTCGTTTCCGTCGACGCGAAGCGCGCTCGACGAGGCGATGGAGACCAAAGCTTTTGCCGCCGCCTCGCGAATCTCCTTCTTCGGATGGCGCAACGATTCTGACGTTGCGCTCTCGCAAAGTTGCACGATGAGCTGTTTACCTGGCTTGAAAAATTCCGATGGCGAAGTTGATGAAGATGGTAAAGTTGCCACGCGACCTAAACTTTCGATAACGTTGCACACTGCTCCACGCATAATCTCACCGCCTTTGCCTCGATACAAACGTTTCGCCTCTATTTCAGATACGAGATTCCACGCATTTCTCAGTGTATCAATGTTATTCGCATTTTCGTTTCGCAAATACTCGATGACACTTTTCGAAAGTAAAAGCTGCGCAACCCCTAGCGTCGCTCCGTGTCGCTTCGGTAAATCCATGTCGACGCTCATCCTCAAAAGTTTCGGAAGCGCGACCGTACTCGTCCACTCCACGTCCGTTTCACCCAACGCACCGAGCGTTTCGACAGCTAAGCATCTCGTGGACTCCTCCCAGTGCTCAATTTTCACATCCAATATGTGTGCCAGCATGGCTGGACGAAAAGCCGGAAACGATTGAGAGATGAAGAAACCAACGTCCAAATATGCGCGTCTCGCGGACCCAATCGTGAAGTAATCACACTTTTGCACGATATCAATGCCTGTCACGTCCTCTTCTCCTTGTTTTGCCACAATGCCACCACCACCACCAAGACGACCAACGCACTCTTGGAACGCCGCAGAAGCCGCGCGACGCACGTTGACTTCGCGGTCAAAACACGACGTAACAAGTAACGGCGTCGCTAGAGATCCTAGGAATACTTCTTGAAAGTCTGACTTTGAGTACGCGCGCGCAAACGACCAGCACACGTACGCTGCCGCATCCCTCACGTGCGCACCGACGCTGTGTGAACCTCTTCGAACGTCGTACAACAACGCCGCCGCAGTTTTCTCAGCGGCAAACGGTAATCTTGTCACTAACAAGACGCCTCTTCGGGATAGCTCTGCTAAAGCCAAGCACGCACCGTGCCAAGTGGATTCAGACTCGGTCGCTTTGAAGCACGAGGATAATAAATTTTCAACGACATCATCCGCAAATTGCTTCGGGAGACGTTGGCAAATGCGCCCGATACCTTTTGCCGCCGACCAGCGAACGATAGTGTCCGTGTCTTTAAGCGCCTCGAGAAGAAGGTCGATAGCTTTTTCCAACTGGTCGAGACTCGCTTCGTCGGTTTCATCGTCTGCTGCGAACCCATTGTCATCGGTGTTATCGTCGACAATGTCGACGCTCTCTTCTTCTTTCGTGTTCGCGTTTTCGTTGTTGAGAAGGTTCTCAGCTAAATTTCTACTTCCTCGCGCATACCTCCAAGAGACAACTTTCGGCGCTAAAAGAGTCAGCGCCACGCGCGCGCTCAGTTTGCACGCCAATTGTCGAGTCAATGCGTTCGAGGTTGTCGTGCGCGAACCAAAAGAAGAAGAAGCTAACGGCGTTTTGGCATCGAACACAGCCTGGGAGGCTTTCAACGCGCTCTCGCGGAACGGTTTCAAAACGTCTCGACGACCAATCTTAAATATCGCCGCCATCGAGCGCGTCGCTCCGACCGCGACGAAAGAGTCCTCCGATGCGGCAACTGCCTCGGCTATTTTATCTTTTGTCGATTCTTCCTCTCCCGCTTTCTTTCTACCAAAAACTCTCATAAGTTCGCTCGACGACCAATCGAGGTATTCGCCTAGATTCAATTCCGCATCCGGCCGGGTCAATAATCGCGCCACGCAAATCGCCGCGCGGTCTCTGGCCACCTCGGCAAACGACACGCACTGTCTGCACATTCCTAACAAATCTTCTATCAACCCTGCTTTATTCTCATCACCACTACTACTATTACTACTACTACTACTACCACCACCAACACCACCTTCGGCACTGTTGTCAAAAGTCGTCGTCGTCGTTTTCACAAATGTCTTCATATCAAACGGCATCAAAACCAAAACCGAAATCCACGATAACAACGTCGCTCTCGTTTCCCAACTCGTCTCAAACAGACTCTCGCTCGCGACTTCTTCCGTCAACGTTTCTCTCGTCCCTGGTTGGTATCTATCCCAAAATCCCGCGACTTCGTATTTCGCCGCGCTCCCGTCCCGCTTCGGCATGAACCTTCGCAGCGTCTTGATAGCCGGTTCCAAATCTCTCGCGCTATGCGGGAAAAATCGAGCTATTGTTTTCGCACCGCGCACCGTAGCAAACGCGTGTAAAACTTTTGACGTTTGGTGCATGGCTAACGCAGAGATGGCTTTCGATGATGTGTTTTTTGTTTCATCATCATCAAAAACATGATTACTCATTTTCACCGCGTGAAACCTTAAAACTTCCTCCGTCAAAGGTACGATCCACTTCTCCAAGTGCCTGTCCAACATCTCGCACTTCTCCTGGTACTTGTTCACTCTCTTAATGATCGCTTGGAAGGCGTCTTCTTCTTCTTCTTCTTCTTCTAAATCTTCTTCTTTGGATGATGATGATTTTTGAATTTCTCTCAAAAACACTCCGTTGACTTTTACAATCTTCTCCACGAAAACATCGATCTCTTTTGCCTCTCTCGAGAGCATCGTCGTCTCTGTCTCCTCTTTCTCGTCTTTCTGATCCTCCTTTTCCTCCTCCTCCACTTCTCTCGTCGTCGTCGTCATCTTTTCCTCCGCACCACCACCATCATCGGTATTCGATTTCATCATCTCGTTTCTTTCGTTAAGTGTGTTGTTGTGCGTGTTTTTGTTTGGCGAGTCAACAACCAAAAAAAGTGAAAAAAGTGATGAGAAAAAGTGCAAGTCGTGAGAAAAAATCTTCAACAAAAATCAAACAACACGAAAACAACACAACTCTCTCTCTCTCTCTCTCTGAACTCTTTTTTTAGTACCCGCAAACAAAGCAGCAGCAGAAAAAAGCAGCGGCATTACTACCACCAAAACCACTGCTTTGTTGAGAGATGACTCCCCAAAACTCGACTTTGACGATGGTTTCCATGCGAGAAGCGATCGAGAGAGTGGTGAGAACGAGCGAAGAGATTTTTTCTGATATCAGGAGATTGGAATTGGATGATGATGATGAGAATGATGATGATGCTTTAACAACGACGACGACCAAACGAAAACGACGAACGCATTTTAAAGTGCCGATTGAGAACAGCGTCGGAAGAGTGAGCGAGAGAGACGTTCGCGCGAAAAGAGCGCACCCGGTGAAAGACGTGTCCATAATGGATGGATTTTGTTTCAACATTACGAACGAGAACAACAACACAGAAAAGAAGTTCCGGGTGAATAAAATGTTAACGAATCGAGCGCAATATGCAGAGAACGCATACAATGAAGACGCGGTGTTATTGCACGAGGAGTGCGCGTACGTCACCACGGGCGCGGTGTTGCCAAAAGGGGCGAACTGTGTCGTTCCGGAGGAAAATGTAACGAAAGTGACGATGAACGACGACGATTCGTTCGTCACGAACGTGCAAGAGAAAGATTATAAAGTACACAAATGGATACGAAAAGCGCAATCAGACGTAGGAATAGGAGATCTTTTACTAAAAAAAGGTGAAAGAATAGAATGGTACGACGTGGGTATCTTAGCCGCGGGTGGTATACGCGAGATTGAGGTTTCGAGGATGCCGAGCGTAGCGTTGGCGTGTACCGGAGACGAAATCGTTGAAGTTTCGAAAGACACTATTCCAGATTCGAACGCTTCCGCATCGTACGACGTGAATGGACCCGCGCTGAGGAGTGCGTTGCGATCGAGTGGGGCGGAAATTGTGAACATATTCGACGACGACGATGGTGGTAGTGGCGGTGGTGATGATGATGATGTAAAGACTAGGATAATACGAGACGAGGAAGGTGCGGTCGTGGATACGATTCGCCGCGCGTTGGCGTCAGATTGCGACGTTTTGATTACTACCGGTGGCGCGTCTAAAGGTGATCGAGACTATATTTACGACGCAATGATGCGTAAGATGTGCGAAGGCGATGCAAGCGCAGTCGCGTGCCATTTTCAAAGCTTATCCATGAAACCTGGGAAGCCTACGAAATTTTTTACACTTTCGAGACGAAAGATATTAGGAGTAAACAAACCTGATTTATTGTGCTTGTCGTTGCCGGGAAATCCAGTTTCGTGTTGCGTGACGTTTGAGCTATTAGTGAAACCTATGTTGCGCGTGCTTCAAGGACAAAACGTCGTTTACCCGCCAAGAAGTGTTGCAATATTAGGGGATGATATTCAACTCGATGACGAGCGAGAAGAATTCCATCGCGTTTCTTTGAGCTGGAAAGCGAAGAAGAGTTCTGATGGCGAACACCCTTTGCTCCCAATAGCTTACTCTACTGGTAAACAAATAAGCTCGAGGATTTTGAGCATGCGGGAAGCGGATGCGTTGATTGAGCTTCCAGTGGGAAATGCAACGCATACGAAATTGCCGAAAGGAACGATCGTTTCAATCGTACCTATCGCAGATTTGAGACAACGAGGAGCCGCATCTGTTCGAAGTAGTATTCTGCATTTACAGAACGATGCAAAAATCAAAGCGGAAAGGACGACGCAATCCTTCTCGAAGATGGCGGTTCGACGACCAATCGAAGTTATAAACGACGAGACAACTGGACTTGACGACTTGTCTTTTTGGAGAAAAGTTGTCGCGAGAAACGCTTCTGGAGTGGTCGCAGTTGTGGGACCAAGAGCACGCGAAGCGATGCCAGATGAGTACAAGCAACTTCTTCTGCACGATGATGTCCCCGGCGTTGAAGAAATCGTTTTCGAATTGACGAACTTTACGGATGTTTCGGCGTTTCGCGTCTTTTCGGACGAGGGGCGTTTGACATTAGTCGTTGTTGTGGACGACGCAATCGAAGACAGTCTTAAAGATATCGAAATGATCAAATATGCTATAGCTGAATCCATCAGAGGTGACGAAACGTTCTCTTCGATGGGCGTTGCTAACGAGAATGTCAGCGAAACTCTCGTTCGGAGAACATACGCGAGAATAGGCCTCCTCGGGAACCCCTCGGATCAATATTTCGGTGAAGTTGTCGCGGTGTCGATTAAGAATTTCTATGCCGAAACTGTTTTGAAACCTTTACCAACATCTTCTGAAATCAAAATCGTTCCAGGTCCGTACGACGCGAACGATTTTGAATCGATATCGGCGTTAAAACAGTTCACCTCCGAGCACGGCTACGACGGAGGCGCGAAATTGATAAAAGCGTTGTTAGCAAACTTTGCTAAATTTTGCGAAGAGAAGCAAATTGCACTCAAAAACCCATCCGTTGGTTTCAGTTTATCGTATTCTTCGAATATTCCGAAACAGACCGGGATGAGTGGCTCGTCAGCAATCATCATCAGCTGCATGAACTGTTTATTAGACCGATACGACGTTCGTGACAAAATTTCCAAAGAAGAACGAGCGTTTCTAGCATTGCAAGTTGAAAATGACATTGGCATCGCGGCTGGATTGATGGACAGAGTCATCCAAGTGTACGGTGGGTGCGTGCACATGAACTTCCGAAACGCAGAAAAAGTGAAGGAAACGGGAATTGGCGAATACGAGTACGTCGACGCGGAGAAAATTCCGAAACTGTTTGTCGTTTGGAGTCAAAATCCATCCAATTCGGGAAAGATCCACCAACCGGTTCGCCAAAGATGGCTCAGTGGCGACGCTGAAATCATTCAAGGCATGCAAAATGCCGCCGATTGTGCTCGAGAAGGGTTACAGATTATTCAAATGAGCTCTGGGAAAGAGTCGTGCGCGATTCGTTTAGCACCCATACTTTCGGCCAATTTTGCTGCGAGACGAAAGATGTTTACCGACGCCGGTTTGGGAGACGAAAACATTCGAATGATTGAGCTGTGTCAAAGTGTCGGCGCGGGAGCAAAGTTCACGGGAAGTGGTGGGGCTGTTGTCGCGTGCTGTCCAGACGGCGCGGAACAAGAAGCGCGGTTGAAAGCGGTGGTAGCCGAGGCTGGATTCAGCGTCGCGGAAGTCGAATTCGCCCCGCGTGAGTTGTGATGAATAACTTTTGACATGCGTTTGTGTATTATTAAGCTGTATCTAAACATTAGGTTATATCCTTTCTAACTACTAATAGTATTTCAAATCTTTGGGTATTTAAAGTCGTTATCGAATGGATTTGTCGGAGACCTTTGTAACGTCGACGGTCTCTGCGGCGGCGTTCCCATTTCACTGTTCACAACTCTTTTTTGACCCGAAGAGCTCGTCGGAGGAGACGAAGAAGCGCTTTTCGTCGTAACACCTTTCTTCGGCGTTAACCCTGCATTAATGGCCAGCGATGCAAAGGGGTCGTGCAAAGTCGCCTCTTGGCGTTCCTTTTCGCGTTTCGCTTCGAATCCTAGAGGAGTTGCACTCCCGTTCAATGCTTTTGAGCTGGGCGGAGAGGAGGACGCGGGCGTAAGAAACTGCGAGGAGATTACACTATTCGATGGCGACCCTTGCGCAGCGTGTTGTTGCTGATTTTGTTGTTGTTGTTGTTGTTGTTGTTGTTGTTGTTTAAGCATGTACTGCTCGCGTAATGACATCGGCCGACTCGATTGTTGTGGCGGAGAGTGCGGCGAAAAACTGTTACCGAAAATCTCGTCGAACGCTTCATCACTGGTCGCGGCTGATCGAACAGACGGAACACTCGACGGTGCGTTCGTAAGGAACGGGTTGGGTGAAGAAATCGTGGTTTCGTTAAAACCTCCTCCATCGGATGATAACCCGAGTAAGTCGTGTTGCACTTGTCGTTGTTGTTGCTGCTGCTGATGCGTCGTCGTTGTTGCCGGCGACGAGGATGTTTGCGGCGCGCGATCGTTCCCGATTCTCTCGTATTTTTGAATCGCGACGTTCAACTTTTCGCTCAATTCTATCAGTTTCGACGTCAGCGTTTCATCCACGTCGCCGTCTTCTTCCGTCAATAAAGCGACTAAAGATGAACTCGATTCTTTCGCCTGTTCCGCGAGAATTCCACACAGGTCGTCATCTTTATCGGGAGCACTCAACGTCTCCTCAAAAACGCACAAAATAGATTGCGCGGATTCGACGACATCGCTCGCTTTTCTCTCGCGCGCTCGTATTCTATCTGGGTGTTCTTGCGCTTTTGTCAAAGAAATCGTTCTATTCACAAACTTGCCTTCCACCGGCATCAGTCCTTCTGGTTTTCGTCCGATCCCGTCTAACTTGTACTTGTTTGGATTTCCAATCGACCTTTGATATCTCTTGGAAGACCAGTGCCCGCCCCCGGGCAACTCGTTTCTTTGCGCTCTGGTCATCCCGAGCGCGCCGTCTCGGCCGCCGTCGTACGCCATACCTCCCCCACCTCCCACGGCTTCCTCTTCTTCTCTCAGCGCCATCTCAATCGCTCGTCTGTCCTCCTCGCTCATTGCCGCGTCGTACTTTAAAACTTGTTTTACCGGAACAGATTGGGAGTGTCGAGGAATCCCGAGCGAAGGTTGCGATGGCGGTGCCGCCGGGTAATGCAACGGTTCGCCGCCGTTCATTCCTATCATCCGGTCTCCCGTAACGTCCACGTTCGAGATATCGTCGTATTTAGTATCTCTCGTCGCTCTTCCTCCTCCTCTTCCACCACCCCCTCCTGGATGTACAAACTCGTCTCTCTCCGGAAATCTCACCCCGTATCGCGTCAACTCTCTGTACACGCCTTTAAACTCTCGCATGTTCAGATGTTCAGACCACTCTCGAATTAAATGCAGAACTTTATCCCTCACGATGTGATTCGTCGTCGTGTTGCTTCCTAATTCCATGCACGTTTCCAAAACGCCTTTACTCAGCATCATCTCGTGGAAATCTGGTCCGCAGTTTTTCATCAAACATTCCAACGCGCTCAACGCTAAAAACTGTTCTCGAGGCTGTCGACTGATTAATTTGATGCGCAACGCTTTCGCGGCATCTTTCGCCACGGTCGTTCGATAGTGGTCGTGGTTGACTCTGTCCGCGAGTTCGATGTTCCCGGCCCAATCTGGTTCTTGGAGGTACACCCCGTTCGTTACCTGGTCGATGTTGATTTACTGTTGTGAGTTATATACTACACAAAACGACGCGTCCGGTGGTTGCCTTTCCAATTCTCATCATCATCATCAAACGAGAAGAAGACAAAGAAGACAAAAAGACAAAGAAGACACAACAAAAACGAAGATGAAAACTACTTACCTGGTTGACTAAAATGTACGTCGAGTTCTTGCTCTTGTCTTTTTTCATAACCGATAACGAGAGTTTTGAACGACTGTTATTCACACCTTTTCGAAGCATGATGATGATGATGAAATTTGAGAGAGTTGATGACGTTCGTTGCTTTTGTGTGTTGTGTTTGTGCCTCGAATTTTACTTTTTTGAGGAGGACTCTTTTTTTTTGTCTGCATGCGAAAAAAAAGGAAAAAAAGTTCTTCATCGTGCACTCGAAAAAGCAATTTTTTGCTCCTCAGTAAAGTTGTTCTTTGATGAGAAAGTTTTTAAGGAGACACGCACAAACGCAACTTTGACAACAACTCTAATTAAAAAGAAAAGAAGACAGAGAGATGATGATGTCTTTTTACTTCTTCTAAAGCGAGGAGGAGGAAAAGAGCGCAGAAAAGGCGTTCGACGATGAGTGGGGAGAGAGATGTGTTGTGGGATTTGGTCGTGAAGTGCGACGATATTTGTTTCACACACATTCTTCCGAGATTGGATTCGAATGATTTGAAATTCTTGTACGAGGTGAATACGGAGACGAGAAAGTTGATGAAGAGATCAACTCGCGAGGGGGAGTTGAAGAAGAAGTTTAAAGTGAACGAGATGTCGTCGATATCGACTTTGGAAGTTGCGTTGGAGAATAAATCGTTGTGGCCGAGTGACTGGACCGAAAGATCTTTCTGCTCGCAAGTTGCTAAAACGAATAAACTCGAGTTGCTCAAGTGGATACGAGAGGAGAAAAAGTGTGAGTGGGGTGAAGGGACGATTAATGGGGCCGCAGAACAAGGTAATCTGGAAATGATAAAGTATTGCGTTGCAAATGAGTGTCCTATCGATGTGCGTGCGTGTGCAGAAGCTGCCCGATACGGTCATCTCGAGATACTCAAATACTTACGCGAAGAAGTCAAAGCGCCTTGGGATTTGAATACTGCCATTTGCGCGGCTTTAAATGGTCATCTTCACATATTCGAATACCTTGTTGAGCGTAAGTTTGATAAATATGACGCATGGGCGTGTGAGTGTGCGGCCGAGAAAGGTCACTTAGACTGTTTGAAGTACTTACACGAAACCGCCAAAGCGCCGTGGGACGAGGACGCCCTATATTTTGCACACGAGAACAACCACACCGAATGTGTACAATACCTCCTCGACAACAACTGTCCTCTCCCAGAAGACTGGTCGTACGAAAATGGAGAGTTATACGAGGAGTTCTACTATTCGGAAGAAGGAGAAGAAGAATAGCTCCCCGGACGGCGCGTACCAAGTATGACTCTCTCTTACTACAGTAATGACTACATTAAACTACGTAATATAATAATCTGCGAAACATAACAACGCAAAAAACATCAAGTACTACTACTGCTCGTCTTAAAGTTCCTAAACATTTCCACGCACCTCGCGCTGGTCGCGTTCACTTTTACCAGAGCCTCTTCTTCCTCTCGCAGGGAAAAGAAACAACCTCGAAACCTGGAAACGAACCGGTCCGGATGCCAACGCAGCATCTCGGAGCGGAGAAGTTTGACCGCACACGACTTGGAGTGATGACTTTTCCGAGGCGCTTCGCAAGAGCACCCGCCTTCGGGTCCACTCACGGAAGACTTTAAAATCCACTCGATGGCGGAACTTTCCGATTGGTCGCCGACGTCGTGTAAGTACGGTAAATCTTTCGCTCGCAAGGTCTTCTTTTCCGCTTTCTTCGAGCATGCTCTCCATATCGCGTAGTACGATTGCGTCGTCGCGATAGGTAACGAACCTCCGTTTCTTTTTCGTAACTCTCTTTCCGTGGGCGATTTAAACCCGTCTCGTTCTTCCTCCTCTGGAATGGTTCGGTGTTTCTCTTCTCCTTTTTCCGTCTCCTTCTTCTTCTTCTTCTTTTTCTCCTTCCTCGCGTCATCATCCACGGATAAACTCCTCTTGTTGTTGTTCTTCATAGTAGCAGCGCTACTATACTTTCCCCTCCTCGTCTCCTCGTCCTCCTCTTTTTCTTCGTCTTCATACTGCCACAGCCGCTCGTACAAAAGTTCGTCTCCTTCGTCCTCCTCGTTAGCATCGCGTAATTTTTCTTTCCATTTCATCTGCTCGCTCTTCCTCTTCTCTTCCAACGCTTTCTCTCGCCGCGCTTCAAACAGCGTCGCTTCTCGCGCTCTCGATTTTTCGTACCTCCTCGTCGCTTTCTCCGCGCACACGCCCGGCGGTGTTTTCTTTTTGAGCATTTGAAACGCAAACGGTTCTCTCGAAACGACCGTTTGCTTCGCCGCCAGTTCCAGTGGGATTTTCTTCTTTATTTTCTTTCCATCTCTTCTTCTTTTGCCACCTTTTCTTCTTCCTTTCTGCGAGAGCAACGTTTCGAGGAGGAGACTGTCATCCTCATCCTGTTGTTGGGTGAAGCACTCTTCGAGCATAAACTTCAACGTTTCCAGTGGATTCTTGTACGATTCTTTACACCGAGCGATGATATGAAACGCGTTTTCTTCTGTATCTCTTCGTTTTTGTTTCCTCCTCTTTTTAGTATCGTTATTGTTCTTCGTCGTCGTCGTCGTGACCCCGCGATACATCGAACGCGCGAGTGTTTTTATCTTTTCTACGTTCCCTTTCTCGATGGCACTTTTCAACTGTTTACACATCATCCTCTTCCTCCTCCTTTTTGTTTTGCTTTGTGTACGACGACCATCAAAACTGCTGCTGCTGCTCGAACAACTGCCGCTCGAACGCTCTTCCTTTGCCTCCTCCAACGAGTCAGAAGAAGACGAGTCCAAAGAAGAAAGAGAAGAAGATGATGGTGATGATGATGAGTCTTTCTTCTTCTTCTTCTTCTTTTTAATAACGTGTTTCTCCTTCATTCTTTCTGAGGATAAAAATTCCCCTAAAATTTCTTAGAGAAAATACCTGACAAAAGTCACAGAGGAACTTTACACACAACCACACAATCACGCGCACACGAAGATGTTCGCGACGATTTCGACGACGTCGAGAGGAAGAACATCTTTTAGGAACCTTTTTGTCGCGAGAACTTCTTTTTCTTTTACTTCTTCTTCGACGACGAAGAGGACGACGGTTTTAGAAACAGAAGAGAAAGATGAGAAGGTTTTCCCCTACTTGAGATTCGTGCGGGAAAATGGTCTCGCCTTTCCATCATCATCATCATCATCATCATCATCATCATCATCATCCAAAGTTGGTGGTGGTGATAATGGTGTCTCTGGTGATGATGGTATCTCTGATGGTGGCAATACTAACGATGTTTTAATTTCGAGACTGGTGAAAACCTTGGACGCGTTGAAGTACGCGTTGATATCTCCGGAAACGAAAGTTGGGATGTTTCCTCTGATGATGCCGATAGGTATCTCTCCAGACGACGGGAACGCGATTGGGTTTCTCTTGGAACCTTCATTTTTAGCGGCAAAAGAAAATATTCATATCGGCGCAATCGTGAAAGCGCGAGCGAATCAGCGACAGATTGAGTTCGTCGCGAAAGATGCGACGACATTTATACGACGCGCGTTATTGGAAGAAGAGGTGAACGCGCTGAAGAGAGGAGGTTTGATGCCGGTGAGAGATTCGATTTTACGGTCGAGTTCTTCGTCGAGCGGTTTATCGTCGTCGAACGCGGAACACGCGGAGCACGATCGAGAGACGTTGGCGAGATTGGCGGCGAGTAAGCACATGTTAAACGCGTACACGACGCAAAACATTGGGTCTTTTCCGGACGTGATTGAGAGTTTGATCTCTAGACACGAATTTGTGAAAAAAGATGAAACGAGCGCGTTGGTCGCGTGCGAGTTTTACATCAACAGAGAAGAGTTTACGAATAAATGGGCGAGACCGTACGCGATTAACGCGAGGACTTTGAGACGATATGAGAACAGGGAAAGTGAAGCGAGGGATGCGGCGAGGATAGCTTTGAGCGTGGCGCCGTGGTTTACCCTTGGTGGCGGGTACGGCGAGAGTGGCGTTAGCGGTAGTACAACGAGTAGAAATAGTAGCAGCATCGGCGGCAGCGGAGATGAAGACGCGATACTCCCGCCGTTAACTGGTGCGACTTTAGAGGATATGAAAAAGTTAGTAAACATGGAGAATATGGACGCGAAGTCCGCAAAGAACATGTTAGAAGGCGTAGGAACTGAAATAGCGAAAGAACACGAGAAAAACGTGCCGGAGATGAGCGAGGAGGCGAAAGCGCTGAAGAGATGTTTTGATGTTCTCGATTACGCGAGTTGGGGCAACGAGGAAGGGTACGAAAGTTGGGACAACATTCGAGAAGAGTTGAGCGAATCCTACGAGAAAGCTGGGATGAAACGGTTCGCCGAGATTGTGAAACCAAGTGGGGGGGTAATGAATTGATATTGGCAAAAATTAGATTGTAAAGTCAGATTGCTTTGTTTGTGCGGGCGCGCGCGCGTGCGTTTTGTTTTTTGTACATTTCTAAACTCTGTGATGTTTGACTAATCTTAAGGTAGCTCTTTTTACTGTTGTTGTTTCAACAACTCTTCGATGTCTCGCGCGGTCAATTTACTCGCCTCTTTACTGTCCACGGGTAAAACTGTTCCTTCACTGCGGCGATTCTCGATGACTTTCATGACGTTCTTTTCAATCGAATCTTTTAATACGAACCGATGTATTATGGTTGACTTCGTTTGTCCGATTCTGTCAATTCTTTTAATCGCTTGCGACTCGGCGGAAATATCGAGCGACGGCTCGAGCAAAATCACGTGGTTGGCGCACGTCAAATTGAGTCCCGCTCCAGCTCTTTTCAACGGCAACAGCAAACAACTAACTGGGTGCGAGTCGCTGTCGACAAATTCCTTGACACAAACCGCAAATCTACTCCCGGCACGTTTCGTTTTGAGTGACGAACTCGCAGCGGATGTCGGAACGATGGAATTCACGCCGTTCATTTTCAGCGCGTGGTCAACAATCATCAAAACATCTTCCCATTCGCTGAAGATTAAAACCTTCAAGTTCGTATCAAACTTCGACAGATGTTTCACGCGACGAACCACCGCATCGATTTTCGTACCCCACGCGCCTTCAATTTTGATACCGCTTTCATCTCTCGCGTGCGTTTCCGGCGCTCCTAAAGTTTCGAGCATTTTCGAAACGTCCGCGCCGAATCGCGAAAGGTGTAAACTCTCTTCCGCTTTCTTCCGCAATCTCTCTTCTCGCTTCTTTTGCGCCTCTTCGACGTTATCGCGAACGTCCTTATCCTGCGACTTCCACGTGACGTATGAAATTTCTTTGGTCGCGCACTCTTGGCGGCAGGTTGGACATTTCCCGCGCTTGTTGTCGTTGTTATTATTGTGTCGCTCCGGGAGCGGCGATAACGAGTGTAAGAACTGTTTCTTCTTTGAAACCATATTGGATGGTCGCCCGTAATACGCAAACGAACATTTGACGCATAATTCGTGACCGCACGGTAAGATTGCAAGTTCAGCGCCGTGTAAATTAATATCTTCGTCCTCTTCGTCCTCGTCCTCGTCGTCGTCATCTCCAGCTTTCATTTTTCTCAGCGCGCTCTTGGGAATGACGGCATTCTTCGATTTCGTCTCGTCGAACGTCTCTAAACACAACGGGCAATCAAATTTCTTACGCTCGTTTTTGTTCTTCTGTTTCAGCGTTTGCAAATATCGCAGTTGACCGAACGTTTGTTTCATTTCAAATTCGTGCGTGACTTTCTCGTCGCCGTGTTGTTTGAGCAAGGTGGGTACCTCGACTGGATACACGATCGACGCGCGCAAATACTCCGGCAATTGGTCTTGTCCGTCAATTCGAACCATTTCGTTGGGCGTGCGTAATCGAATACGCGTCGTTGACATGCTCAACTCATCGAGTGCGTACATCTTTTCGCGTTGGTAGTGCATCAGCGCGCGTATTTTCGTGAACTCTTTACGAATCTCTTCGATGACTTCGATGTGCGTTTTCGCGTAGGATTGCACTTCGAGTGCTCCTTTGACTTCGCTTTTCAGCGCTTTCAAAGTTTTTTCCGCGCACGACGGCGCAGTAACGTCGTAATAAATGCGCCTGTCCTCATCTTTGACGTTTCTCGTGGACGATTTTACTTTCGCTTTACCGTTTCTCGTCGCATCTCTACCGACACCAAACAAAACGCTTTGTAATTTATTGAAATTTGCATCGCATTTACACACCGCGCATTTCACGCCAACGACCGCGAATTCCATGCCTTTTCTGCACACCGAGCACGAGGCAAATTCAACCACGTCTTGTCTATCCGCGGCTTCTACGATTTTCGTTACTCGATCAGCATCCGCGACGGCTTCGTTGCGACACTCGAATAGGCGATCTATGTCTCTTTGCATGACCATTTTCAGAGCCGCGCCGGTGTTCCAATCTGCTTTGCTACTTTGCCAACGGTTATCAAACTGCTCGAGCAGTTTGCCTACGAAAGCGTCGGTCGTATACGACAAGGCTTCCATCCACCAAAATTCATTTCGACCGAGACTTTTCATTTTCTTGTCGATAATTTTCCGCGACTTTTCGAAATCGTTCGCGGCGATGGATATGTTTCCCCCAACTCGCTCGGCTAAATACGAAATCTTTTCCGTTTCGGCGTCGCTGAGTAATTTCTCATCTCTAAGCGTTCTAGGTATTCGAATGTCTTTGTTTTTATCCACCACTTGCAAAGCTTCGGCTAAATTGTGCAAAGCGTGTAATCTTTGGAAACTATCGAGACGAACGCCGTTGATGTTTGCGTTTGCATCGAGGCGTAAAACTTCGCGATAACATTCAATGACACTCGCGAGATCGTTTTGCGTCCATTTTAATCCAGCGATGGCGTTGATTGAAAACGCGACGAGTCTTTGCGCTTCCTCTGCTTCAAGTCGCGCTTTGTCGACCAACCTGTCGTGGATTTCTTCCATGGAAAGAACTTTGCTCTTTTGTTTCTCCTCGGCTTTTTTTGATTGATCGCCGTCGACCACAAGTTCCGCCGCGATATTTTTCAGACGCCTCCACTTACTGATGCCGTACGAACCAACCTGCGGGTGATCGCAAGCTTGCCTCAATCTCAGCAGAGGCAGCACGATAGAAGTCACGTCTTGCCTCGATAACTCTATGTCATCGTTGTTATTAGTAGCATTTCTCGATCGCTTCACTCGATCGTAAGTGTTTCGCGCTTCCGCGGCGCAGTTTTTGTGCTGCTTTTCGTAGAAATGTTTTTCGATGGGCGAAAACTCTAATTCGGTGACGCACTCATTTTGCGGCGGTAAATCGAGTTCGTCTATAACGTCCTCTCTAGCGTTGCGCCACATTATTGGTTTTAGGCTCTCGGTGAGCACAAACTCGCCGTATCCCGCGTACCCTGTTTTCATAGCCGCGCTGATTATTTTCTGCCACCAATTATGCGATGTTGTAAAGTTCATCTCGTGGCCGAATGGACGCGCCCTTAAGAATTTGAACAATCCGAACGCGTCGTCCATGTGCGACTTTTCAGATGATAGCGGCGTCCCAGTCACGCACCAACGATTCACCGCGGGAATTCTCTCCATCATCTGCGACGGCGCCGAGGCGCCTCCGCCCACCATCTGTGCTTCGTCCATAATAACGCGCCACCACGTTATCTTTGTCAAAGGCGGGGGAATGTGAGGGTATCTTCGAGTTGCATTCCTTCGAGCGCGCAGTGCGCCATCGTTCACATCCGCGTTTGTCGCGTAATCTAGATTGATTTCAGCTCGCAACACATCGTACGTAGTGATAACAATATCGCATTCGGCTAGCTTATGCGAGGTAATGACTTCCTTCGCGTGTACGGCTCTGGATCCCAAGCTCGCGGTTTGCGGCTGTCCTTCGTATACCAAAATATCAAACTTATTGTCTTTATTGTCGGTCTTTCCATCGTCGTCGTTTCTACGGACGTGCTTTAAAACCTCGTCTCGCCATTGTTGCAAAATCGTCGACGGAACGACGATGAGCGTCGTTTTTGAAATGCCCGGGATTTTCTCCCCCGCTTTCGCGGCGTGGCAATGCGGACATATGAAGTCCGGCGCCTCTGTGCAGTTTTGCTTAATGCCGACGCAATACGCGTGCGACCATTTGTGACAAACTTCGCACGATACCCAAAGACCTTTATACTCTGGATCGTCTTCCATTGCACCGCAGACGCATCGCACTTGCTGCATTTCTTCGTTTTCTTCTTCTTTTTCCTCTTTTTCTAGCTTTGTCGTGAAGCCCATACCGTCTCGATTCGTAATCACTTTGTCTTCTTCTTCTTTTCCTTCCTCCTTTTCCTCCTCCTTCTCCTCATCTTTCTCGTCTTTTGGTTTCTTGTGCGCCAAACACAACATCAAAAGTTCGACAGTTTTACCTAATCCCATTTCTTCCGCTAACACGCCTCCGCGAACGCCGTCGTCTTCCATTGCCATCGACTTCGACACATTTTCCATCCACAAGTTTATTTCCTCGTGTTTCTTTTTCACCACATTTGCCTCTATTAACGTCATTTTTGCCGTCGTCGTCGTCGTCGTCTTAAACATCTCGCGCAACGCGCTCAACTGTTCCTCTCTTTTAAACGTCACCAACTTCTCAACATCCGCGTGTTGAGTTTTCCCATTCTCCCACCCAACTGGCGCGTTCGGCGCTCTCTCTCTCCCCATCATCCAACCCACCGCTCTCTTCTGATACGGTCGTAAAGTCGGTCGCAACAGGTGCGAAAGGTTTCCTAAAAATTCCGGAGCGTTCGCGTTGTTTGGCTTGCACGCTTTCAACATTCGATTTATGTTTATATTTTTCGCTTTGAAATAACACGACGAAGAAGAAGCGACGACGTTATTATTATACTCGTTGTTCTTATTATCTTCCTCCTCCGCTTCTTTGTCTTCTTCTTTGTCTTCTTCTTCTTCTTCTTCTTCTTCTTCATCATCTTCAACAAACATTTCTTCCTCCTGTTGGTCGTCGTCATCAAAATCAACATTTCCTCTGCTGCTCAACATTTTCCTCATCGTCATCCCTCCTCTTCTCTCTTCGTCTCTTTGCACGACCATAGGTTCCGATGGGTCTTCTTTCGTTCTCTTTCGAGGAATATTTTTCTTCCTCTTCTTCATCTTGTTCTTCTCAGACATCGTCATAATATCATCTCATTGTTTACGCGTAATGATTTCTTCTTGTTCGATTTTGAGGAAACAAACAAATTTTTTTTCCACAAAAACAACAACACAACGAGAAGAAGAAGAAGACAAAGAAGATATAACTGTTTATAATTAGTAGTAAAGTGCGATCGATGATGATGTCAATGTCAATGTCAATGTCAATGTCACCGCAACAAACAACAACAGAAACAACAGAAACAACAACGAAATGCTTCAATTTATCGCCACCACCGCGTAGAAAAGGCGCGTTTTTATTCACCAACACGTTCACGAAAGAAACGAGAGAGATTATGCAAAATTATGCGACCGCGGTGTGTCACGTGTGTTTAGTCGACAGAACATCGTCTGAATCCTGCGCTTTAACCATCAACGAGAACTGCGACCCGTCGGTGAGGACGGATTTGATGCGCGCTTTTGAGGAGATTGAGTTTAACGCCACGTGCATGAAGAGGTCAATATCAGTTCCAGTTTTGAGTGGCGGAGTCGCGTTCGGGACGTGGCAAGGGATGTATATTTGCCAATTTAAAAGCGACGCGAACGAAGACGAGTCAAAAGTCGGCGTGAAAGTGACGGTGAAAGCGAGCGAGTTTGAGAAAACGAAAAGAGGTGAGTTTGTGGCGCCGAAAAGAGGGTGTCACGATGCGACGGAGCGTATTCAGAACTGCGTGGATATTACGGACGTGAAGGCGGGCTTGCTCAACGTGTTGATTAAACACACGAGCGCTTCGTTGACGGTGAACGACGCGAGGAGAGCGGAGGAGTTGGAAAAAGGATTGAACGAGTTAATTCCGGAATCTTGGAACGATTCGTTTTTGGAACACACAATGGAAGGTCCGGACGATTGTCCCGCGCACATCAAGGCGACGATTTTAGGGGAGACGATGAACGTACCAATTCGAGACGGGAAATTGGCGTTATCGGAGAATGAACAAATTTTACTCTGCGAACATCGAAACGTAGGAGGCTACGGCGGAGGGTTTAGACGTGAGTTCATCGCGAGCGTGAACGAGGCAAAAGCGCAAGAGGTTTTGAAATTTAAAAAAAAAACGACAAAGCAATCGGTAGTAAACGTTTCCGAAGCGGTTCGTGATTTCGTGACCAAGGCCGAGGATGAAACGATCGAGTTAGTGCACGTATTTTCTCCGAAAGGCGGGGTGTTTCTGAGCACCGCGGAAGACGCCGAAGCGTTCGTCGATCACGTGGATAGTAAAGTGGGTTCAAATGCAGCGTTGAAATCTTCCGTCGTCGGCGCTTCGGAAATGCTCGTCGTCGAGGATGGCGACGGACAAAAAATGTTCGCGGGAGAAGGCTGTTTGGAGTGTTTCGTCGTCAGCGGCGGCGACGAGGAGGAAGTCATCGAGGTCGTTTTCACCGCCCTTTAAGGATGATGCCTCCTCAAAACAACACATTCAGAAGAGAGACTTTTTTTAATAAATAGACATTGTTGTGTGTACATGTAATAAAATAAATAGACAAGCATATGCGAGTTTGCCATCATCTCTCATCATCTTTGTTAGAAAACGATGAAGACCAAGAGTAGGAACAAAAACACACCATCATCATCATCGATCGAAGAATTCATCATCAGTTCGTGCCGTAATAATTCTTGTTCCTATTCACTTTCCAGTTCTTCGGTCTCGGCGCGAAATTCTTCGCGTTCGGCACGAACTGCGAGTGCTCTTCTTTCAACCTCACCTCCCAGTTTTTCTCGTTCCCGCAAATGTTCCCGTTCTCCGGTATCGAACACGGCGTCGTTTTCGCTTGGTTTTCAAACATCACGTCCACTGGTTTCTTCATGTGCCAGTGGCCTTTAGCGCCCCAACACTTGTCCGAAGATGGAACGTACGGTTCGTCCGGCGCGTGGATTCCATACGTCGGTGACATGATGATGTGTTAATAATACTGTTTTACTCACGTAACGTGATCAGCGCGATGTTTTTGTCTTGACTTTTTTTTTTGTTACTTGAAAAAAACAAGCGTTTTCTCTCTTGTTTTCGCTTCTCCCTTTTTTTTCTCAAAACCTCTTTCTTCTCAAAGAGCGTTTTGTTATCCACACATTAAAAATTGAAAAAATTGGATGCATTCTTCTTCGGTGAGAACCAACGCAACGGGAGGGAGTTCGTCGACGGCGGTGGTGGCGAGAAGAAGAAGGAGAAGCACCACCTTGGCTTCTTCTTCTTCGTCTTTGTCTTCTTCTTCTTCTTCTATGAGAAGGAAGAGTGTTATCATCGCGAGAAAGATGATGACGATGAAGAATTTCTCGTCCACCTCTGCCGCCGCGAGACGAAGCGATGGATGCACGTTTCGAAACGCGACGACGACGATTCAGACGACGACGAGAAAAAGAAATCCGACGAAATTGTTCCGAATCTACTCGACGTCCATCCCGACGGAAGAAGAGAAACTCACAAACCCGACTTCATCGGAGTCCTCTTCTTCAGGAGCAAGAGGTGGTGGAGGCTACCCGTTCGCGGAAATCGAACAAAAATGGCAAAAGAATTGGCAAGAAAACAAAACCTTCCAAACGCCTTCGTTAAACTCTGGCTTGGACCAATCGAAACCGAAATTTTACGCGTTGGATATGTTCCCGTACCCATCTGGAGCTGGGTTACACGTTGGACACCCGGAAGGGTACACGGCCACGGATATTATGGCGAGATATAAACGGATGAAAGGGTACAACGTGTTGCACCCGATGGGATGGGACGCGTTTGGTTTACCCGCGGAGCAATACGCCATCGAAACTGGGACGCATCCGAAAGAGACGACGGCGAAGAACGTGAACAGATTTCGAGAGCAGCTGCAATCGTTAGGCTTTAGTTACGATTGGGATCGCGAGGTAGCCACGTGCGATTCTACGTATTATAAATGGACGCAGTGGATATTTATTCAGCTGATGAAGCAAGGCTTGGCGTATCAAGCGGAAGTTCCGGTGAATTGGTGCCCGGCGTTGGGAACGGTTTTAGCGAACGAGGAAGTCATCGATGGATTATCCGAACGAGGTAATCACCCAGTCATTCGTAAACCAATGAAACAGTGGATGTTAAAAATCACAAAGTTCGCCGATCGATTGTTGGAAGATTTGGACGATTTAGATTGGCCAGAGTCCATCAAGGAAATGCAACGCAACTGGATCGGGAGAAGCGAAGGCGCGCAGTTGAAATTTTCCGTCTCGGAAAATGATTCCTCGTTTTTGGAGGTGTATACGACGAGACCGGATACGCTGTACGGTGCGACATATTTAGTCGTCGCACCGGAGCATCCGATGTTGGACCAGCTGACGACTGCGGAAAATAAAGACGTCGTCCAAAAATACGTTAAAGATGCGGCGAACAAATCGGATTTGGAACGAACTGAATTACAAAAGACGAAAAGTGGTGTCTTTTTAGGCACGTACGCGACGCATCCGTTGACTGGGGAGAAGAACGTGCCCATTTGGGTCGCTGATTACGTCTTGGGGTCTTACGGTACCGGAAGTATCATGGCGGTCCCGGCGCACGATCAGCGAGATTTCGAGTTTGCAAAGACTTTTGATTTACCCATCGTACCAGTCGTTCAACCGAGCAAAGAGCACGATTTCGACAAAGAGGCGTACTCAGGAACCGGTAAAATGATGAACTCTCGCGAGTGTGATGGAATGGACATCACGCAGTGCGCGGATGTCATCATCAAAAAACTCGGCGACGACAACATGGGCGAAAGAAAAATCAACTACAAGTTGAGAGATTGGCTCTTCGCGAGGCAAAGATATTGGGGCGAACCGTTTCCAGTCGTGTACGACGACGAAAATCCGGACGTGGCCATTCCAATTTCCGAAAGCGATTTACCTTTGATATTGCCACAAACGGACAACTTTAAACCGTCCGGTTCAGGCGAAGGTCCGTTGGCGAACGTCACGGATTGGGTGAAAACGACCGTTCCCGGGCACCCGGAGAAATCGGCGACGAGAGAAACGAATACCATGCCGCAATGGGCTGGATCGTGTTGGTATTATTTACGATTTATTGATCCCACGAACGAAAACGCATTGATAGACAAATCTTTAGAAAAGTATTGGATGCCGGTGGATTTATACGTCGGCGGCGCCGAACACGCGGTGTTGCATTTGTTATACGCTCGATTTTGGCACAAAGTTCTGTACGACATCGGCGTCGTTTCGACGAAAGAACCGTTCCAGAAATTGGTCTCGCAAGGTATGATATTAGGTGAAGTCGAATACACCGCTTTCGTGGACGAGAAATCCGGCGAATACGTCTCTGCTGGATCAAAAGAAGCTCAAAACGCAATCGCGACGAAACTCGACGGTTCAAAAGTCACCAAAAAAGGCGACGGTTTCGTCTTGACGGAAAACCCGAAAATTAAAGTCAACTCGAGAGCGTTTAAAATGTCAAAATCGAGAGGGAACGTCGTCAATCCCGACGACGTGGTCTCTGAATACGGTGCAGACTCTTTGCGATTATACGAAATGTTCATGGGTCCTCTGACGGACGTGAAAGTGTGGCAAACCTCGGGCGTTTCTGGATGCTACCGTTTCTTAGCTCGAGCGTACCGATTGTTTGAGAACGAAAAAAGCGCGATTACGAACGAAAAAGCTACCGAAGAACAACTTCGCGACACGAATAAAATGATTGCTAAAGTCACCGAAGCGACGGAGACGCTCTCGTTTAACGTAGCCATCGCGGCGATGATGGAATTCACGAACGCGGCGACGAAATGGGAAACGAAACCGAGAGAGTGTTTGGAACCCTTCGCGTTGTGCTTGAGTCCGTACGCGCCGCACTTGAGCGAAGAGTTATACGCTCGATTAAACTCTTCTGAACAACTCCCATCCAACGCCTACGTCGCTTGGCCAAATGCCGACGCGCAATACTTGGTCGAGGATACCATCGAAATGGGCGTCCAAATCAACGGTAAAACCCGCGGATCGATTAAACTCGCCTTAGACGCTACCGAAGATATCGCCGTGCAATTGGCCAAGAGCGAACCGAGCGTGGAGAAGTTTCTGGACGGGAAAGAGATTAAAAAAGTCATCTACAAAGCCGGGAAGATTTTGAACATAGTCGTGCCAAAGTAAAGAAATCAATATATACCATACATAACTAGTATTACACAACCTAATAATTAGGCTCTAAACACACGGTAGTATCCTTCTTTGATGTATAATGTTTCATCTATTATTACGTTTGATGAAACTTGAGAAATTTAATGTTTCTATTGTTACGTTTGATGAAAATCGAAGTTTTGTCTGTCTTTTCTTCTTCAGAATTCTTCAGTTTTTCGTAAAAAAACAGTTACACACTTACACACACTCTCGTTTACGTCGGCATGACGACAGCGGCGATGAGAGATGTTTTCTTTTCACCCTTTTTAATGATGATGAAAACTAAACAACCCAACAAAAGCCGGGGTAAAATCACTCTCGCTGTCGTTGTTTACGTCGAAGAGGAAATGAAGAATAAGAAGAAGAAGAGAAACGTCGGGGTAAAATCTTCTTTCGCTTCTTCGTCTCGAGAAGTGGATAAAAGCGACGACTGTTTTGTCTCCTCCTCTGTGTCCTCCTCCGCAAAGAAGGAAACCTTGTCGTCTGAATCGTCAAAGTTATTATTATTAGAAAATGTCTCGATTGCAATCAAGGACAACATCGACGTCAAAGGATTGAAAACTGGGTGTGGGAACCCAGATTTTCTTCGTGATTTCTCCCCAAAAGCGAAGACTGAAAACGCGCCTTTAGTGGAACATTTATTAAGAGAAGGAGGACACGTGATAGGTAAAACGCACATGGACGAACTCGCGTGGTCGTTACAGGGAGAAAATTATCACTACGGAACACCGAGAAACGGAAGAGCTCTCGGGCGAATCCCGGGTGGAAGTTCGAGCGGGAGCGCGAGCGCGGTTTCGCAAAAGTTGGCGGATTTAGCGGTTGGGACGGATACGGCGGGATCCGTGCGCGTGCCGGCGTCGTTCTGCGGCGTTTACTCGATACGGATGACGCATAATTTCGACGAGAGGATGTGTCACGAAGGCATCGTCCCTCTGGCGAAATCGTTCGACGTGCCGGGTTTCTTCGCCAACGATTTAAAAATGTTACTCAGAGCGACGAAAGCGGTTTTGAAAGCGTTTCCCGATAATACTAATAATTCGGAGGAGGAGGAAAGTTCTAATACTAACAGCGATGATGATAGAATCATCAAAGACGTAGTAAAATTCGTAAAACTTGAAGACGCGTTCGCATTAGCGACGGATGAGGCGAGAGGAGCGATTGATACGTATTTAGAAAAAAACGGGATTGAATACGAAACCGTGAAATTAAAAGAAAACCAAAACATTCTAGAATGGTGGGACGATTTTCGGGTGCAACAAACCGACGACGTTTGGAAAGCGCACGGCGAATGGATCCGAAAAAGAAACCCAAAGTTTGGTCCGGGAGTACACGAACGATTCTACGGCGCAGAAGAAGTGAGCGAGGATACGAAAAACGTCGAAAGAGCGAGAGAGATGAACAGAAAACGCGCCGAAATTATTCGGAATGAAGTCTTTCGCCGGCGAAAGAGTAAAACCATTTGTATCGTTCCCGCGGCCGCGTGCGCGCCGCCGAAACTCGACGAAGACGCCTCAGTCGTCAACGACTTGCGCGTGAAAACGTTATCCCTGAGCTCTATATCTGGTCTCACTGGATTACCTGAAGTCGTCGTTCCGTGCGTCTCGAACAAAAACGAGTTACCAATCGGCGTCGGCTTTATCGGTTGGGAACGCAAATGCGACGTCGCTTTACTCCAAACGCTCCTCGAGAAGAGGTTGTGAATGAAGAAGGAAGGGTATGTATTAGTATCTTATTTGTATAATATTATAGTAGTAGTAGTAGTATTAGTATTATTTAATATCAAAGTACGTGTTATCTAAGTGATGAATTCTCGCGTACCCATCTTCTCCGCCCGAGGTAAAACTCTTCCCGTCCGGGCAAAACGCCAGAGCGTTGATGGGACCGAAATGCCCTCTAATCCCGCCAATTTCCTCCTCGAAAATCTTATGATAAATCTTCGAATCAAATTTCCCTGCTTTACTCGACGTCGTCGTGACTGCCATCGCATCTTGGCCACCACCTAATATGATGTGCTCTCGAATTGGCGAGATAATCGCCGCGTTCACCGGTCTATCCGCGACGTACGTCTTCAAAAGCTCTAAATTCTGCGCGTCGAAAATTTTCGCCGTTTTATCCAAGCTCGCCGTGATCGCGTGCGTTTTATCCGCAGACAACTCCAAGTGTTGAATCGGTTTCCCTTTGTGCGCGTCTCGAGCTTCGTGTAAAACCTTCCCCGTTTCCACGTCCCACACGCGTAAAACGCCGTCCTCCCCCGCGGTTAAAAACGTTTCGTTGAGCGCGCCCCACGCGACTCTATTTAACCTCCCGTTGACGATCCCGTCCCCGCTAATCGTTTTTAAAATCTTGCTCGTTTGCTCCTCTCTGTTCTTTGTAATCTCCACGATGTGTATCGCCGCGTTCACGCCCATAAACGGATCCGTGGTGATTAACATCTTCTCGTCGCCGATTGCAAACGACACCGCTCGTACCGGTTGGTCGAATTGAAACGTCTGGAAACACACTCCACTGCCGACGTCCCAGAGTTTACAACTCGTATCTGCGGATCCAGTGGCTAAAGTTTTCGAATCTCTGGTGATATCCGCGGTCCACACGGCGCCGTTGTGTCCAACGTACGTTCCGACTCTGTTCCCTGTATCTGCGTACCATAACGTCGGGTGGTGATCTTTCGCGCACGTGACGATTAAATCCCCGTCGGCGTTGTATTTAATAAACGTCAGAGGACGCTCGTGGCCTTTTAACAGGATAGGTCTCATTTACTAATAATTCTTCTTAATGAGAGTACAGCGATAACAGTCGTAAGGTCTTCTCTCTCTGATGCGTGTAGTATAGAAAGCGGCGCAAAGGAGTAGTAGTGAGTTCTTCTTCTTCTGAGACTTTCAGGTCTTTTTCTTTCTTTTTTTTGGTGAAAAAACAAGCAAAACAGAGAAAAAGTAAAAAAAGCAGACAGAGAGAAACAAAAGGGTGGTGAAAAATCGATTCTCATCAAAAAAGTGTCAAGAATTACAATGAGAGTCTTTTTGGTGTCTGTTTTAAATGCGATGGTTTTATTCTTTTATTTACGACTCGTCGTAGTAATGAGCTCTGTTGGCTATGTGATCGTATTATATAGTGTGTGTTTATAGTAGTATCTAAATCTATTGTTACTATAGCAGTAGTATCTCGAAACGTTTCAGTCGTCGTTTCAGTCGGTATTGTTTTTTTCTTCGCGCTCGTACTCTTCCTCGAAATCGTCGAACGCGCGAGAGAGGAGTTTACCTTTACCGCCTCTCTTCTCGGCGATGCGATCGAACGCGTCTTCGAGTTTGCGCCGAGTCGGAACTGGTTTCTTTTTATTACTAGTATTGTTCTGCGGGGCCCCCGACGCGGCGGCGTTGAAGTACACCTCGTCTTCGCTCTCGTCTTCTAAATCGTCGTTTTCTAAATCGTCGTTTTCTAAATCGTCGTCTCCTTCTCTTTCTCTTTCTCCTCCTCGTCCTCGTACTCCTAATCGAGCGGAAGTTCTTCTCTTCCTTCGTAAAGGTTTCATCGGCGTCGGCGGCGGGTGTTTCGGTGGTGCCATGTTCGGCGTCGGCGACGACGGCGCCGCGTCCATGTTGATGGTGTTATTGTTATTGTTGTTACTATTATTATTATTATTATTGCTCGTCGTTCTCCTCGCCGTCGTCGTCGTCGTCGATGTAGTTTTCGCGCTTCCTCTTTCTCCTCCTCCTCCTCTGCGCTGTTTTCGTCCTGATGATGTCTTTTCGTCCTCCTCGAAATTCATTGTTGTTGTTGTTGTAGTTCTTTGTTTTGCTTTTTTCTCGTCGATTATTTTCGTCCGGAGGAGATTCGAGGACGATGAAGGAGGAGAACGCGCGGTGAGTTCGTTTTTATTCGACTTTCCTTTATTCTCGCTTAAAGTTCTTCCGCGCATTAATAATTCTTCTCTCGTGCTAAAAATATCTGTATCTCAATTGAGAGATAATTCGCGCAATCAGTCAACGCTCTCTGCGCAATTTTTAGACTCTCCTTTAATTCTCTCTCTTTTCTCTCTCTCTCTCTCTTAGTATTAAAGAGAACGGTCTCTCTTTGTACACTGCGCTTTACTGCTACTCTTTTAATCGTCGTTTTTGCTGAGTAGTAGTAGTAAAAAAAGGTTTCACCCGCGCGACTTTTAAGAGAGTATAACGAGAGAAAGCAATTAATGTGAATTGTGGTGTACGAGAGGATGATGAATGCACAATTGTGTGAGAGAAAAGAGGAAAAAGTGCGACCTGTTTTGGCGGTAAAACTCATCACTTTCCTCTTTTTTTGCTTTTTTTTTCTCCTCTTTCTGAGTTAAAAATCAGACTAAAATCGAAATCATTTCAAGAGCAAAACAAGACAAAAAAAAAAGCAACAAACACCACAAAAACATTTTAAACACACACTCTCTGTCTCTTCTCTGTCTCTCTTCTTAGTTCTTCTCTCTCGTTTCAAAAGAAGAGAGCGTTTTTATATCAGAGAGTTTGTTTTGTATTTCGAGAGCGACGAAAAGAGGAATAAGAGTCTGTTTGTTTCGATTGGTCTTTTGGCGAAACTTTGAGAGCACAAATAGTATACATAAGAAAAGATGATGATGAGAATGGCTGCAAATCATCAAGCCCTGACGACGGCGAATTCGACGACGATCGGAAACAGAGGAAAGAAGACGAATTACAATAAAGCGTATTCGACGAAAAAAAGATGTTCTTCGATACTCATCAGAGCATCGTCCTCAGCAGTTTCTCCAACATCCACGGCAGCAAAAGCCGCGGCTTCAGACGACGAGTGGAAAAAGCTCGGCCAAGTCTGCGCCGTTCTCGGCTCGCAATGGGGAGACGAAGGCAAAGGGAAGTTGGTGGATATTTTAGCCCGAGAGTACGAGGTGGTGTGCAGATGTCAAGGCGGGGCGAACGCGGGACACACGATTTACGACGACGAAGGGAAAAAATACGCGTTACATTTAGTCCCGTCGGGGATTTTGAATAAAAAAGCCCTGTGCGTGGTTGGTAACGGAGTCGTTGTCCATTTACCCGGGATGTTTGAAGAGCTGGACGCGTTGGAGAAAGTCGGCGTAGACTGCGCGGGGAGAATGATCGTCTCCGATCGAGCGCACTTATTGTTCGAATTACACAAAGAAGTGGACGGGTTACGAGAAGCCGAGTTGAGCGGGAACATGATTGGAACGACGAAGAGAGGTATCGGTCCAGCGTACGCGTCGAAAGCGACGAGAAACGGGATCCGAGTCGGCGACATCAAAAACATGGAGACGTTCGCGGAAAAGTTGAAAGCGTTAGCGGCGGATGCGGGGAAGCGATTCGATGGGTTTGAATACGACGTGGACGCGGAGATTGAACGGTATGGGAAAATCCGAGAGAGGATTTTGCCGTTCATCGCGGATACGGTGGAGATTGTCAACCAAGCGCACGCGGATAAGAAGAAAATTTTGGTCGAAGGCGCGAACGCGACGATGTTGGATTTGGATTTTGGCACGTATCCGTTCGTGACATCATCGAATCCGAGCTTAGGTGGGGTATGCTCCGGTCTCGGTTTGGCACCGAACAAGTTTGAAACCATCATCGGCGTCGCCAAAGCGTACACGACGAGAGTCGGAAGCGGACCGTACCCGACCGAGTTGTTTGGCGATTTGGCGGAAGATTTGAGAGCGATTGGGTACGAGTACGGAACAACCACGGGAAGACCGAGACGTATTGGATGGTTGGATATGGTCGCGTTAAACTTTGCGAGTAAAATTAATGGATTCACGCATTTGAACATTACCAAGTTGGATTGTTTGAGCGAGTTGGATGAAATTAAAATCGGCGTCGCGTACAAGTTACAAGACGGTACGGTCACGACGGCGTTTCCAGCCTCGATCGAGGAGTTGGAAAAGGTTGAAGTTGTCTACGAGACCTTGCCGGGTTGGAACTCTGATATTTCTGGAGTGAGAGACTGGAAGGATATGCCGGAAAATGCGAAGAAGTACGTGCAAAGAGTCGAGGAGTTGTCGGGCGGCGTCGAGTGTAGATTTATCGGCGTCGGACCGGGCAGAGACGCCATCGTGATCAAACCTTAACAAAGCACTTAATATTATAATACGATAGAGTAAGTTCTTCTAAGAATGTTTTTAATGTACAACGTTGACTTTTATTAAATAATGATAAATATACTAAACATAATGTCTCTTCTACTCCATTCGAGTGAGAGTTGATTTCATGAACGCGATTGTAACTCCGGCGGCGAAAACCCCCGCGATTCCCGAACCCGCCAAAAAACCGGCGGCTACCAACTGCGATAAACTCTCGAACGAGTCTTTGTTTCTTCGTCTCCACGACCCGGATAAGAACGCACCGAAAAAAACCATCACGGAAAACTCCGGAGGAATGATGAATGCGATTCCCAACGCCATCGGACTCGGGACGATCTTTTCCGCCAAAAGTCTCGCGCGCGCCGTACCTTTGTATTGCATTTTGAACTCCAAAGTTCTCACGAGAACGGCAAACAAGGCTGCTAAGACGCTCAAAATGACCGCTTGGTGTGGCACACCAACGGCATTACTCCCATCTTCGCTCGATCCAGTCAATACTTCCGCGACTGCTTTCCACGCGAACGCCGAAGGCGCCGGGTATTCGTCGCCGCCTAATTCGTACGTTCGCAAGAACAACAAGAAAGAAGGCACGGCGCCGAGTACACCAAACGGGACGCCTAACATTTGCGCGATCAACTGCGTGCGAGGTGGCAAACGCAAAATGGATCCACATTTGAAATCGTGCATTAAATCTCCCGCTTGTCCGGCACCTCCGCACGCCACCGCAGCCGTGACCAAGTTCGCAATCAATTGTCCGGGATCGAGAAACGCAAAGATGAGTTGGATGATTTTACCCATAGGCCCGATTGGATTTATATCGGTTTCTCCGGCGCATCGGATCGCAATGTATGTCATGAACAAACCAACTGGAATAGACATGATGGAAGTCGTTAATTTCAAACCGAAAAGAATTCTTTGCGAAACCATGGAACTGAACACGGCGAAGAGTAAACCGGTTATCCACCAATTCCGCGGAACGTTTTCTTCGATAGAAAACGGCGTCGCCGAAAGTGTCGCGTCGTTGTCGACTTCTTCAGAGTCGTGTTTAATATTATCCGAGCGCTGCTGCAACTCGTTACTACTAGTGGTAGTAGTAGTAGTTGTTGTTGTTATTGTACTACTATCGTTTGAGGCGGCAAATTTAGCAATCACCATCGCTTTAAACAGCTGCGAAAACGAATCAACCGCCATAAACGTCACCCCGGGCCATAACAACAACCCTCTCGCTCCATTTTTCATGTTAAATACGTTTTCGGTATCGGAAACCCACCCCTTGGATTCCGCGAGAGGACCAATCATCCCCCACGCGATAATCGCTCCGGCTAAAACCGAGTACCCTACTTTCTCGCCCATCAACATCCCTCCGCCGACCAAGGCAAAATCTAATCGAATCCCGAATCCACGTCTCGCTAACTCGTGCAAACCTAAGAACACTAGTATTGGTGGCTTTAAAAACCTCGGGAACTTCCACGCAACCATCGCCGTCGCGAACGAGATGAGCGCGGCGCAGAGAAGTGATTTAAACTGTTTCCTCGCGCGATCTTCTGGTTGTTGTTGTTGATGATGAAAATGTTCTTCGTCCGCCGTTGTTTTCGTGGAAGAACTGTTACCGTTACCACCACCTTTTTCCCCCATTTCCACGTTCAAACTACTACTATTACTACTACTGTTACCACTGGGCAACGCGAACGCGGCGCGTATGCACTCCGCAGTCGCCGTCCCGCTGGGAAACTTTAAGCGATGTTGCACCAAAAAATGGTCTCTCAGCGGCACCGCGAGAAACACGCCTAAATACGCCACCGATATCGACCAACTCGCCAGGCCTAAATACGAAAATTCATACCCGAGTAACGCCAACGCAGGCATAGGTCCAATCAACCCCGCGGACATGGTCATCGACCCCGCCGCCGAGGCGACCGTCTGCGCCACGTTCGCTTCCTCCATGGAAAATGCAAGTTTTGGTTTAATCAAGGCAAACAAACCGATGGATATGCACGCCGCTAAAACCGACCCTGCTTGCGACCACCCCGTTTTTAACCCGAACGAAACGTTCATGGAGGCGATGATTATCCCTACCATCGCGCCGGAGATGATTGCTCGCACCGTTAATGCCTTATTCGATGATTTCAATGTTGTTCCTGAAGCAGTTACTAATGTTGGTGTTGGTGCGTGATGATGATTTTGATGATGATACATTTGTTCTTCTTGTTGTTTCCAATCGAAAGTTTCAACCACCCCCAATCGAACAACACAAAGCGCAAAGAATACGTCCTCCGACTCCAACGCACTTCTCCCTCTCAGTTTTGGGCGATCGATTCGAGATCGGTTCTTTTTCAAGGAGTAGTACTACGAGTAGTACTTTCCTCCATTTTGCTTGATTTTTTTAAAGGAAAAGTGGATAAAATTCTCCAAAGAGAGACACTCTTATTGCGCACGACGAATACTCTAACACTACGACTCACACGCAACACATAAAATGTTGACTTTGATGCGCAGCACGAACGCGACAAAAACCAGTTTTGGTGCGATGATGCCACAAAAGCCTTCAAGAAGAAGAATGAACACTCGTTTTACGAAAATTGGCGGCACGGGGAACAGTAAAAGAATGAGTAAAAGAAGTGGAGAGGACGTAATAATCGTTCGTTCGAGCGCTGGAGCAGTTTTAGGAGGAGGAGGAGAACTAAACGAAGAAGAGCGCGCGAGGAAACTTTTAGGCATCAGCGTGAGCGACGACGCGTTAGCCATTCAACAAGCCGTGAACAAGAAAAAGATGTTGTACAAAGGCGATAACGAGAAACTGCGAGAAGTGGAATCCGCGTACGACACGATACAACGAGCGAGTTTACAAGCGAGAATGTCCGGGAAGAAAATAGAGTCCAAATCGGTGTTGAACGCGGACGTAATTCGATCGAAATGGCAGCCGCGATGGTGCCCGTCGCCGAACAAAGATTTGTTCGTGAACTACGGCATCGCGACGGCGTGTTTTTTAGTCACCTGGGCGCAACCGCACAACATGAGATCGTTGCAAGTGACTATTTTTGGTGCCATTGCGATGGCGTTCCGCATGTTCATTAAGCTCGTGGACGTGGACCCGGGACCTAATCCGAAATTGGACCAAGCGGGCGCGGTCAAACATAACAACATGAGATTCGCGAGGTCGTTCGTGTTTTGCATCGGCGGGTTCGCCGCGTGCGTGTTGGCTTTTTACTGGTTGCCAAACTTTATCATTGAAACGTTGAACATTAAGGTGCCACTGTGGGCGCTGTTGGAACAAGAGTTGGGGGTTTCCTTTTTGACGTTGAGTTCGTTGGCAACTTTGGTCACGTTTTACCGTTAATTAATACAACTTTTCACGTACGTAAGTATTAAATATATTAAAAGCAATACTGATCCAACCGCGCGCGTTTTCGCCGTGTTTGCGGTAAATACAAATTCACGTTGTCTTCTTCTTCTCTTCCTCGTTTTCCTGTCGTTTTTCAACGTGTTCTTTTATCTTGTTGTTTTCGTCGTCTTTCTTCGTTTACAGAAGAAGAAGAAGAGTTTCTATTTTAGGAAGGATTTTGTCAAATTTAAACGCTTTTTTTTCGCTTTTGATGTAAAAAAGTTGGTCAAAAGAAGAAGAGCGATGCTGACCAGACAAAAGACGAGGAAGAAGAGGGATGATGATCTCGCCCCGTCCTCCTCCGCGTTTGGGAGTTCGTTCAATCTTCGCGACGACGATGTAGACGACGATGTAGACGACGATAAAAATAAGCAGAAGAAGAAGACGTTCTTCGTTCCCGGGGAAGAAGAAGAAGAGACAACAAATCACATGCGAGAAACGTTCGTTTTACTTTTCTTGATCGCATCGATATCGTTTTCGTACGTGTTCGCGTTTAGCGCGAAGCTCGGGTACGGGAGAGAAACGTATCGCTTCCTCGCGAGCGAGAAAGAACAGTACGAGCTGGAGTTGGTATCGTTGTCGGTGGTTTTGCTCTGCGTTCTTTTCGTGTTTGACGGTTTGTTTCGTTTCGAAGGCGAGAGTGAAAATAGCGCGAGAAGTATGAGTAGCGACGATAGTACTGTTGCGGATGTAAAGAAAGCGGATGATCGAGAGAACGACGAATTAAAACCAAGTTCGTTTAAACGAGCAATCAGAAATGGTGCGCTCGCTTTCGCCGCCGTGCTCTTTGTCGCCTCGGCGACTTTATCGGCAAAGACTTACCCGCAAGCGCCGCCGACGATGTTCGTGTGTTGCGCGCCGATGTTCGTCGCTCTGTGTAAGAGGTGGTTTCGCAGCTCTACGTCAAAGTTTTTAATGAAAACAGCGTCGGCGTTGATATTTTCTGCGCTCGGTATTGCTCTTTGGTTAGCGTTTGTGGTTTACTACTCCGAAAAAGAAGGAGACGACGGAAACGACGATGAAAATGGATTGTATTGGTCCGAGGTGAAGAGCGAGTACATGGAAGACGCGGGATGCCCGACAGACACGGAAGAGAACGATGAGTGTCTCGCCGCGTATATCATGTGGTTCACTCCTATGCTTGCAATCTTAGCGTGCACTTTGTTTTCGTGTTTCACGTACGTTCTCGGTCTCGCCGTTCGAGAGGAAAATAGTACTACCGATACTCGCAATAAGACAAAATTTGCCGCGAGAGCGTTTGCGTTCACATTCGCCTTGGCGGGTTTAGGCATTTGGATCTCGGCGTCGTTATCCGGTGGCGCAGAGGAACTATCCACTTTGCTCTTATCTTTCTCTATGGCGGCTTTATTCGTTCTCGGTGTTGGAACCGTCTTCGCGCTTGGCGGCGCCGAAAACGCTAAACAGAAGGCGTTGGAATCCTCCTCGTTCCTCCGAGCGACGTCGAAAGTGGTCACGGAAACGCACGTTGACGCGTTTCGAGCGATTGTATTATCCACACCGTTGACGCTATTGATTCCGATTATGTTATTTCTTTCCGTAATAAATCAGTTCGTTCGGAGATTTGTGAATACTTCTCAGAGGGGATTTTCGATGGACGAGAAATTGCACCGCGGTTGGTTCACTTATCGCGTGAGCGCGTTTTTGTCCTCCGCTTCGGAATGGCGATGGACGGCTATTTTCATCAATTTACACTATTGGATATGTCTGTTAGTCTCTTTGAATGTTCTAGCCGGGACGTTTACGGTTGTATTCCTGTCGTGGTTGCGAGTGAAACTCGCGAAAGCTGGGTTTGCGTTCACCTACGTCGTCTTCTCCCTCGTCGGCTTGGCGATGTTTTTAATTCCAGTCATTCCGGGCATCCCGGTGTATTTGACTGGCGGTATTTTGTTGACCGATGAATCGTCGGTGAATTTTTTCAAGAAAGCGTTGTCTGAAAGTGGAGAAACGCCGAGCGAAACGAAAAGTTACGTCTGCGCTTTACTCGCCGCCTCCGGCGCTTGTTTCGTCGTCAAACTCCTCGCCGTGGCCATGCAGCAAAAACTCATCGGCGAACGGCTCGGGAAACGCGTATGGGTTCGACAAACGGTCGGTATAAACACAAACGCTATGCGTGCGGCAAAGTTGGTTCTCTCTAAGAGAGGATTCTCCAAAGCTAAAGTGGCTCTTTTAGTCGGTGGTCCGGATTGGCCGACGAGCGTGTTGACTGGCATTTTGAATTTGAACGTGTTTGAGATGTTGTTAGGGACGGTTCCGGTGATTTTCCCGGTGATTACGACGGTGTTAGCTGGAGCGTTCATGTTAAAGCAAGGTACGAACTCGATGTGTGGCAATAATGGTGATCAATCTAATACTAAATCATCCTCAAATACGAGCGGCCTGTGGAGTTCCATCGCGGACGTCGCGTTACTGGTCACCGCCGTCGTCCAAGGCACGTGTTTACTCTTGGGCATTTATTACGTTGAAAAAACGTCAAGAGAGTGCAAAGAAGAGCTCGCACAGCTCCCGTACGACGAAGAAGTGATGCACATAGAAGAAGAGACCAAAAGAGAAAAAGAGATCAAGGAAAATATCGGAAACTTTTTCAAGCTCGAGCCGCGCGACCGAACGATGCTCGTATTTTCAACCGCGATTTGTTTACTTTCGTTTTGGGTCATTCAGCTCGGACCGACGTTCATTGGCGAGGACGAAGCCGTTTTAAAAGAGTATCAGTTGACAGATTGCGTCTCGCATACGTTGAAAGGTCGAGTGTGGACGGTAGTGACCAGTATCGGATGGCTCGCTATTCTCGCTTTTATTTTTTCGATGTTTACGCTGTGGACGTTTAACGCGCGACTGAATGGGAAGGTGCAAGATGTTCTCGATGAAGAATACGCGATTGAAAATGGCATCGAAGATTTCTCGGACGGCGATGATGAGAACAACAGCGACGCCTGTGATGGTATTCGTATGTAATTATTGTTATTTAAGCTTCTCTACTAAAAATATTTATACTCTTCAAGATTGACTCTCGGAAAATTCGCTCCCGAAGGATTCGCTCCTCGCTCTTTTCGCTCTTTTTGGCGAAGCGCTGCGACTACCAAAACTTCTACTCGGACTGGCGTTTCTGCGTGTGCCTCGTTGTTGCCTATCTCTGCTATCGTCTCGTTTTCGTCCTTCGCCTCCTCCGCGTCTTCTGGGTGGCGATCGAGACCGAGACCGAGACCGAGACGCTCTTTTTCTTTCTTCTCCTCTCGCCGCTCCTCGAGGCGGCGGCGGAACCTCTACCTGTCTCGGAGGTGGTGGAACCTCCTGTCTCGGAGGCGGCGGGACGTTCATCTTTTTTCTCTCTCCTTCTTTCTCATTTTTTCCATCCTCCGAATCGCTATGTTCCTCCTCTTTCCTCTTCTTCGAGTGGCGTTTCTCTTCTTCATTTTCTTCTTTTCCTTCTCTCTTCTTCTTCGCCTCTACTTTCGCATTCGGTTCCAATTTCTCTTTCAGCGCCATCAACCCGCCTCTCTTCTCAATCTCTCTCTCGACCGCGTCCAACTTCTCTCTCAATTTCGGCAACCCTCTCTTCGCCTTTTCGCCGTTCCGTAAAACCTTCTCCTCTTTCTTCCTTTCCTTTCTCCTCCTCTTCTCCTCTTTCTTCTCCTCTTTCCTTCTCTTCGCCATTTCTTTCTCTCTGCGTAAAATCTCATCCTCCCTCTTCCGTTGCTTCTCCTCTCGCATCTCTCGCTGTAACTCTCGATCGAACGCTTCGCCTTCTCTTCGTTCGTCGTCTTCCCTCGATATGCCAAACGCCTGGCGCAAATTCGCCATCTTCCGCCGCTGTCGCTCGGCGACTTCGTGCGTTTCTTCTTCTTTTCCTCCTCTGTTAAAGTTTTTCCGCTTAAACCCTCTTCTGTTGTTTTCTTCTTCTTCTTCTCTCTGTGATTGTCGTTCTTGTTCCTCTTTCATCTTCCTCGTCAGCCGCGTTCTTTCTTCGTTCACTTTCCTTTCGATGTCCTCCTCTTTTCCTTCACCCAAATCCTCTTCCAACTTGTCTCGAAACGCGACCAAAGAGACTTCGATTTTCCGTTTCTCGTTGTGTTCTAAAATTCCTCTGTTCCCTTCTCGTTTCGAGACGTCGTCTCCGCCTCGTTTCTTCTCGCGATCGTGTATTGTTTTCAGATCTTGAGAATGAAAATCGTCTCTGTGCAAACGACTGCGCTCTCGGTGGAATTTGTTCGATTGGACGTAACCGGACGTCCCGGAACCGCGCGCGGTGGTTAATCCGATGCCGTTGTACATTATTAGTATTAAGAGCAATAGTATTAGTAGTAGTTATTATCTTCTGTCGGGGTTTTTTACCGAAGGAAGTACGTGCGTTACCGACAGAGAGAAAGAGTGAAGAAAATTTATGTGTCGGCGCTCTTTGAAAGACCAAGAGAAGGAAAAAAGGTTCGATTTTGAGTCTATCGAAGCGTCTTAGTATTAACGGAAGTTGGTATCTATAATCTGGTGATATTAAAGAAAAGATACATACGGATACTATTACTTAACCATCGTCCACTGGTCGTACTATTTCTTCTCGAACAACCCTGTGTGAGTGTCTGTGGTGCACATGAAGAGAGGGTTTTCAACCGTCATCACTCTCGTCTCGTTTTCGATCATCTTTCGCAACTGCTTCGGCGGGCTAAACATGCGAGCGTGCGAAATAGAGTCGTAAAATTGTAAAACAGAATCCAATTTGCGCGCTTTTAATCTCGCGTCGACTTCGTTCATGCCTTTTTCGCGTAAATCTGGTTTCGCCGGGTCCGTGCTCGCGACGTTAAACCCCCACTCGGAGGTGAAGGACGGGACGCACATGGTGTATCCGCTGACGTTGTCGAAAACCTGTTTCAACGTGTTGTGAATTGGCGACCACACGAACTGCGCGTCTCGCACGGACGCGCACCCGCTTTGCGTGACTAAAATACCGTTCGGTTTCAATTTCGATTTCGCGGTTTCGTAAAACGACGTGGTGTAGAGTTGATAACACGGACCGCCGTCCAACGGGTCGGATAAATCCATGATGATCACGTCGAACGATCCTTCCGGGTAATCCTCTAAACCTTTCTTCGCGTCACCAATGACCAGCTTCGCTCTCGGATCATCGTACGCGTTCGCGTTATAAAACGGGCAGTGTTCTCTGCACTGCTCGACCAAAACGCCGTCGATGTCCACCATCACGCACTCTTCCACCATCGGGTGCCTTAACACTTCTCTCAGAGTCGCTCCTTCGCCGCCGCCGGCGATGAACACTCGCTTCGGGTTTTCGTGTAAAGTCATCGCCGGGTGTACCAACGCTTCGTGATACACCACCTCGTCGCACTCCGAGGATTGCATCAACCCGTCCGTGATTAATAACTTCCCGAACGCGTGCGTCTGCACCACCTCAATCTCTTGAAACTCGCTTTTTCCCCGGTGGTACACTTCGTCCACTCTGTAGGATAAAGCTAAACCGTCCTCGATTAACTCGTGGTACCAATTCTCTCCCTTCCCGTTGAATATGTCCTTCCCGTACTTCTGTTGTTCAGTCATTGTCTTCGTTTAAAGCGTGTTGAGTTCTTGCGCCGTCCGCGCGAAGACGTTCGTTGTTTTGTGCGGAAATCCGATTGGAAATGATTTTTTTTTGCATCAAGCTGGTTAAGAGAAACACACGTTGTGTGATTGAAGTGTAACGCGTAACGTATTGTATATTAATTTGTCTCTCTCTCTCTCTCTCTCTCTCTCTTTGTGTATCCGTGCACGTGTTTATCACGTGCGTAACGTTCCATCTTCGTATCGCCAACCGGGTGGGAGAGGACAGTTGTTGTCGAGGAGGTATTGTACACAGTCGGAGTGTTTGTAGTAGTGCGCTCCTCGTACGGCCAAATAGTCCCAAGGCGCTTTGGCGGTTTCGTGCAAGTACTTCAAACAGTCCAAGTGGCCGTATGCGGCTGCATTTTCACACGCATACACGCCATATTTACGATACTTACGCTCAACAAGATATTCGAGTATATGAAGATGACCATTTTCAGCCGCGTTAGCGGCAGTCATCCAACCCCAAGGCGCTTTGACTTCTTCGCGTAAGTATTTGAGTATCTCGAGATGACCGCTTTCGGCAGCATGTGCACACGCCCACGTACTGATAGGACACTCATTTGCAACGCAATACTTTATCATTTCCAGATTACCTTGTCTTGTGGCCGCTCTAATCGTCTTTTCATCCCAATCACACTGTTTCTCCTCTCGTATCCACTTGAGCAACTCGAGTTTATTCGTGTAAGCAACTCGATAGCAGAAATATGTTTCGTCCATCTTTTCTTCCACATCGTAGTCATACGTGCCCCACGGATAATGCTCCCACGCTACTTCCAAAGTCGATATCGACGACATCTCGTTCATTCTAAACCACTTTTTCAAATCACCCGCACGAGATGACCTCTTAATCAACTTTCTCGTTTCACTATTCACCTCGTACAAGAATTTCACATCATTCGAATTCAATCTCGGAAGAATGTGTTTAAAACAAATATCGTCGTTATTCACAATCAAATCCCACACATCTCTCTGACCAATCCGTCTTTTCTGCGCTCGCGTCGTCACCCCACTCGACATCGCTCCGCTCTCTTTTTTATCTCTCTCTTCCTTTCGCTCTCGGAAACAAACAACCCGCACGTGGTTCTTTTTTTTATGATCTCGCATGTCACATTCAAAGCTTTTTTTCTTCTTCTTTGAGGGAGAAAATTTCCTTCATTTTTGTCTTCTGCGCAAGATTAAAATTTCTCTTCGCCTTTAAAGAAGAACACTTTACGCGATGGGATATTATTGAGAGAGAAAAGAGAGGCGCAAAACAGCGCGACAGGTAACCCTTTAGGTCTCTCTGATCGTCGTTGCGTTGTTCTTTTCACGACGAGAGCAGTTTTGCGTTGTGAAAGAGCGCGAGAGATGATGGAAAAAGAAGAAGAAAAACGTCCTCCCAAGACGACGACGATGCATCCGATGTTTACGACGAAAGAAAAGAAGAAGGAGGAAACGAACGCGTACAATAATAATAACGTTGAGAATATCAACGACGCGAAGAGAGTCGCGGAAGCGACCATTGACTTGACCAAAGGAGGAGAGCAGACAGACGCAAAAACGACGACGAATTTGAACAAAGATATTCAAAAATTCTGTTGCACAAAACAAGAAGAAGAAGAGTCGTCGATTGTCGATTTGACGCAAGAGAAGGACAACGACGACGAAAAGGAGAAGACGAAAACGGAAGAGCAGCCTCCTCAGAAAGTGCACAGTTTTTTCCAAAAGAGGAAACCGCAGGCGAAGAGTACCGCGACGGCGACGGATGTTCCGGGCGCGTCTCGTAAAACGCCGTACGAGGAAGCGGTGAAGCATTTACCGCCGATTCACGTGAACTGTCCGATTCGGACAGTGGTGGGAGCAGATGCAGAGGATGTAATGAAAGGATATGGGATTGCTTTTGAAAACGCGGTGGCGTCTGCGGCGGAGAGACGACGTTCTCTGTTAAAGTCGTCGTCGGCATCGACTGGGGCATCTTTTCAGTGGCGATACGAAATCAAAAGCGACGATGAGAAAAAAGACGAAGAAATGAGCATAGAAACGGAAGAAGAAGAAGAAGAAGAAGAAGAAGAAACAGAACCAATCGATGAGTACTCGCGAGCAATCATAAACCGACTCGAGTCGCAATTTCGCGCGGCGAGTAAAGGGACTCCTTGGGTGGAAATTTGCAAACCAACGCGCGCCTCGGAAGCGCTCGGATCGCAAAACTCGCAACCGGCAGATCTATGTCGCAACTGGCTAACCAACTGGAAAGCGAGGATTGAAAGCAACAAGAACGCGAGCAAACACACGTTTAGAAACGCGCGAAGACAACACAAGAATAATAATCACTCGGACTCAGAAGATTCCGACGCCAAGTGGGAACGCGAAATGGGCATGGAACTCAGCGACGAAGAATACGACGAAGAAGGAGAAAAGAACGACGGTTTCGGCGACGGTTCCGGTGCGAACATCGCGAACGGGTTAATCGTTTTCGGTGACTCGGGAAGTGGGAAAACGGCTACGATACGTGCCGTAGCGAGCGAATTGGGATTTAGTATTTTAGAAGTCAACGCAGGGCAAAATAGAACGGGGAGAGATATTTTAGAACGATTCGGAGAGTCTTTACAATCGAAGAATTTGTTAAACAAGAGAAAGAAGAAGGAGACGGAAGAAGCGACGATACCAACGGATATCAACGTTGATGCGAAGACTACGACGATGACGTCCGAGGAACCGAAGAAAAAGAAGAAAACAGCAAACGGAAAGAAGGCGCAGAAAGCCGTCGGTAACAAAACGCTTTTCGGGTTCGTAAAGATGAAAGAAGCAACGAATGGCGGCGTGGATGATAGTATCGAGAAGAAGAAGAAGGAAGCCGCGGAACAAGAAAAGCACCAGGAACAACAACAACAACAACAACAACAAAAGGGTGCCATCAGCGCCAACAACACCGTAGTCGTATTCGAAGACATCGATTGCCTCTTCAGCAACGAAGACGAGGAGGCGAAAGACGTCGATCGCGGGTTGATCCCGGCAATCGCAACTTTACTCGAAGCCGCGAAGCGGCCGATCGTTGTCGTTTGTAAAAGCGAAGAGATGCTGGACGGTGACGATGGACAGCTTCGTCAGTTGACGTCTTTAGGCACGTCGACGACGAGAGTTGGATTCGAGAAACCTACCGTGGAAGAGTTGGCGAAATATTTGCGCTTGTGTTGTTTGGCAAAGGCGAAAGCTTCTTCTCCTTCAGAAGAAAAAGAAAAAGAAAAAGATGATCTTTATCCTCTGTCGACATCGAAAGGATCGCTGTCCATGTCGCACTGTTTGAAGATTGCGAAATTAAGGAAAGGTGACATTCGCGGCGCGCTGAACGATTGCGAAGTTATGAGCGCAGCTCCTCCCGGTTGCGGGAAAAGTATCGCCTTCAAAGAAAAAGATTTGTTCGCGGCGGGGGATGACGAAACGACGGACGATTTTCTCTTTGACGTCGCTTTGCCGCTCTTGAACGATGCGTATTCAAACGGTGCTTTGCCCGTTGCGGCTGTTGCGTTCACTGAGAAGATTTCGAAAGACTACGAAGCGAAGGAAAATGCATTCGTGGCGAAATACGCGGAAAAGTGCGACGCTCGATTCTTGGAATACTCGTTGAAAGAGAACGAAAAGCGCGAGAAGGCGAAAGCAGAGCGCCGGAAGAAGAAGCTTCAAGCGCTCGGTTTGAAAGAATCGCAAGTGGATCCTGACATTACCGCGTGGAAAGACTTGGAAGAAGAAGGAGGAGAAGAGAAGAACAGTGAAGATCCATCGGCGATGGAAAAAGAGAAGGAAGAAGAAAAGCAAGAAGAACGAAAAGTTGACAGCGTAAAGTGTACGCCGGTGAAAAACGAGCAAAGAGAAAAAGGTGCGATGGTGATTGTAGAGAATGAGGACAACAACGACGGAGAAGGAAGAGGTGTGAAAGAAGGCACGTCGCCACATTTTTCGCAGCAGAATCTTGACATCCCGCCGTCGCCGTTGACGTCTGCGCCTGAAGTTGCCGAGGCTTCTGTAGAATCAGCCGAATTCTGGGAAACTCACGTCCAAAGAATGAACTCAGTATCAAACCTTTCGAGCATTCAAACTAATTTTGACGCTTTAATGCGTCCAAAACCGTTTGGTGCGAACGGAGTGCCGTTGTCGGTGAAACCCGGAGTGCTCGCTCGATATATCGATTACTGCGATACCTTCAATAGCGACACGAAGGAAACGCAATTCATCGACGAAGATTTCCTCTTGACCGGTGGCGAGCCTCGAAAGCAGTTTGGGGACGAGAGAAAACGAGTATCGTCGCAATGCATCGACGTTGGTTTACAACGATTCAAAGAAAACGTCGTTGGTACTGTTTTATGCGAAGGGGGCTTCACGGATGCCGCAGCGATAGACTTCACCGAGCGCGCTCGAAAAGAAGGAGAGAAAAAGGCGACGTCGGACGAAAACGATATTCTCTTCCGCCAACGCGAACACGCGACTCTGTTGAACCCGAAACTAGCATCTTCGAACAGTGTTTCGTTAGCGACGTACGTCGGGTTCGCCTCTAAAATTGCCAAAGCGAGGTTTCAACCAACCGCTCTGGATACTCCCGGTAAAACGCGCACGAGAAGAGCGAAACTGAGCATGCATTTAGATAAGGTCGTCGGCGTGCGAGAACAAGAACAAATCGCAAACTTGTCAAATTTTAATAGATAGTAATAGTAATAGTAAGAATTTAACACGCAGTAAAATTAGTTCCACTCAAAAAGTCATAGAAGAATAGATACGTATTACCACAACGGTCCGACGCGACGACTTCGGGTCGAACTACTACTCGAACTGCTACTGCTATGTCCACTACTCCCGCGTCGACTGTCCCTTTCTGCTTCCCTCGCGGCTTCTTTCAAAACCAAAGCCGCTTTCATCTTCACCTCGTCTTCGGGACAATCCTCCCCGGGCGTACAATCCGTGCTGTCTTCTAACCCGGCGTAATCGCCTTCTAATTTGTCCAGTCTGCATTTTTCTATGTTTGCGTGTTGACACCCGCAATTCCAGTTTCTATCTCCGCCGTCGTCTTTGTACTTGCAGAATTCCCACAAACTCGCCGGCGGTTGCGACAATGCCTCGAACGTTCGTTCTTCGTTATCGAAGCAGTGAACGTCGTTGCCTTCTTTTCGAGCGCCTAAACCGTGGAAGTAATGGTAATTTAGTTCGGCATGTTTTTCATCCTTCGCGGTTTCGTTGACGCCGATGCCGATACCTCGAGAAAACTTTGCTAAACCTTCGACGCCGAAACCGTAGACGGTAACTTTTGAACACAACGAGGTGAGCATGTTCGCGCAAACCCATCCGGAGGAAGGGACATTCAAACCTTTATACGGCCCAAAACCGCTTCGACACAATCGTTCTCGGTAATGCTCTAATATCGGCGCCGCCATCGACGTCGCTCTCGAGGAGATTCGAACGGCTAAGATATCTTTCCTCGTCTCGAAGAGTTGCGAGGCTAAATTGCCGTACTCTTTCAAAGTAGCTCGGGATATCAACAAAGTTAACCCTTGTTCTAGTGGATGTTGTTCGACCGCTTTGTTCCGTATTTTAGAGGCGCCAGAATAGTAGTTTCTCGTCCACAATCGATTCAAAACGCGGTGCGTGACTTTCAAACCAACTCGGCGCGAATACCCTCTTTGCGGCGCTTGGTTCAATCGAACGACGACGTCGTGTGAATCGATTGCCTTTCCGTATTCAGAAAGACGCAACAACCCGCTGTTACCGACGACTGCACACGTTCCCCACTCGCCTTTTTTCACCGGCGCGCGTTGTCTCGCCGATTTTTTATGCGCTCGCATGTTCGACGAAACCGCCGCTTCCAACGCGATCGGCCCGGCGTCAAATTCCTCCGTCCCTGGAATCGGATTCGAGTTCGGTTTCCACATGTAATCTTTCACCGGTAAAGTTGGCATCGGTATACCTTCCGTGCTCGGCATTTCCTCTTCCTGCTCTTTCTTACACTGCACGAACCTTTTGTGCGATAACTTGGCTTTAATCGACGGTCGATCGAACCACGTCATTTCTTTGTTCGGATCTTCCTCGCCGTCGTCAATCATGTCTTGATCGGCAACGCCTTCAATGTCCGCGATTTCGGCTAATCTTTCCGCGCGTAAACGCTTTTCACGTTGAACGAGCTCATCCACGGACATTTTCCCGCCTTTCATGACGTCCGACATTCTACCGTCCGCAATCGCCATCGCCGTCGCTCGCGACAAACCGGCGTTTTCTAATTTCGAAATCAACCACTCTTTCCTATCCTCTTTCGCCTCTTGCTTTTCAGCGCGTTCGTATTGCACGACTTTCTTTTCTTCTTCGGACCGAATTTTGGAATCTTTAATCTCCACCGCGATCCATTCGCCGCCAACGAATTCGTATTCGGTGTTATCTCGCCCTTCTTTCCTGATGTTTTGTTGCGCGTACTCTTCGCTCGCGTCCCAGGGCGCTTTCTCGCTTTCCAACAGATTTTCAGCGTCGAGTTGTTGCATCTTCGCCTCGGCATCCGCGGTAGCGTCTACATCATTCGCTAAACCTTCCGATTGCGAATTCGTGTAGGCGTTGGCAAACCGTCTTTCAATCATTACTCGCGCTTCGGCGTCGGAGATTTCATCCGACCGTAATCCTCCGGCGTCGCGAATGCCGTCCACGACTTCCGGTTTCTTCGGGAAGACGAGATTCGCCAAGGCTTCGTCTTCGGAGAGTTGTTTCTTAGCGAGCGCGATTTCTTCGGACAACAACTTTGGCAACAACCGTTTCAATATCTTCTTCTTCTCTTCGTCGTCGGCGTCGCTCTTCTCGAGGTAGTTCTTTCCGCTGGAAGTTTGCCCGGTCAAAACCGCGTCGCCGCTGTCGCTCCCCACAAACGCGGCTTTGAAAATCTGGTCGATCACCGAGGGCGAAATCGTGTCTTTTGCATCGTCGTCGTCGTCGCCTATCGCGCTCAAATTTGCAACGACTTCGGGCGAAATCTTTGCAAACACTTCCAATAATGGATCGTTCAATAATTTCGCGCGCGCGCGCTTCGTGCTTTCACTCTCCTCTTCGTTTTCCTCATCACCTCCTCCATTACTACGACTATTCCCTTCCTCATCGTTACCTCCATCGTCGCCGTTCTCGTTTTCGTCCTCCTCCTCCTCTCTTCCTTCTTCTTCGACGGCGACGACGGGAAGCTTCGCGTCTTTTTCGTGCGGTACCAAAACATCATCATCTCTGACCTCTCCTCCTCCTCCTTCATCTTCTTCTTCCTCGGCGCTCTCACTACCTAAACTCGTTCCCATCGCTTCGTCTCGATTGCTCAAACCATGGTGTTGATGCTTTTGCAACCTCTTCAAAGCGTCGAAATCGTTCCCAAAAACCACGAGCTCAAACGCTCGTACGATTTGAGGAAGAAACACAGCCACGAAGAATAAAGCGCAGACGAATACGCGCATTTTGCGTCGTTTCTTTTTCTTCGTATGGCCTCCTTTCCACTCTTTATCGTCGGCTGATTTTTCCGCCTCATCATCATCATCATCGCCTCCAAAGAAGAAGAATCCAAAACGCGAAGAAGAAGAAGTCCCTCCTCCTCGTCTGCCCTTGAACGGAGAAGAAGAGGGCATGAGTATCAGAATAGTACGTATATAACTCCAATACTGTTAATAAAAGGTTGTTGTATTGCGTGTTATTCTCCTCCTCTTTTGCTGCGCATGATGATGGTACAAATTTTGAGGTTTTGTGGCAGTCTTGTCTCTTTAAAATACTACTCTTGATTATGCGCGTCGTGTGCGCTTTATGTCTCTCTCTCATTCTCATTCTCTCAGAATTCTTTCGCTCCCTTGGCTTCCCTGCGTTTTGTGTGTGTTTTTATGAGGTGTGTAACGCTCCATGTTCGTATCGCCAACCGGGTGGGAGAGGACAGTTGTTGTCGAGGAGGTATTGTAAACACTCGGTGTGGTTGTTCCAGTGCGCGCCTTGTACGGACGCAGAGTCCCACGGCGCTTTGGCGGTTTCGTGTAAGTACTTCAAACAGTCGAAGTGGCCGATCTCGGCTGCAAACGCACACGCACACACGCCATATTTATCAAACTTACGCTCAACAAGATATTCGAGTATGTGGAGATGACCTTTTGCAGCCGCCCAAATGGCAGTATACTCATCCCAAGGCGCTTTGGCATCTTCGTGTAAGTATTTGAGTATCTCGAGATGACCGCTTTCGGCAGCATCTGCACACTCCAACATACTGATAGGACACTTATTTACAATGCAATACTTTACCATTTCCAGATTACCTTGTTCTGCGGCCGCTCTAATCGTCCATTCATCCCAATCACACTCTTTCTCCTCTCGCGCCCACTTGAGCAACTCGAGTTTATTCGTTTCAGCAACTTCCAAGCAGAACCGTGTTTCGCTCCACCAACTCGGCCACAACGATTTATTCTCCCACACAAACTCCAAAGTCGATATCGATGACATCTCGCTCACTTTAAACTTCTTTTTCAACTCCCCCTTGCGAGAGGATCTCTTAATCAACTTTCTCGTCTCCGTATTCACCCCGTACAAGAATTTGAGATCGGTCCCGTTCAGTTTACACATCACGTGCTTCTCCACGATATCGCGACACGCGCCGCCACTCAGCGACGCCTCCCTGAACAAACGCCACAACGGTAAAGGCTCACTCTCTAGAACCTTTCCTCGTCTCTCGTTTTGTTCCTCTTCCGTCGAGTATTCGGAGGACATCATCCTTCTTTCGTCCGGATGAATGATGAGATCTCGCTTTTTTTTAGTAACGCCAATTTTTATTTTTTTCCCTCTTCTCTTGGAATCCGCAAAATTGGACGAAAAGAACAACACTTGACAAAAAAAGCGCTCGTTTACTACGAGTTTTGTCTCGTTTCTTCGAGAAAAGGGCATAAACAGTGCTTTTGTTCTTGGAAAGGTAAAAAAGAGAGCTTTTGAGGAGGAAAGGTGTTTGTCGCACTAACGGAGTGATTCTTTCTCTCTCGCGTGTGTGTTCTTAGTAGTAGTAGTACGTTTGCGTTTTGTGCATCTCTCTCGGATAACACACGAGACCGTTAGAGAAATCAATCAGTTTGATTCTTCTTTCGTCCTAATAAGAGGAGAAGTTTTGCGCGTAAAAGAAGAAGAAGTGATTATATTAAAGAAGAAGAAGAGCGAATAATAATGCGCGCGAACAACGTCTCGTTCAACCACGACAGCTCGTGCGTCGTCGTAGCGACGGAGAATGGATTCCGAATCCTAAAAGCAGATTCCGGGGCGTTGCTTCACAAATTCGATACCATAGGTCCAATGCGCATATGCGAAATGCTTCGCGACACTCGGTTAATCGTGTGCGTGGGCGACGGCGGAGGGTTAGAGACGCCGGATTTATCGCCGAGACGTCTGAAAATTTTAAACGTGGATTGGGAAACTTTAATCGCGGATTTGGCGTTTCGGACGACCGTAAGGAGCGTGAAGATGAACAGACACGTTTTAGTCGTTTGCGAGGACGAAGAGGTGACGGTATTCGAAATGAAAGGATTGACGAGGGTGATGAACGTGCCGCAAAGGAATGTTAACGCGGAGGGGAAAGGCGTGATGGCTATTAATAGCGACGCGGTGAGCGCGTCTGATTTTAGTAGTAGTAGCGAGAAGGGAGAAGAAAAAGAAGAGACGAAGGACGACGCAATAGCGACGAATACCAATAGTAGTTATTTAGCGGTCGTGTCGCACCTGTCCGAGACAACCGTCGTGATTTACGATTTGCACAACGTGCACGTGGCGACGGAGATTCCAAACGCGCACGAAGGACCGGTGGCGATGTTGGCGTTCTCGCAAAAAGGGGACATTTTAGCCTCCTGTTCGGTGAAAGGAACGGTGGTGAGAACGTGGGACGTGCCGTCTGGGGAACCGAGGAACATTTTTCGGCGCGGGTCGACGACGGCGGAGATTACGAGTCTACAGTTTGCGTACAGCAGTGAAAGATTCGCGTTCGAGCCAGAACTTTTAGCCGTGGCGTCTGATTCGGGAACGGCGCACGTGTTCCAATGCTTTGAGAGCGCTACTAAATCGAGTAGCAGTAACGAAGAAGAAGGTAAAGAAGACAAAGACGAAGAAGACGAAAAAGAAATCGATGAGGAAAAGAAAGTGGAAGCGATTGAGGCGAAATACAACGCGTCCTCCTCTTCGTCCACGGCGCACAAAATCTTGCGCCTAGGAGGCCTGGTTTCAAAACTGGCACTCACGGGCGCAAAGAAAGTCACGAAGACGTCCGTGAATGCGCTCGCGAAAGTTTCGAGCACGGTTTTGCACACGACAGGCGTTTCCACCAAATTTACGAAGAGCTTCTTAGAACCGAAACGCGCCGCCGCGGTTATAAAATTACCGGCGCATAAACGAATGGCGGCGGCGAGGAACGAGAAATTCGCGATTGGTTTAGGAAGCGGCGAAAGTAACTTACAAGTAGACGTCGTTAATACGAATAAAATTAAAGCAGCAGCGGTGCCTTCACCAACTCAATCGCGGGTGGAATGGAACGTCGTCTCCATTCGACCGCCGGCGGATTTCAATCACGATGCTAAAACTATCGTCGTTGGCTCAAAAAGCAGTAGTCAGAAAAAGGATGCCGCTCTTAACACGCCGCCTTCGTTGAATCCAGACGACGAAGACGAAGATGTCGGAGATACTACCAATGAAGACGTCAAAAAGGAGCTGACCAAACGAGTCCGCGTCGTCTGCGCATCCTCGACGGGTATTTTGTACGACTACCGCGTTCGATTGAAGTCGTCGGCGCAAGCGGTAAATAACGACGACGACGACGACGACGACGACGACGGTGAGAACAATTCGCCACTCCTCGAAACAACGGCGAGTAGTACTACTACCAACAACAACAACAACAACAAGAGTGAGTGCGCTTTGGAGCGCGAAATCGCCATGCTTACCCCCGGTCCATCCGAGACGACGACGACGACGACGAGATTCACCGGCTTCTCCGGATGGCGACGACCAGGGTCCTCCTCCTCCAACTCCTCCTTCTCGAAAAAGCAACAAACGCAACAACAACACCAACAACCCTCGACCGCGGACGAGGAGGAAAACGCGCTCAAATACAGCATGATGCAAGCCAGTCAGTTGCGTTCGCCGTCCTCGCATTCGAGTTAAAAAAAAAAGAGTCCCGCGCGCCGCGCGACGAGAGAGAGAGAGAGAAAGACAGAGAGAAGAAAACAGGAACAAAAGCGAAAGAAAGAGCGAACGCTGAACAAGCGTGGTCAAAAGTCGTCGTCGGCGAAAAGGCCTCGTTCCCGACGACGAAAGAGTGTATATAGCTTGACTCTCCTTTTTCTCGAGTTTTTAAAACAGACACAAAATTTGCAACCCTAAATTCGACAAGTAAGTGTAACACCCTCCGTTCGATTTAATGTATTCGTCATTTACTACACACGAAGACAAGTAGGAATAAGACGACGATGTTTTCTTCCTCTTCCTCGACGAAGCGATCGACGCTCGCGTTCTTCGCGATGCTGTTTTTCATCTGCATCGCCTCGTTTGCATCCGCCGCCAGGATTTCTCCGGCGATGAACGAGAATACTAATAATATTCCATCCGCGGACAGTAATGGTCTGATCCCGAGAACTCGAGTCCCAGCTCCGACGACGACTGGCCCGGCATCGGCGAGATTGGGCGCCTCCGGGAACTGGTTCGTGCACTCTTCGGTGCGTTCTTTTTTAGTGCTTTACTCTTTTTCTTCGTTTTGTTTTTCACTCTTCTTCTTCTTCTTCTTCTTCTTCTTCTTCCGTGATGATGATGTTTTGATGAGGGCTGTGGAAAAGCAACAACACCCAAAACCCCATGCGGACCCCGACGAAGATCGAACGCCGAACAATCACAATCACAACAACAACAACCAAACACGAAACTGACCTTATTAAAATGAAACTTTTTTTAAATGTATTCACAACAACAACAACAACAACAATGAAAACAACTATGAAAACAACAGTGCATAATGGAAGCGCCGACGATCGGCGAACCGCAGAACATGGCCAAGATCGAGTCCGACGTCGTCAAGACGGTGATGCACGAGTTCGTGTACCACAACATCAAGAACTTGGGTTTCGACGAGTCGAACGTCCACGTGCACGCGTCCAACGGCGGTCACAGCGACGTCGTCGCCATCGAGTGGGAGATTGAATTGGTCTACAAGTATCAAGCCGAGGATACCGCCGGCTACTTCAACGGCTTGTTCCAAAACGAGAACTGGCATCAACACGTGACGTATTGGATGCAGTCCCAAGGCCAGGCAGCGGGCCTCCAAGCGGGGGAACTGTTGAAGAACTTGGACGAGTTCGAGTTAATCCTTCCGGCGCACTTGGATCAAAAGAAAAACACCGCCATGGACAGCGCGTCGCACTCGGCGGAAGTCCAAGCCTTGATTGATAAATGGCTCGAAAGCGAGAAGCCGGAAGCGAATACGATCACCTTGTTCGCCGGGTGCTCCCCGCTTTCGTCCTTGACGTTTCAACCGACTGACTTTGGCGCTCAAGTTGGCGCTTCTATCATCACCAAGTCTCTCAGCAATGATTTCAAATTCGACTCCGCCGTTGAGATGGAACAAACCGAGTGCGGTACTTTTAAGACCAAGATCTTGCCGAAAGCCGGCGAAGAGTTTGGCTTTTATTTGTTCTGGAAAACCAACGTGACTGAAATCGGCTCTGTTTCGGATATCGGTTGCGACGGTTCGGACACGAACACCTGCCCGCCGGGTGATGTCATCGCGTCCCTCGCTTCTTGCACCAACAGCGTCCAAAACCCGGGCTTTGTCTCGCACAACAGAGTTTTCGATGGCAGCACGTTGAACTACAACTGGGGCACCTGCGACTCGACTTGCGACAAGAAGCCGGCTACGTGCGCGGCTTCTCTTGGCGGTCCGGTCAAATACAAATTGACCTCGCACTCTCCGCTCGGTCTCATGAAGACGAAGATGTCGTCTTTTGCGTCGTCGCCGATCGCCTTCATCGGTGCCGCCGTCGTCGCCGTCGTCGCCGTCGTCGCCGCCTACAAGGCTAAGTTTGTCCGCTCGGGCGAGTCGTCCATCGCCGCCGCCAAGAGCGTCCAATACGGCGCCGTTCATTAATTTTTCAATAACAACACGAAGAAATTCTCATTAAAGAAGAGAATAAAGACGCGAACATGGGATGATGATGATGATGATGATGTTTGTTCGATTACTTTTATTTAGACTCATTATTATAGGAAGATGATATCTTTATCTCCTCCTTCGTTTTAAAATGAGCACTCTACCAATCAATGTTTTATGCGCACACGTATTTATCTTTGCACGCCCTTATTCACGCACACGTTTAAAGCAAAATGTCCTTTCGACGCACCACCAAATATCAGTCTTCGCCTTCGTTGCTTTTGTGATGGATGTGATGCAGAGCGTGCGAGTGCACGTCGTAATGATGGACTTTTGAAGAGTTGAAAGAACTTGGAAACTTAACGAACGATCCGAAAAGTATCGCAAAGAAAAAGAGCAGGAACAAGACGAGCGAGAATATGAACAGAGGCGCGTCGATGCGTTTCTCTTCTTCTTTGTTGTTGTCTTCTCGTTCTCGCTCTTTGTGTTTCATTTTCCCGTCGTCACCGCGTCATATCTCTTCACTTTTTATTTCCATTTTATCCATTTTAAAGTAACAACTTTTCCCGGATATTTATTCTCGTTAAACATCGCGCGTTTCTGCGACATCGTCTCGAGAAAAGAACGCATCAAAAGAGAAGAGTAACGATGCGTTCGTCGTCCTTTCGCTCCTGCTCTTCCGAAAATCCTCCTCACCGATCGTCTCGATTACTAAAAGAATGAAAGAAGATTTGTATTCGATTTTAGGCATCGCTTCAACCGCGACTGCGGGGGAGATAAAAAAGGCGTACATTAAACTCGCGAGGGAGAAACATCCGGACGTTTTGAAGAACTCTTTATCTGCGGGAGACAAACAGGAGGGAGAAGAGTTTAAGAAAATCGCGCACGCGTACGATATTTTGCGAGACGTAAGAAAGAGACGGGAGTACGACGCGCTGAGGACGAGTGGTGGTAATACGAGTGGTGGGTTTGCGACGAGCGAGGAGACGAGGACGAGAACGAGGACGTGGCGGCAAAACAACAACCGAGGAGGAGGAGGAAAAGGAGACGCGTACGAAGGCGCGTCCTGGGAAGACTCCAGATTTACCGAACAAGAGTTGAAGAATCGATACGCTAAGTTTAAATCGGAATCCAAATCTCGCGCGGAAAACTCAAAGTGGTGGCGAGAGGAGAAGAAAGAGGCGGAGAAGAATAAGAAGGAGTTTAACGAGAAGGCGTTTCAAGCGCGAGCGAGGAAGGCGGGGAGAGACGCGGAACGGTTGAAAAGGAGCGGCGGTTTCGTCGCGCGGACGGGATACGTTTGGCAAGACGCGATGGTTGGGATGGTATCGGTGGCAATCTGTATAGGCGCCGGGACGTACATCAATCGGAAGATGGAGCAAAGGGCGCGGGAGAAGCACCACGAGGAGTATTCGATGACGAACGCGCCGCCTGTGCCGCAAAAAATTGACGGCGATGGCGGTAACGACGACGTCCAGAATAAATGAATTAGCACACAAAAAAGTAGCGAGCGCGCCGTAGTTTTTAGTACCGAGTAGTTCAGTAGTTTGTCCGTGTTTAAAAATGTATTTTTATCTTATTACAATGTACAACTTTTTATGGTAGTAGATGGTGATGTTGAGTACCGTATCTTACAATTCCTTTTTCTGCTTCCCGGTGACGTGTCGAATACCGTCGACGAACGTGTCGTACCCTCTCTTGAGACTTTCCTTCGCCACGTCCAAAGCGGGATCTAACCCTTTTTTAGCCTCGTTCAATCCGCCTCGCAACGCTTCCTTCACGTACCTCGCTTTCCTTCGTACTTCCAACTCTAACTCCGACCGACCTTTCTTTTCAAACTCGGATACTTCCGCTAACACTCGCACGTACGAACGCGTCGCCGTTTTAAACTGATCGATGGAGTAGTACTCGTTCGGCGCGTGGTACATGTTATCTTTGGTCGAGAAAGCCATCAACCCGGGTTCAATGGAGGCGTATTTTTGAATCATGCGCATGACTGGGATGGATCCTCCTTCGTAGACAACTTTCGGTTCGATGCCGTCGTAGACTTCCGTCAATACTTTCTTCGCCACGCGATTGGAAACCGAATCGATTTGGCCCAGGAACGGTTCGTTTGAAAATCCGGAATCGACGGTGGACACGTACGCTCCCGGCGAGATTCGTAACGCCGTTTTCTTCACGTGTTTCTTCAACAGCCGTAAACTTTTTTGCGGGTTTTGGCCAGGTGCTAAACGACTGACGATTTTCGCGGACGCGTAGTTTGGTAACACCGTTTTAATCCCGTCGCCGACGTAGCCGCCGTAGACGCCGACGAACTCGATCGTCGGTCTCACCCCGACCTGTTCCGCGACGGATACGTTCGTCTCGCCGAACAACGCGCCTCCCGAGGCAGTCTTTCGAAACTCTTTATTCGATGGGAAATCTCTTTTCATCCGATCGATTTCTTCCTTGGAGAAATCGTAAATGTCTTCGTAATATCCCTCGACTAAAATCTTTCCCGTTTTCGGATCGTGAAAGGAAGCCATCAACGCGCTCAAGGCGTGAATTGGGTTCAAAATCGCGCCGCCAAACGATCCCGAGTGTAAATCCACCTCGGCGCCATTTTGTACGGTAATTTCTAAATCCACTCCACCTCGCAAACCTAACGTCAAAACGCCGTTTTTATTCCAGTCTCCCGTGGATCCGTCCGCGGAAAACGCGGCGTCCACGTTCCCGAGGTACTGTTTCGCGTATTTTTTCATCCACACGTCCAACCCGGGCGACCCGATTTCTTCCTGTCCTTCCATCAAAACAACAACTCGCACGGGTTTATTCCCTTTCTTCGCCATGTACGCCTCTATCGCGGATAACACCGCCCACAAATTGCCTTTGTTATCGCTCGCGCCTCTCCCTTTCACTTTCGTAACGTTCCCGGTATCCGAGTCGACGCTCGCGCACTCCTCGAAACTTTTCGGAAACGCTTCAGATTCCGTCCACAAACCATCCGCGGGTTGCGTGTCGTAATGATTGTAAAATAATACGGTCGGAATTAACGTCTCGTCGACGAAATCCACGTTTAACATCGACGGTTTATTAATCACTTTTTCTCCAACCATCACCGAATGCGCTTTCGGATGAAACTTTGATAAATCGAACGTTTTAATCGAATCAAACTTTAACTCTTTCAGTTTTTCCTCCACAATTCTCCTCGCCTCTTCGACGCCTTTTCTCCCATCGCTCGTCGAAAACGCCGAGACCGATTCCGCGCCGATGAAATGGCACAACTCGCGCACGTTCTTTTCTAAACTCTTTTCTAAATTCGTGTCCGAGGCGTAATTCACGAATTGGATTTGCGTCGCAAAAGAAGACCGTAAAGAAGAGAAAGAGAGAAGAAAAAGAAGGACGACGACGTTAAAAAGAACGCCGCCGAATGTATGTGGTGACGGTGGGAAAGAGGAAACCAACTTCATCCTCGCAAAGAAAGGCAAGAAGAAAGGAATATAAAAACAGAAGAGAGAGATACAAGTTTTTGACGTGATTTTGAAAATCTTGCCCATGAATTTTGCTGTGTAACAATTTAGGGTTTACAACCCTAGATTCTTTGATTGGCTGGCCGCAAATCTTGCACTCCTTTTTGTTACCCACAAAAAAAGAGGAAGTCCACCCGTTAGCGCACCGCGAATACCATTCTTTGCGACGAATACACGTAAAGGTATTCAGCGGAAAAGACGAACAACCGTAAAAATCGTAACGAGGAAACAGTTTCGCGCGTAAATAAGCAGTTTAGAGCGTCGAACGCCATTCGCGACAGGGAGCAGGAGCGAATCGTCGTTCTCGTTTTCGCGAGTGTGAAAATTTCTCTCTTCTCTGAGTCATTTACGAGGGAAAAAGAGGGAGCTTTTTGCACCCGTTCAAAAAAGGCCAACACATTTTAGCGCGTTGTGTCACAAAAGGGAGGAGAGGTCCGCGCGTAGAACTCACGCGAAAAAATGTCCGACCGAATCACGCCGGATTCCTTCTTCAGCGACACGCACGCGTTCGTCGCGCCGCAACCGGTACGTTTTTTTCTTCTTTTAACTTCGTCGTATTCGCGCGTCTCACTACAAAATGTATTCTCTATTTACTCATTCCGCACACACAAAAAAACTTTTGTCAGTCGGAGTGCTTCTTTGAGAGAGTTTTTCGACCGCTCCTAGTGACTCAGCTTTTTCACACGAGGAAGAAAAAAAAGAGAAAAAATTTTCTCCCTTTTTTGGGTGTGCAAGCAAAAGCCAAGAAGACGCTTTTTTGATACATCAAAATTCATCAGAAGTGCTGACCTGTTTTATTCTCTCCCGTTCTGATTATTATATTATTACGACTTTAAAAACAGATGATGACGTTCACGAACCCGCCGGCACCTGCGATCGCGTCCGGAGGAGGAGGAGGGAACAGAGGAGGCGTTTTTAACGACCGGGGTGGGGAAAATTCATCCGACGATCAAAACCAACAACAGAATTCAAACAGCAAAGACGACGACAGTAAAAAAAGCAACAACTCTGATACGATTAACACCACCACGAACAATAAAGGAGGAGGATTTCACCACTTGGACGCGAGGAATATGGACGAGCGACCGATTCCGACGATTGGCGCCACGCACGCGCAACAGCAGTTGGATCAAGAGAGGGCGACGACGACGGGGAATACGACGAATAAAGGGGGAGGGACGAAAGGAGGGACGAAAAACGAAACGATGACGACGGCGTTTTTATCCGTCCACGATTTAGTGCACTTTGCAATCACGACGTCGAGCACGCGTTCGGCGACGTTGAGAGAGATTTACGAGACGTGCGAGAAACACGGACGGATCGCGCACAAGCAT
>Ga0255756_1000077_pt1 | contig 101754 bp, 119 predicted proteins | sample 011ome_20_FD_179956 | JGI IMG/M metagenome (GOLD analysis project Ga0255756, IMG submission 179956) | Coastal salt marsh microbial communities from the Groves Creek Marsh, Skidaway Island, Georgia - 011509CT metaG (version 2) | ecosystem: Environmental > Aquatic > Marine > Intertidal zone >... | reverse complement strand
TCTTTTCCCGCGTGCACGATAATCCTGTCGAGTTTGACCATTTTTATGGTAGACCAATTCTATATCAGATAGAAGTGTTCGCGAGACGCTTGTTGGTGTGGCTTTTTATGTAACAAAAAACTGGACCCACATAAGTTACATCGTCCCATCCCATCCCATGTTCGGGACCGCGAGTCACACTGCTGACTTCCACTTTGACGCCCTTTCCATCCAAGTATATATGGGTAGGGAGACCGCTGGCTTTGTGCGTGCGCGAAAACCACCCGTATTTGGCCCCCGGTGGCACTTTCGGGACAGAAGAGGGGTGTTCATGTGGTGAGTGTTCGTGATTGGTAGGCTTATATACATAAAATCTCGCGACGGCTCAACTTTTCTATCGGCGAAAGAAAAAATCTCTATTCGCGAAAGAACTTTTGGCACCCGGCTGAAAAAAAAAAATCTGGCGACGGCTCAACTTTTCTATCGGCGAAAGAAAAAATCTCTATTCGCGAAAGAACTTTTGGCACCCGGCTGAGAAAAAAAATCCAGGAAGATTAGGAAAATTCTCACAGTACCCTATTTTAAATAGAATTCCATGACACTACTAGCACACACACACACAAACACCATGAACCTCGCCATGACCCACTATCAGACCCTCGCCACCACCATACCGGCACGTCTTGACCTCGCGACGGACGTCCGAGTGGACAAATGCGTTCCGACAGCCAGCGGCGTTCGAATCACACTGTGCAACGACGCCCAAAAGACCTCGTCGTCCTTCGAGTACGTGGCCAAGGGTACGGACCCAAAAGTGGACGAGGCCACTCTCGGTACCATGGTCGCCCTCACCCAACTGGTCTTGACAGACCCACTGCTTTGCGCCGGCGTTAGACGCCATGGCGTGTCCGTAGACAAGGACGGACATGTCATCAAGGCCTACGTGGACTTTCGCGGGCACCGCGTGGACCTTTTGAGCCCGCGATTCCTCGTGGACGGTCAGTTTCAGGGGCACCGTGTCATTCACGAAATCATTCGCAAAGTCGAAACCGCTTCAGCAGGCCGTCCAGTATGTCATATCTCCTTCACGCCCATTAGTGGTGCCATCGCCTTTTTACCACAAGAGACAACGCCCGCGGGCGACAAGCGCCTCTACGCCGAAGAAAACATACGCAAGTGGGTCCTGCAACGTGGCACGGCGCCTTTCACGCGCGAAAACGTCACGGTCGGCGATATCAAAGTGCATGGCATTGCCGCAGTACCTTTGGCGCAGCAACCGCGTCTTCCCGTGGGTAAGCGCGTCCTGGACACAGAGATGAAAGAAGCGACGTCTCCACCGGCCAAGAGGAGCGAGCCCGCGCCACCGTCGACCATTCGCGTGACGATAGTGGCAGATAGGTCCGGGTCGATGGGGAACATGTACACGTCTGCCAAGGAGGGCGTGCAGCAGATACTCAAGACACACGCGACCTCTGGAGTGCACACGCTCATTACGATGGCGTCCTTTGACAACACGCTGGAGCGCCACATGACCGACGTCGACGCGACCACGCTCACGCTGCCTCTTTCCGAAGAGAAAATGGACGAAATCATGAAACCTCGCGGCGGCACGGCGCTCTACGACGCCATCTTCAAAACCGCATCGGACTTGCTGCAAAGCGTCGGGGAGACGGAAAAGGGCATTCTCGCCGTCATTACGGACGGGTTTGACACGGGGAGCGCAAAACGAGCCCCCGATGTCCAAGAACTGATGAAGCGCATGCAGCGCGAAAAAAACATCGAGTGTATATTTATGGCAGCCAACATTGGCGACGCTGCAGATATGGGAGCCACCATGGGATTTTCGCGGGACAGTTCCTTGACGTTTGCCTCGGATACTGCGGCGACCGCCTTTTCCTGCATGAACCAAAGCATGTTGCGCTCGGCCACGGGCGGACGCGCGGCTTTCACCCGTGTGGAGCGCCAGTCTTCTGCACCGTCAACGTACGACACCGTTGCGATGCCCAGAAACGTGCGCATCGCAACGGTCCTATAATTTAGCATAAATTGAGAATATTCTTTTTATATAATATTAGTCCTGACTAGGTGTATACAATTAAACATGTCCTCCTCCGAAGAAAAAAAACAAGTGGATTTGTCGGCCATGTCCTCCTCCGAAGAAAAAAAACAAGTGGATTTGTCGGCCATGTCCTCCTCCGAAGAAAAAAAACAAGTGGATTTGTCGGCCATTTTTGCTGGCGACGTCGTGCATTTGAAAGTGAGTGGTGAAGACCAGTACGGGGAAGTGCTTAGTATTAACGACGATGGCAACATGGACGTATCGTACATCAAGCCGACGGCCAAGCAAGGCGGGCGCATTTGGGAATTCGCCGCCGACAACGAGTGGGACACAGTGAGTCCCACGAACATCGTCAAACACGCTTCTGTGGGCGAAGCGACGCGCGACAATGTGCGCAACGCGTGGAAAGCTATTGGGTTTTACCCAGGTGGGGACGGCATTTCTTTTTGCCGCGTGTCGGACGAAGACAATGTGACATTGCCGCTGTACCAGGGCGACGAAGACGAGTCGGACGAGGAAGACGACCCCGACGGTTTTGTGCCGTCCACGAACCCGTCGATGCACGGGTACGCCGACGACGGCTTTGTGGTTCCTGACGACGAAGGTGACGATTTCACGTTTGCCGACCCGGACGAGCTCGAGGGCGAAGCCGCGGAGTTTGTACGAGACACGCACAGAGCCGTGCATGACTTTGAAAAGTGGAACCCCACCGATAAAAAGGCACGCGCCATCAAAAAATACATTGACGACATGTCCCAGAAAGCCGCCATCGAAACCGACAACAAGCGTTTCACCAGTGGTAAATCCTCGATTTCCACCACAAAGCCACCCTTGGGGAAAAAACGCAAACGCTAAAGCTCTTGGTCAAATGCCGCTATCACATCTAGATGTTTGACAGTGTCGTCGTGGCCGCCGATAAACGCACCGTCTAAAAACACCATGGGGAATGTGCGCGGTGTTTGCCCAGTGATACTGTCCATCAGTGCCAAAAAGGCGTCGCGGTCGGCTTCGATGAAAGCATCGCTCGGGATAGTGAGCGAATCCTCTGGTAGTAACACTTTGGCCTTTGTGCAATAGTTGCACTTTTCTTTTGTGTAGATAGTATAGCCGGATGTCGATGGACGTGGTATAGACATGGAGTATATAATAAAAAAATCTCGTTTAAATACGTCTTATGGAATGGTATATTTCACTGTTATTGTGCATGCTGTTCTCCGCTGTTCTCGTATTCGCACTTTGGCAGTGTTTTTTCGCGGCATACCGCCGCCATCGAGACAAAAGTCTGCGACGTTTTCAAGAACAGACCACCAATCGCGCACTGGACGACATTATTGCACAATGTCGCGAATGCAAGGCGTCGAGCGACCTGTCATGAATTGCACGCTCCAATACAACCCAATCACAAAACACATGACCAAATCATCGTTGGCACCCGCAGCTTTGCCCGAATACGTGACCTTGGGCTTTGAATAATCTTTACCACCGCGAGGGATGACCACCTTACTGAATCCGCCCAACTGCTTGCGAAACATGCGTTTGACGCGCGCTTCGCGCCCGTTGGCGTCGCCAAAGGGATTCGCACACACAAAACGGTCCGCGTACCAAATACCCTCGCCTGCAAAACGTTCGACCGCCATGTTTGTGTACAGCTCTTTGCGTTTGTGCGTCGTAATGACACCGGGTTCACCGTTCTCCATGAGCGCGCGACAATTCGGCACGTCTCGAAGCATATGGGTCATGTGGGACGCTTCGTGGCCTAGATTTGATTCCGGAATGAAAATAATGTAGCCCGAACGATACACCGCACGTATGCCGCGCACGTGGGCCTCGAGCAACGTGCGGATTTCGCCGTAGCCTTTGACGTCGTGCGACTCGATGCCACACACCGCAAAGTTGTTCGAGTCCATGTACAACGACACGATTGCCATTTGCGAATTGCCACCGCCGTTTGGGTCGACCGCTACAAAAATATACGACGGCGTGTTCTTTGGCGTGTACGGCGCACGCGACGCAAACACGTTGAGCCACTTGTCGTCAAAGACGCACGACGAATCGTTCGTTGTCACACCCATCGATTCGCGCAACATATCGGCAGAATTGTCGCCATAAATCTGGCGGACCATATCCTGTTTTCCGCCGGACTTCCACTTCGGTAATAGGTGCTTCATGTGCGTACATTTTTCCGGTTGGCCGCCAGCTTTACAGTCGTCACACACCATACTCACTTCTATCTGATTAAATAACTTTTCGCCAGCCATATCGCGCATTTCAAACATCATACTATAGAAGTTACTACTGTCCTGAGGGGTGCTAATGCATATGAGAGCAGTGGTCTCTAGCTCTAACAAGGGCACGATGACCTCATGGAACATCTTAATCGGCATAAAAGCGGCCTCTTCCAAAAGGATGAGGTCACCCCCGACGCCGCGGAGTTTATCCGAACCGGACGGATAAGACGCAACTTTGCGACGATCGTTCGCACCTTCGCCGTAATAGTACAGGAATTCTCCCTTACGTTTACATTGTTTGTCGTGCTGCGTGCCCAAATCTTCGTCAATCAATTTGACAAATTCGTGAATTTTGTCAAGCATGCCGTCCGACGCACGTTTGCCCGTGGAAAAGATGCACAACGATGCCTTCTCCACACTCAAAAAATATGCCGCCACAAACATGGCCACGGCGGTTGTCTTGCCGAAACGACGTGGCGTAAGGCAAAGAACTTGCTGTTTCAAGTTGGGCCATTCGTTCGTACGTTTAATTTTGTCCATGTCTATGTCTGGGTCGTCCTTATACAAATGAAGTGCCACAGCTTGCAAAAACGACTCGTGAAATTGCTTTTGCATTTCCGAACGGTCGTAGCCTTTCACATGGTCTAGATACCGTCGAATGTTCGCCAGGCGTATGTCGCCGTAATTGCGGCTTTTCAGTTTCACTTGGTTGGTCAACGTGTCGTAATGCGTCTTGGGTTTCAGAGACGTCAGCGACGCCAGAGCATCCTTTTGAAAATATTCGTAGGCACCGACCATCAGTGGGCGATAAGACACGCGGCTGTACTCGATGCGGCGACGCTTGGGCTCCATTTGCTTGGAGATGGTCATTTATATACGCGGTTTTGGAAGCTTTTTTCCCCGCCGAGGGCCAAAAGTTCTTTCGCCGATAGCTATCGCGGAAAGAAAAGTTCGACCACTGCGAGTTTTTTTTTTCTGAGGATGGCCAAAAGTTCTTTCGCCGATAGCTATCGCGGAAAGAAAAGTTCGACCACTGCGAGTTTTTTTTTTTCTGAGGATGGCCAAAAGTTCTTTCGCCGATAGAGATTTTTTTTCAGCAAAAGTGTATTTAAATGCCCAACAACAGTGCAAATGGGATGGATAGACACGGTGCTCAAGGTGTGTATCGCGTGCATGTTTGTCTCGACCTTTTGCGTGCACTTTTACCTACACCAGCAGTTGCACCACTCGACCATGTTTGCACTCAACGACACGACACGCGTTCGAGCCTTTCGCCAAATGTATGGCAGCTATCCCAGCGGGGAACTGTGGTCGTTCGGACACTTTGCACATAAAAACGTCCAGTTCGCCCAGGGTGACTGGCGCACGGCGTTTTCTACGTTTGTCGGCTCGTCGCACGAAAAAATGCTGCTCGTGCAAATACCATTCCGCACCGCGAGCATCGGAAAACCAAAGGCCGGCGCCGTCATAGAGTACAAGCGCGGTAACAACACCATGGCCACCATGTGGACGCAGGACGTGGCCGAGCAATACATAGACCAAAACACCAGCTGGCGCACCTGGTGTCGCATAGAGAACATACCCATAGAAATAACATACATTTGATTTTACCTATATAAGGACTCTTTCCGCCCTACACAATGTACACCTACAAAGAGCAATCTTTTCTGACCGGCCTGCACGCCATTGCCCTCGTCATTCATGGTATTTCCTCCGCCTTTTCCTTTCAAAAGGCCGCCGAACTGCCCGTGCTCCATGCAAACGTGACGCTCGCCGAGTACACGTACTCGGGTGGCCATCTGCACGTCGTGGAAGAAACCGTCGGTCCAACCCAGCAGCCCGTCCGTTGGGTCGCTTGGAACGAACTTATCACGTGCGTTGCGCATTTCGTAGCCATCGTCATCTTTTGCGCCAATCGCAAGTGCTGCGGCATTGGCCCGCGCACTTGGGAGTCGGGACGCCGCTGGTTTTCGTACGCCATCACCGCCGGGCTGCTGCAAGTCGCCCTCCTCTTGAGTTTGCGACCCTCGTCGCTTTTTGTCGTCGTGTTTCTGCTCGTCACCAACGCCGTCACGCAAATATTGGGTGGATTCATGGTCGACCAAGAGCCGACGCCAAGCATTCGCGGCGCCTATTTGGCGCTGAGCTCGCTCCTCTTTTTGGTGGGTGCGTTTGCGGTCGGGACGGCAAGTTTGCGCGTCACGGGCCTTGCGTTGGAGTCGCTGGTCTTTTCCTACGGTGGCCTCATTGCGATATACGGCATCTTTTACGTGTCGTTTGCCGTGGCACAGATGGCGCGCCAGTGCGACCGGTCGTGCAGGTGCATTGATAACCGAGAGCGGTGTTGCGACACGTTCAACGCCGACGCAGTCTTTGCCCTCTTGTCCGTCACGTCCAAAGTCGTGCTGTCGTGGACGCTTATTTCCATCGTGTCGGTGGCCGCCCAAGAGACTTCTGACTTCACATCCGAGGTGGACTGGCGCGCGGTGCAGATATTCTTACTCGTAGCATCGATTATGGCGATTGCGGGGGGGTTGTGGGTCAATGCGCGCGTCTTTCGCGGGGAAGAAACCAACGCAATAAAATACAAGGGTGTACAGACAAACGAACTCTATTTTTAAATACACGGGCATTTCTCATGCCATATTTGTTGACGGGAAACGCAATCCTGGTCCTGGTTCATGCATGCGCAATCTGTCTCCCATGCGGTTCTTTCGGCTTCGCAGTAATCGTCTGCGTCAAAAAACGTCCCCGTACCGTAAAATGAGAATGTTTTTCGGATGTCTGTATCACCGTCACCATGTTGGAAAATCTGCACGTTGACCGCTCCACTTATAGTCCCGCTCGTTGTGAGTTGCATGATGAGTACGCGTCCATCGCTGTCGGGTAGCCCGTTCGGTGTTCCGTTCAATACGTACCAAGCGCCACCGACGGCTGTATGTATTGTAAAATCCTGTCCGTCTATTGCCGACCCACTTTCAAATGCGTCGACCCAAGGTTGATTGGTGTCTTCAACGGTTGAGATGAATACTTCGTCATCATTGTTCTTTGATTCGATGCCTATAGTGACCCAACTGTCCGCTTCTATTGTCGGAAAAAATGCAAAAAAAAACGGATTTGTGCCAGAAGCGACTGACGAGCCACCATATGGGTCATTGTAGAACCCGTCCGACGTTGCTATGGAGAGAGGGTTATTCTCTTTACCATAGACCGAGGACAGAAAATCATCACCATTGACCATATCTACATACAATCTATATGTGGTTTGTCCTGGAACTATGTCTACACGATGTTGCACAACCGTTAGAGAATATTGCTGCGCGAATGCGCTGGTTACAAAAAGGAATAATACCCAAAGCATATTTTATGTTACAGGTTATCAACTATATATACGGCATTTTTGTACCTAAAGTTTTAATTCACACATACTGCTTGTCACTGCGGCAGCGACGCGTGCGGCGTCTTCTTTCTTGACGATATCCGGCATGGGCACCACCGTTGAGCGCGGGGCAATCGCCGGGACTATTTCTGGGGTATTCGCAGGGACCAAATCTGGCGTTGTCATTGGGATAGGCGCCGGCTTGGGTACGAGCTCCGGCGTTTTTATCGGCACGGACGATTTTGGCGGTGGCTTTTCGACGTCGGCGACCGCCGGAACCAACTCTGGAAGGGACGTTTCTTCTTCGATTTCCTCATCCACGGTCGGCGTCTCTACCGGAGCGGGCGGTGGTAGCGGTGGTTTTTCTTCCACGACAGACCCCGAAGGCTCCTCCTCTTCGATTTCCTCAGTCACGACAGGCGTCTTTACCGGAGCGGGCGGCGGAAGCGGCGGTTTCCCACCCTTGGTTTCTCCAGACGTGTCGATTATTTTTACACCTTGAAGCGTCCCCTCGTCGCCAAAGACCCATTCAATGCGCTGGTTTCGTATCGAAAAATACGTATCCGGGTCCATGAGCACCCACTTCGGTCGCGAAAGTCCGACCCATTTTTCGACGCCGGCGGGGTCGGATTTGTGGGTCGAAAAGACGTGATACTCTCGTCCCTGGTGCTTGGCGAAACGTTTATCGGGGTCAATCGTGTTTTCAATCGTAGTCATTTCGTATACTTTGTAAATAATGTTGCCTTATAGTTCGTTTGACTTTACAACTATGGATTTATCCTATGTGATATCGGATGGTCATGCTGTCCTCCAAGTCGGGCACGGCGGCCACGACGTCCGTCCAAAAGCGCCAGTGTCCGTTCATCGGACCGCCGTGGTACGGAATCGGCGCCAACTGTTTTCGAGAGGCGACCCGTCGCGCCTGGTACACTTTGACCATGAATGCGTGTTTCAAATAGGGATTTTGCCGGCATGTAATGCAAAGACGCACGCCAAAGACGTCCGAGACGGTCGGGTGGCCGCACGCGCGACAATGCCACGAGCCGTCGGACATGTAGGCGTCAGCCGCGGCTTTCCAGGTCAGTTGGTCGTCGTCGTTGCGCTTGCGCTTGGTGCGGCCGAGCACTTGTCGGCAAAAAAACTGCCAGTACGTGTCGCTCGCGCCCGATAAAGAGCGGTACGAGTACAAGCGCAGGCGGTTTCTCCAGCTGTGGGGACGGTAGCTGTCGAAGCGCCGCAGCGCAGCGGTGAGCCAGGCGCGCGATACGGTGGTGACGGCGTCGCGAAAAGGCAAAAACGATTGAATGGCATACACACAGTCAAAAGGCAGCATGTGGCTACGCGTGGAAACCATAAATACTCTCTTGTAAAAAACTATTTAAAGGATTATATTTAATATATGATTATGCGACGACGTTTGTCGCGGCGTTACATAGAAAACGAGCGGGCCAAACAGCGCAGAAGACTCTGTTTGCGATATGTGTTTTTTATCGTCATGAGGTTGTCTCTGGTGTGGCGCGTGGCGCAATTTATATGGCCCTACGTCGGCCGATTGTTTTCACGTCACTAACACGTGCACTGTAAGAGCAATGCGGAGCAGGAAGCAGACGTGCCAGACGCACAATCGCGCTGGAGCTGGTCAACATCCACGGAGCCATCATTCGCGGCATCGGCGTAATTACAATATCCGTATGGGACGACATCCAATACGATGTCCTGGTTAGTGAGCGTAAAGTATCGGTCCCAGTATTGACCGGTGCCGCAATTTTCAAGAACTATAGAGTCTGCGCCTTGCTCGAAATTTGTATAGTCGGTTGGCGACGGTGATCTGTAATTGCGGAACTTGTACTTGTATGTTCCTGGGTCCAGTGATAAAGTCACCGTCCATGTGTTATCGCCATCGTCATCTGTCATTGCAGACCCTGGATTTCCGAAATCCCCGCCAGAAAGATGCACGCCCTCAGGAACCACATCAATGTATGTCATATCAACTTGAAACGTGACGTCATATTTCGTAGGTGTTACATAGTCACTGCCGTCCCAGGGGGTTTCGATGTCTTCTTGGTCGCCAAATTCGTCTCGCCATACGATTTCATAGTCGTCTCCGTTTTTCTGGAATACGCGCACGTAGTCGATTTCCATCGCGCTTTCTACAAAACTACTAGAGATGTCGGATGCAATCGCCACATTCAACAACAAAAATTGTGGGGCGTTGAACGGCCAAGTCAGGTCATCTTTGACGGTGGGGTTGTACTCGTAGTGTACCACTCCATCCACGGCAAAGATAATACGGTCTGCGTCCCAGTCCATGCTGTAAGTATGTAAGTGACTCGATACAGTGCCTATACTTTGCCCACCGTAGTTGATGGTAGCGCCAGAGGACGACAGCGTGTGCAGAGCGCTCTGTACGACATTCTGGTTGGTACCCCAGTGCTCCATAATGTCAATTTCGCCGCACGCGGGCCATGCAGTGGTGCCGAAACCCTGGGTTTGCCAGTACGCCCCGGCTTCGTTAATGTTTTTGCCTAATGTCCAAATGGCGGGCCATGTGCCTTTGCCCGTCGGCAGTTTGGCGCGCACTTCCACGACGCCGTATGTAAACGCAAATTTGGAATTCAAGCGCGCAGAAGTGTACTGCTTTGTTACGAGTTGGTCTGTGTAGGTTTCTTTCTTGGCTACGATTTTGAGCGTGCCGCCGCTCACGTAGGAATTGGCGTCTTCATCCGTGTAATGCTGTCGCTCGTTATTGAACCAAGTACCACCGTCGGGTAGTTGTGTTTGGTGAAACCATTTACTGGAATCAACGGTAGAATATTCGTCCGGAAGGGAGTAGTCGGTATTGACGTTACCCGTGTCTCCCGTGTCTCCAAGGTTTTCCGTGCCAGTGTGGCCGCATATCAATTCGACATTGTCAATATTTACAGAACCAGTGTCCGCGCCCATATCGAAAAACACGCGCATATTCCCACCGCCGAACCCCTGACCGACGCCGTCGCTTTTAGCAGACAAATGCATCACAATTGTCTGTGAGGAAGCACCAACATAAACCGTGGGAGCATGATTTAAGTGAGGGCTAGAAGACTGGCCAATACCTGCAACCATTGTACGGCCATCACCGCTTACATCAAATGACAACGTGTAGTCGGCACCCGACACAAGAGTAACACTCTGCTGTAGATTTACATCCCATGGATTTCCAGCTGTGCCGACATTAGCCTGGTTAACACCACCGACCGGGTTATAAGCATTGCCAGACCAAGTCGTTGGTGTAATTTCGTCAAATGTACCATCAGTTACAAGGTTAACAGAATTATCACAGACGCTGTCGCTACCGCCGTCGCTACCGCCGACGGCGATTTCACCATTCACGCCCACGTCTGTAATGGTCACTGCGACGTCTCTCTCAACAATAAACATGACGAGAGAGCTGAACGTATTTTCGCCCTGTTGCGGAATCTCCACGGTGTACCCTGTCGGCGTTGCGCCAGAGACCGTGACAAACGCTGTATCGTAGGCTGGGTCGACATTGGGATACGGGTTGTACTCGAGTCGGAATCGCACGTCCGCGGAGCCGCCGGACGCGACGCTGCCCATAAACGTGATGCTGCCCGCCTCGGTGAATCGAAGCGGATACAGGCCTGTGTTATCGTTGGAAAATCCGGCATAATTCTCCGCACCTGAGGGGAAGGTGAACGTGTTGCCGTCTACGGTGGTACCGTCAAACGCTCCTGAAAAATCTGCCGCAGGTACTACATTGAAAGTTCCTATCATCCCCGAATGTGCATAGCAGAAATACGTTAATGTATCACCCGAAAAATCGGAAGGTATGGTGACTGTCAGTTCTTCGCCGTTTACAATGGAGGCTGCAGCTGCAGCGCCAGCGCCTACGGCCCCGCCGCTTCCTGTACTGACAACCGTTATCTCGGTATTCGGCTGCTTCCAGGCATCGCCTATATTAAACGCGTGGCCGTCGTCTGTGCGGATAAATGTGTAGGTGGACCCTTTGACGAGGGTCACTTGTTCCGAAGCTCCACCTGAAGAATACGAGAAGATATAATGCGGGCTCGTAAATGGGTCGCCGTTGAGTCTCACATAGATGTCTGTTGCCGCGGCGAGATGACCTAGCATCGCAAGAAGAAATAATGCCCACATGTTTTTTTTTAAAGAAGCGTGACTATTTATACTGTGTTTTTATCGTGTCTTCTATTTCCAATATCCGGCGAGACCTTCTGGTGGTGGCGCCGTAAACGGGCCACCGAGGGTACTTAAAGCGACGCGGCGCGGACAAAATGTTGCGCCGAAATATTCGCATCACTCGCATTCGACGTCTCTTGGACAGGGAACGCGCCAAGGAGCGAGAAAGACAGCGCGTCTACCACAATAACTTTCCCGTCAATACGGAACGCTTAACGAAGTGGCACGCGCGTCGCAAGCCCTCCTGGCCCTTTCTTTTGTAGCGGGCGTTCTTTTTTGATGATTTCGCGGACGCAATCTCGCACGCAATAGGTGTGTCCGAACGGTGGTTTGAACACCCACTTGTAGGCGTTGCATTTCTGGCGACATTCGTCGTGGTACAATTCTAGCAGGGCTTTGGACGGTTTCATTCGTGTCTGCGGGCCAACTTATATAGCAGAATATAAAAGCCTGGTTCATACACGCAAAAGATGGAATGTGCACAAGACGTCAAGCGGGCCGTGTTCAAGAGTGGAAAAGACGCGTATTTCGTAGACGTCGGCAAACGCTACAAAGGCACGTTCCGGGCGCGCGAAGAGGCCGAAAAGGAGGTACGTAAAATACTTCAAGAACGCTGCGTAGAAATAAAACGTAAAGTACTTTTGTATTAAATAAATGCTGTAATATCAATGCCTTTGAGTCCGGCGGCCACGACGTATCCGTGCCCGAATGGGTGCGTCACGTCGTCAATCTTGCTCTTGAGGAGCTCCAGCGTCACCTCGTGGCAGCTGACGCCCCCTCCGGGCGTGCGCGGACCGTCAAAGTCCATGACGACGACGTCTTCACCGCGCTCGACGCGCGCGCGCAGCTCTGAAAAACTAGAGGTCTTGCGCATCAGGGCATCGTATTCGGGCACGTAGACCTCCTTTCTCGAGGCGTTATAGTCGCGTTCGACGCCGTCATAGTTCGAGTGGAGCACGCGCTTGCCTTTTCCCGGTGGATAGCGTCGTTTTCCTTTCGTTTGGCGACGCCACCAGTCCTGGGACTTGTCGAACGAGATGCCCTCCCAAACCTTGCCTCCCTGCCAATAATTTTCAAAGCAGTGGTGCCCCTTGTAGTTGGACTCGGACATGGGCGAGAAGTCTTGGCGCGTTCGGGACGTTTTGGACTGCGCGGAGGTCACATTGACAAGTAGAGCACCGTCCGGTCGTTTTGCCCATGCCCCGCGCATGTTCATCGACCCAATAAAGACTTTACCGACGGTGCGGCTCTTTTTTGTAGGACGCTGCATCGGAAATGAATGGTTCTGAGAATTTTCCGAGTTCTATTTTGAATAGCTATATTTTCAATAGGGTGGAAATGAATGGTTCCGAGAATTTTCCGAGTTCTTTTTTTATTAAATTTAGTGCATCCTATGCCGCCATAGGATACAACCGTGATGGAACTAAATTATGACTAAAATCGTAAGCGTAGACTAATACGTATTATTCGTATAAAAAGGGCAACTTCAAAATAAAAGATGATTTGTTTTTTGTTTGTCATGCTGATGGGGTTTGCTCGTGGCGATTTTGCGGTCATTGGCGACTGGGGACGCGGCGGTACGGCCGGTCAGCGGCGTGTCGCCGAGGCGCTTCGACGCGAGGCGCCGGATTTTGTGGTGAGCACGGGGGACAATTTTTATTCCGTGGGCATCGAGAGCGCCAACGAGGGTCGAACGCACGAGTGGGTCGACGTGTACAATGCATCAGTGCCGTGGTACGTATGCCTCGGCAACCACGACTATCTTGGCAACGCAGCCGCCCAGGTGGACATGACGCGCGTGTACAACCACTGGTACATGCCCGACCGTTTTTACAACGTGCGCCACGGCGACGTCGAATTGTTTGTGATGGACACGACTCCGTGGGAACCCGTCAACTATGTTGTACGACACTTTGGAAGTCGTGTGCGCCACTGGGAAGACTTGGACGCGCAAATGCTTCGCGTACCGGAGCAGACCGCGTGGTTAACCTCGGCGTTGGCCGCCTCGACGGCGCCGCGCAAGTTTATCGTGGGACACCACCCGCTGTGGACGTACGGATGGCACGCCAATGCCCCCGCGGCCATGAAAGACGTCGTGACGCGTCTGATGCGCGAGCACGGCGTCGAGGCGTACTTGTGCGGCCACGACCACAATTTACAGCACATTGTGTCGGACGAGGGTGTGGAGCAGTACTTGTCGGGGGCGGGCTCGTCTCGCTATCCGCTGCGCAAAAAGGTCGACGACCGTTTGCGATTTGCATCGACGGAGCGCGGGTTTTTGATGGTGAGAGACGACGGCACCTACGATTTTATAGGAGAAAACGGAGCGACATTATCCTAAAACGTATGTACGAAATCGTTTTTTGCGCCTAGCTGGGGGCGGCCCGACACACTGCTTCGTTTCCAAAATCTGTACTGTGACGCCCTTTTTCAGCACATATTCAGAGTATCCGTCCTTTGCAAACATGAACACACCGTTGCAGTCTGGGAGTTTGGTAAAAACGGCGGTGTAGAACTGGTTATCCAAATCGGAGTCGACGGAGGCTGTCTTTCGCAGCCAGTGGTCAAAATCAGCACCAAACATGCCCGACTCGGGCGCGTCTTCTTCCGGCAATGACCTCAAATCGACGATGTTGGAAGGACATAAAATTTTCCACTTGAATCTGCCGTGCTTTTCCACCATGAGTCGTTCGAACGTCGGACCGTGCGATGCAGGGTCGAATGCATAAAAATATGTCATCTTTTCCAATATGTCATCTTTTCCAATGTGTAATTGCCTGGCGCGCGGTTATGGCGGGAATAGTGATACAGAATGCTTGCTTCGCCCAGGCCGATGGAATTGTCACGTGTACGGCGTCGTTGCATCTGCGCGTCGATTTCGTCGATGTTTTGAAAGTTTGTGAGGGCCATGTTTTTACAGCGGGTGGGACTTATATAGGTGTGTAATTAAATTAAATGGTCTTTTATGATGGTAATATGTTTTTGACAGTTTCTGACGTACACGGCCATGCACGCAAAGACGATGACGACAAAGGCCAGCATGACGATGAAACGACTGGTGATTTTGGCATTGGTCATGTCGCTGTGCGACTCCATCTTCTTGCTAAACGTGTCGTGTGACTCTGTGAACATGCGCTGACCCTGTCTGACGCGACTTTCCATGCGAAAGCTGTCGTGCGACAAATCCATGACTGTCTTCTCCAGCTCGGCGACACGCCGTTCCAATTGCTTGAGTGTGTCTACATTGACGCCTTGTTTTCTGTAGAGGCGCGGTTCGGTGTATTTCACGGCCACGATGTCCTGTTGCAGGCCAGAATGCGAACTGGCGCGTAGCTTCAAGTGTGTACGATTCACGTGTTGGCGCAGTTCCATGCGAAAGCAATTTCGAAATTGTGACGCTTTGTGGCCGGCATAATCGACGATGACAAAGGTCGTGTCGAGGTCAACCAGAGGTTCGAGCGAGACGCGCAGCCACATGGGCTTGCTTTTTGTGTGTGCAAAGACTCCCATGCATTTGTTTTGCTCGGACGTGATGCGATTGTTGTGAATGTCCACGTCGAATATTTTTTCGTTGGAATCCGTGTCGTAAAAGGCGATGCCGAGGATGGAATCCTTTCGGCTTGTGCGGCGCGCCGCGTAGGTTCGGTCAAACTGAATAAACGTCACGTTGGGAACTGCAAACGGTTGTTGCGACCAATCGCACCGGCTCTCGACGATGCCTGCCTTGGAGGGCGTCATGCGAATGCGGTCGGGCAGCACGGCGGCTGGCGACTCGCAACGTATGCCGTCAAAGGCGGCCTGTGTAGCCACGAAAGACAAGAGTACACATATACATCGAAACAACATTTGTAGTAAAAACACACTGTCATTTATATCCATTACTGTAAATCCTACATGACCACACAGCTTTCTTTCGACGACTTGACAGAGGTGAGATTGAGGGCATGTGTCTGGCCATCGAGCCGTGTCGACACGTTAAACTCTGTTGTGTTGGCACTCGGTACGGTGCCCGTGATATGCGCGTGCAGCACATTTTGTTCTGTCCTGGGGATGCTCCCGCCCTCGTACGTCTTCTCTGTGAGTAGTAAACACGCGGAGGGGTTGTTTCGCGAGACGCGAATGGCGCGTACTTCGAGCGGTTGCCTGTCCTCTTCTTCTTCTCCGGTGTAATGTATGGTCCCTCCTTGGACAACTTGCCAGTGGTCGTGTGTCTTGATGGCCGACATTTTTTTTGTGTATGTGCGTCGCTTATATAGTTCTAGACCTTGTTTGGCGCCGATGGTCGAGAAGTGATTGTGGGGGTTTGGCCCAACGGCGCGCCCAGAGTCGAGACCACCATGGCCAGCACACAAAGGTATGGTAGCCGCTATCCGATTCGCGGCAACTCTGCCGCGCACAGTGCTCCGAATTTGCAAAATAATCGCGATGAATGCCACACCACATGCACCTCATATTATGGTAAAGGTCTGGCGTGTTTAAATACTGGCACCTGCATTATACAGGACACGCCGGCGACGTTTGGGCGCCGGGTGATTGTAGCGATAAAAGCTCATGCCTGTGCGTGTCGTCTCGGGGCCTTTGGGCGTCCACTCGTACGCCGTAAAATCGGACGGCGGGCCTTGAAACATTTTAATGCGAAATCCCTTTTCCGACGTGTGAATGCACTTGTCAAACTCGCCCTGCGTCGGTTCAGGGCCTTTAATCTCGATAAACGTCGACGACTCGGGCAGCCAAAAGTCCGGCGTGTACTCTTGCTCGCGCGACAGGCGAATCGTCGCCGGCTCGTACACGGCACGAATGCCCGCGTCCGAAAAGGCCTTTTCCCACTGTTGCTCGAGACGCGAACGCATCCCACCGTGGTCATCCGTGCGAAACAGCTCGATGTCGCCATCGTCGACGTACTCGAGCTGAAACACGCGCCTCGATTTGCCTCCCGTGCAACGATAGCGGCCCCAGTAGTAGGTGTCCGGACCGCACCCGAAGGACAGTACGTGTATAGGGTCTCCTTTGTATACGAGCGCGTTGTCGCGGCGCGTGCGTGGATTGACAGACACGACGGCGTTCTGTACCCCCACTGTGTTGTGCCAGGTGCGATTGTTAGTGTTGAATTTAATCGAAAAGGCGGCACCCTCGCGAACGTCGATGCATTTCTTCGAGGCGTGCAGGTGTTGTTTGGCGGCGTGTGGTAGAGTAATAGGGCGTTGCATAGTTTTTGGTTGTATGTACACAATATACTTTTTAGAAAGAATATGCGCATCATTTATGTTTATTTTGTAAGACAATTTGTGGTGAGATGCCCATGGCCATGAGTTCCTGGCACAAAAGTTTGCCGGCGTACGGCATGGGTACATTAAACACGTCTTTGGAGTGGCATTTGTGGCAAAAGTCTTCGCCGCCCGGGCCTTTGACGACAGTACCAATCATGCCGCAGTGCTCACACAGTGGTGCGTCGTACGCGTCGGACGAAACCATCATGCGCTCGTGCAACACCGCGCTGGCGCCGTGGCTAACGCCACAATCGCGCTCCATCTCTCCCCAGCGCAACCCGCCCCCGTTGGCGCGCCCCTCGGTCGGCTGGCGCGTAAGTCCGACGATTTTACCCTTGGCACGCGCGTGCATTTTGTCGTCCACCATGTGTTTAAGTCTTTGATAGTACGTGGGGCCAATGAAGACTCTTCCTTTGAGGCGTTTGCCGGTATAGGGATGGTACATGACCTCTTTACCGTCCTCGGAGAACCCGGCGCGCTTCAACATGCTGCTGATTTCTTCCACCGGCTTGTGCGAAAATGCCGTGGCGTCCATCCGCTGTCCCGTCAATGCCGCAACTTTCGACGCCAGACACTCCATCACGTGGCCAATCGTCATGCGAGACGGAATTGCGTGAGGATTTACAATAATATCCGGGACGATGCCCTCTGCAGTGAACGGGAGGTCTTCTTGGTTGTAAAGCATGCCAATCGTGCCCTTTTGACCGTGTCGCGATGAAAATTTGTCACCGATTTTGGGAATGCGCGTCTCTCGAATGCGCGTTTTGACGGTTTGGCCACCGGAGGCGTTCTGAAACATGATGGTCGAGTCGGCGACGCCTTTGGCCTTTTTGTTTTTGACGAGCGTGGGTATTTTCTGTCCGGCCGTCACGCTGCAAAAGACGGCATCGCCTTTGTCGATGATGGTGTTGGGCGCCGGAAGACCGTCGTTGTCCAACTTGTCGGTCGTATTGCCGTACGTCTGCTGTTTTTTAAATTCCTTTTTGGCAGTGTTGCGCGTGGACGAGTTGGACGCCGTGTAGGTTCGATAGGTCGTCGACCGCCCGAATCCGCGGTCGATGGCCGCTTTATTGAAGAGCAGCGAGTCTTCTTGGTTGTATCCGCCAAAGCAGCAAATGGCCACAATGGCGTTGCCTCCTGCGGCCAAGTCGTCACCGCAGAGTGCTTTTGCGACGGACGTTGTCGCGAGCGGTTTTTGAGGGTAATGTAAAATATGGCCGTTCGTATCGAATCGCGCTGCGAAATTGGACGCGTAGACGCCCATGGCTTGCTTGCCCATCGCTGCCTGGTAGGTGTTTCTAGGGGACTGGTTGTGGTCGGGGTAGGGAATCGTCGATGCAAGCGTTCCTAATATCAGCGTAGCTGAAAGCTCGCAATGCGTGTTATCGGGTTGCAATTCGTCCGGTGTGAGTGCAATGATGGCGTGTTCTTGCTCGTAGATGGAGAGATTTTCAATGACGCCCAACGAAAATAAATCGTCCCAACGGAGGCGACCACCGATTAAATCTTTTTTTTGGGCATCTGTGATGGCCAAGCGCCCGTCGCGCACGACATAGACGGGTCTGGAAAGTCGACCTGCGTCAGACCAAATATGTAGATGGTTGTTGTCGACAGCGACGCAGGTGTCTGAGGAGATAGTACGCGAGCGCCGCGCCTCGCGCAGCGCCGAGGCACACTCGTGGAGTTGCTGTGTAAAACCGACGGGAGCCCCGTTGTGAAAGACAATGTGTGCACCAGAGTCGCACAAAAACGGCTTTAAACGCTCGTGAATAGGCGCCTGCTCGCACTTGGTCGTAATGTACGCGGACAGTGCCAATTGTTTGACAAGGCCACAAGGGCCACCTTCGGGCGTTTCACTGGGACATAGATAACCCCACTGGTTACCGTACAAGAGACGCGGTGCAATAATTTTTTGCGTGCTGTCAATGCCGGTGTCGACGCGTCGAAGCTGCGAAATGCACGAAATGTACGTGTTGCGGTTAAGCATCTGGGACACGCCGACACGCCCCGCGTACGACGACGATTTAATCTTCCAATTTCCGGTGGCAAGGGCATATTTGATGCCGTCCGTGATGTGCTGCGGTTGAATCAAGCGCTCGGGGCGTATGGTTTTGTTTTTGTCGGCGAGAACTTGCGCATCGCGGCGCACGTTGCCGAGCATTTGGAAAAATAGGTGTGAGAACAAGGTGCCGAGCATGGCACCGGCGGTATCGAGACGTTTGGCACGCACGTGGTCGCGGTCGTGGTATTCGTTGTCGTCGGGACCCCTGTCGGCTTTGAGACACCGAATGTATTCGGCCCACTGCAGACACATCTGCAGACACTTCATCGAATAGTCTTGGCCAATGTGGGGGTACACGACTTGATTGAGAAAACGGTCGACGTCCTCCACGTATTCGGCAAGCCACTGCAGCGCCGTCTCCTGCGTCGTCGCCACCGAGGCATCGCCGATGGTCTCAATCACGTCCGTGGGCTCAATGAAACGGTGAAGCATGTCTTCGGTGCCGCCAAGTGCTCGATATAGAATCAAAATGGGTATTTCGGCGTTGACACCCGCAAATGTGGCACGGAAGGGCGTGGAGCCGAATTTGCGCACGGTGATGCGAAATGTACTGTTGCGATGTGTGGTGGGGTTTTGTTCGGAATGAAAGATGCAGTCGTTGGGTCCAAAGCAAAAGATAATGTTGGGCGAGATTCTTTCTTGGACGACCAATGTTTTTTCTCGCCCGTTGACGATAAAGTACCCGCCTGGGTCGTGGGGGCATTCGTTGTGTTCGTAGTTGTCGGCGGTGCGCATGGCGCACAGGCTGGACCGCACCATGACGGGCATGCGCGCCAGGTATATTTTTTGTTTTACTTTGGACGTCGTTTGGCCCGATGTATCTGTGTAGGTATGGTGCACGTCTACGTACATGGGCACCGAGTACATGAAATCGCGCACCCGTGCCTCCATGGGCGTGATTCTGCGAATGTTGTTGTCCTTTTCGATGACCGACGGGATGCCGTAGGTGACGTTTTGAAGCCGAATGGTGTGGGTTCCACCAGAAAAAAGCTGCGGCGTCACCGTAATCGGCCGATGTCCATCGACGACTTCATGCACGATGCGCGACACAAAATCGTCATACGAGTGTAACGCCTGACGTGTCAGCGACACGTCGCGAAACAAACAGTCCACCACAGTCTTCACCATCTTTTACAAGTATACAATACTGACACTTTGTATTAAACATATGATTTTTATATGATAAATAGTTCTATCGGTTCGTGTAGTTGTGTGTGTTCCGACACACCAAAGGGTCCTTGGTTTTTGCGCGTCCACTTGTATATGAGCCAATCGACACAGTGTGACAGCGAGCAGCACATCGACCGCTCCCACTGCAGCCACGTGTGGCCGCCTTTCGGGGTACGTCCGATAAGCACAACACCTCTGACGGCCGACACTTCTATCGTGGGGTCCAACGACGGGTGGTTGGACCAGCGTTCGCGCCCTTTAGGGGCCCATTCGTGGTATAGACACCCGTAGTCTTTTAAAACGACAAAAGCTCCTCGCCGTATGTCGTCCTCGTCAAATATGGTGGAGGTCCGTTGCCGCAGTGTCGCGACGGGGTCCATGCGTGTGGTTCAAGCGGGCGCCTTTATAGCGTACATTCATGAGGATAGGGTTTACCGTCAAACCCGTGGGCACCTACTTGACGAAGAGCGGACAGTCGTCCGGGTATTGGTGTCGGCACCGACTCGTCGCCGTACCAAATGACATAGGCGCCGTACGCATAACCCAGCCAGATGCGGTCAAGATGCTCTTCATAGACTCGCGTCGGCGGCCCGCTGTTGTGACAGGTCCATTCTGCGACGCGCCACTTGTGTGTCTCGTTGTTGTAAAGACGTTCTCCGTCCGCAAGTTGCATGCTGTTTTCCCAGTAACGCACGCCGACCTGGTCAAACCACAGACCTAGCGTGACGTCAAATCCTTCTTTGCGCAACACGCGCGGCGCGGACCACGGGTGTACGTGCACGAGGCCGTCGCAATGCGTGTGCACGCCCGCGTGCGGCCATAATTTCGTGTAGGCTACGTCCCCGGGCACCGTGCACGCGCCCGATTTATGTTCGTACGGTTCGTATTCGACGGGGTCGCGGTCGTGTTCGGCGTGGACGCGTGGGCGGCCGTTGACCCAAATGCTCGCATCCATGTGAATATGGTCACCCACGAGCGGCCGCACGGCTGTTTCCCAGCGCGTGGACAGTGGCCAATCCCAAAAGATGTGTGACGTCGACGGGGTGACTGTGTATCGACGTTCGCGTCCCACGTATCCGATGAGTACACCGTGCGACACGGGAATGTGCCATCGTAAGGCCATGCGTCGGAAAACGTCACGCGTCAACGCGGTGGGTATGGCCCAGTCGTGGCGTCCTATGGGAATAAGAAGACACCATAACGTCGTGGCAAAAAACGCCACGGAGCATGCGCAAACCACCCAGAAGTGATTCATATTTGAGACGGCGGACGGTACTTAAATAGCCTGTGTACTATCCCGAATGGGTTCCAACCTATCACGAACATGGTACATTTACTCTCGAAATGCGGACGATAAGTGGAGTGAAACACCAGTGGCGTCCACACTGGCTCGCGAAGACGATATACACTATCACATAGGCCGCTTCAAACACGTAGTGTTTCAAATGGCGCTGAAACGGCTCGAATCCGTTCAAAAGGTCTACCTGTATCGCGGCTGGCGGATTGCCAAGGCTCACCGCGACAGACATTGTTTGGAGTTGGAATTTTACAACGAAGAGTATGCGAACGCGTGGTGGGATGCCGAAGAGCAGCCCGTGGACACGGGCGGAACGTTCACGCGGGCCTTTTCTCGCCTATGGACATATCGCGACGAGCCGGGTGGTCGTTTCATTCGTTATGATTTTCAGGCGAGGGATTGACAATCTTTTGTAGGTTGATGTCCCGGCGCCAGTACATGTTGGCGACTGGCATTTGCATCATGCTAAAGGGCAGTTCGTCTTCGCAGGCAATTTCAAGGTCCAGTTTAAGCTGCACGGATTGCACAGTGGATGGTCCGTTGGACATGCGTTTTTTGTTGTATGAGCCCAAGTCGCTTTTGACATAAATGGTCAGTTCGTTCGTATTCGAAATGTCGAGAGACCAAATCCCGGATTTCATTTCGGCCCACGAGACCGAGGGGTCCGACCAACGTATCTCGACATGAAATGGTGCGTCAATGTTGAAACGTGCACTTTCTGTCGCCGACGCGGGCAATGTCCACTCCACGTGGCTGTGCGTGGGCCCGTAGGTTACCAATTGCAACCATTCGTGGAACCAAGAACCAATATTGGAGGCGTTTGACTCGATGGCGCCGCGCATATGTGCCGCATCGAGCGGTTGCACGCGCATCGAAGTGGTCGAATCGGTGGGACATAGCTTGACATGAATTTCAAGTCCCGTGCAATTGACAAACGTGAGGCGCGTGTTACAGTTTAGAATAGACATACATTTTCATGGAATAAAGGGATACTTAAATATTAATATTTGGGAAATTAAATCTCGCGAATGGCAAGATAGTTCTTCATGTCCTCTACAGTCACCGTGTCGCGCTTGGCCACCGCGGCCACCATGTTCGCGCCCTTGAACACACGAGTAATCTCGTCTTCGGCGGCTTCCTGGAGCGCGTCAATCGCATCCGCGTTGAAACGCAGACGTTCCGTCGACAAGTCCATGGCAAACTGCTGCACGCAGCGCTTGAACGTGGTCTGGGGCAAAAGGTGAGTCTGCTGCTCCTGAAGCTGAGTTACCTCGCGCTGAAAACGGCGCTCCTTGCGAGTCATCTTGGGCGCAGATGTAGATTTTGTCGATATTTTGGCAGATGCGGGTGTAGTTGAGGCGGCAGACATGTTTGGTATTTTATTTCTACCCTTTATACCGCCATTTCATTGTTTTGTTGGATTATGTACAACATGTTCTCTGAGAGGGTTCCCTAACCGAAATTTCGAGGATTGGAGCAACCGGCTCGTGAGGAAGTTGCATTTTTTGCAACACGTATTGGAGGCACGCCTTCATGTGTCGCTCGAACGACTGGTCTTTGACGGTCGTCACGCCCGTGTAAATGTGCCAATCCCTATCCTTCAATTCACGCAAAACCTCGTCCACATCAACTGGCGTGGCCGTTGCGTGCAAATCTGTCTTATTCCCAAGTATGCAAATCACCATGGGACGAATGTTCAAATCGTCAATATAGGACACCCATTTGTACACGTGTGATTTAGCCCGGTGGCTTCCAATATCGTACACCAAAAATACCACGACACTGTCTCGCAAATAAGACGAGGTCAAACTCTGGAAACGGTCCGTACCCGCCGTATCCCAGAGGCTCATATGAATGCCGTGACCCAGTACATTGCACGTCTGGGTGAAAAAATCAACACCGACCGTGGACTTGACACTCTTGAGCGAAAGCCCCAGATATTTGGTGATGAGAGATGTTTTTCCTACACCATACTCACCCACGACGCTACATTTTACACGGTGTACAGATAACATAAACACAGTTCTATATTCGGTAGTTTATACTCGTTGCTTCCAGGCCTGCCAAGCCGACATGACCGAATCCATGATGGCGTCTTCGCGAACAATAACGCGTGTCCAATATTCACAGTAGCGAAAACTATACAGCTTTGACTGCGCGCTACGTTTCACGCCGAACGACCGCGTCGGACGGCTGCTATCGTAAAACCGCAAGTTATCCATCGGGTGCCCGTCCGCCTTGCCGATAAACCCCACGCAGTGCACGTCCAGAATAATCAAGTCTGGGTCCAGCGACGAATCAATTTGCACCAACTGCTCCACCGTCGGCGCCACGTCCCACGGCTTCGCTCGCTTGTGTGTATCGACGACCTTGTACAGGCGCCTCTCGTCGATGCGCTGAATAATCGCACGCGACCGTGCCGTTTTGGGGTCCTTCGAGTGGCGAATGATGTCCAAAATCGTGTCGTCCAACTCGCAGAAACGGTCGATGCTTTCGATAGAATTTTCCAGGTCCATGCCGGACCATTTCATCGCATCCGCGACCATATAGTGAATCGCCGTCACCGCCGGGTGACGATACACCGTCGTATGCAGGCGGTAACGCGTGTGAAACAAGTTGTAGATGTCATCATACACCTTGTGGTCGTAGCAAATCTCGTCGTCAATGACACGCGCGGCATTTAATATCCGCATCGTATCTGTATCAAACCCACCTTGTGCCAAACCACACGCGCGCGTGTCGCGCTTCACGTATTCCATCTTATCGACATCCAGATGATTGTGATGGTTCGCAACGATGTGGTAAAGGAATCCCGTCTGACCTTGGGACGGTGCAATCAAAGACTGCACGAACGCAATTTCCTCGGGCGAATAGTCGAACGTCGACTCGTTCAGCAGACGTTGCACCAACACCACGGAACGCTGCTCATGCTGCGCCAACGGCGACGTCGAGTCCGACAAAAACGTATCGTCGAACAAATGCGAGAAAGGACCATGGCCCACATCATGCAACAACCCCGCCAACTGAACCAACAGTATCTGGCGGTCCGTAATATTCAACTCGGGCTGCTGAGACTGCAGGCGCGACGCCAGATACCCCGCAAGATACGCAACGGAAATAGAGTGAGAAAAACGGTCGTGAGTGGCGCCCAGCCACACCCAATGGGCCGTCGCCAGCTGCTTGAGCCGGCGCAGGCGCTGAAATAGGGGGGTGTTTACAATGTCAATGATTTCCGCGCGTAACTCATACTCGCGATGTACAGGGTCAAAAATAGTCGTAGGATTTAATCGACGGCGTTTCGACATCTTTTAATACTATAACACGCGCTACATTAAACAAGACTCTTATGGGTCGCATATGACATTTCATGAACGGCACGCTTGTTCATACACCAAACCATGTCTTCGTTTGCGTGGAACACCATAGATTTTGACGACGTGCGAGAACCCATGGAACTGTACGAGCGGGTCATGGCAGCGTACGACGGTCCCACAGATACGACAGTCTCCAATCTCATCGACGACCTCGCCGGCGTCATTGTACACGGACAATGTGTCGCTCACAGGCGTGCGGCCCATTTTATGTATCTGCTGACATTATATAGATGGCTGACCGGCGAAACCCCGGACGATGACTACAGTGGACTCGCACAGCGCATCCGCGACGCTTGGAACCAATTCAGACAGCCGACGTCGTCCGCATCCGTGTCGGTAACCTTTTAAAGCATGTTAAAAATACGTCCCAACACGTCTTGGTTTCCATACACAGACATCAAACGTACGCAACACATCCACGTAACAAACGTCGCCTTTTTTTCTTCTAGCCTGTATTTTGCCGCACCGACCCTCCACTTCCCAACTGTTTTACGCAGTTCACGAGCCGAAACGTCCGTTTTTGACCGTGCCCACGTCTCTTGGGCCTTCCTGACGTCTTGAAACGCCGTGTGGAATCGTTTGGCGACTTTTTCGCTTCGAGCAATGGCCCGGGAGTTTGCGGGGCAGGGGTCGCGCTTGCGTTTCATGGTTGGTTGGAAATGTCTATTTGTGTTAGTGTTTTGTCAGTATATAATATTAAAATGTAGACATGAATCATGGGGTTTCTTTTCAGTAAAAAATGGTCTGGTGGGCATATTGAGGACCATTCAAAAATCATCCTATCTGTCGACGAAATTCATTATGAAACAACTGTTGAAGATGACCTTAACTACGCAAGTGGGGAACACTCTATTATGGTGGTGACTCGTGGAGGCACCAAAATAAGTCTTTACTTTGTGTATAGAAAAAACGGTACCGTGGAAATGTTGTCATGGCCAACAAAAAGCGAGGGGTCTAAAGTATTCAAACTCAGCGGCAGTAGGGCGAAGATTGTTTCCATCGCCGGGACCAATGTATCGTGCAAGTATTTTTTAAAAAAATAATTTTTTTTTTCAGTCAGAGGTCAAAAGTTCTTTCGCCGATAGCTATCGCGGAAAGAAAAGTTCAGCCTTCGCCACAAAAAAAATTCCAGCCAGAGGCCAAAAGTTCTTTCGCGAATAGAGATTTTTTCTTTCGCCGATAGAAAAGTTCAGCCTCGCGAGATTTTTTTCCAGCCAAGAGGTCAAAAGTTCTTTCGCCGATAGCTATCGCGGAAAGAAAAGTTCAACCGTCGCCACAAAAAAAATTCCAGCCAGAGGCCAAAAGTTCTTTCGCGAATAGAGATTTTTTCTTTCGCGAATAGAAAAGTTCAGCCTCGCGAGATTTTTTTTCCAGCCAAGAGGTCAAAAGTTCTTTCGCGAATAGAGATTTTTTCTTTCGCCGATAGAAAAGTTCAGCCCTCGCGAGATTTTTTTTCCAGCCAAGAGGTCAAAAGTTCTTTCGCGAATAGAGATTTTTTCTTTCGCGAATAGAAAAGTTCAGCCATCGCGAGATTTTTTTTCCGCCAGAGGTGGACCACCTGGGACATTTCGGCCGACTCGTCGTAAAAAGTCGGGGTATAAAAGTAGACATGCCCAAACAAAAATATGGTCAAAGCTGCACATGATGCTATCAAACGAGGGCATTCCTCCTATGCACATATGAAATGTAACCACCCGGTGCGCGACGTGCACAACGGAAAACAGTACAAGGTAAAGGCTTGCGAAGATGGAAAAACACGCCTTGTACGTTTCGGAGATGCCCATATGCGCAATAAATCATACATACCCGCCCGCAGAAAGGCATTTCGAGCACGGCACCACTGTGAACAGCACAAAAGTAAACTGACGGCAGGGTACTGGTCGTGCAAGTATTGGTAGAACCTATATAAACGTGTATTTTATTTACATATTATGTCTGAACGTGTGAAACGCGCCGGCTCTGATGCTCCTCCACCTCCTCCATTTTTACACTCGGTACTCGTATGGCTTGAACACAATGTCCGCCGACCGTTGAAAGACACTCCATTTGATAAGTGGATTGCGACACCCGCGAAACAATACTATTTGACGGCACGGCGTCTATCCTAAATTAGAATAGAAATATATATAAGCTTACGTCTTGACACTCACCATGACTGCACCGCGTCTGACGTGGTGCAACACCAAAGTATGGACGTGCCAACAATGCGCCGGCGCGTACCAGGAAGCCGTAAACGGGCGACTGCGGCATCTCTGTTACGCGTGTGGGTCGCGCGTCGTCGCAGAGGCGCCCGAAGCATGGTATTCGCCGTCTAGCCGCGAACACATGGGGCGCTGCTACATTGGTGAGACTGTATATGGCCGTATGGTGTTTTACACCTCGACGGGTGTACGACCCGCCGAGCCGGATGCGCGCTCAGTGGGGAAACTGTGGAAGCATCACGAGCGTGCGAACACAGGGGACAACACGACGGCATTGTACGCGTTTACAGAAGGACAGATGGCGACAAGTCGTATATAAAAGTAATCAAAAAAAAAATAAAATGGGTTCTTACGTAAGTCGACGTCGAACATGGTATGATATAGACGATTGTTGTGGCCGTTCTCCAGCACATTCTCCTTCTTCTTCTCGCTCTCCTTCTCCGGTACGAAGCTACGTCTATTGCGCAAATATGGCGTGCTGCAATAGTGCCAAAGTTGAAAAAATAAGCGACTGGTGTGTCGCGCGCATCGGGGACAAGCGCGAGTTTCGATTTTGCAGCCGTGCTTGTTGGAAAGAGTGGTTAGAAATGCCCGGATATATGGGCTCCTGGCACTCGCCCTTGTCACAGGTCTTATCCACACCGTCGACTGTTGCAAACGATTCACCCGAAGCAAAAGTCCCCGAAGGCAAGGGCGAAATGTCCCTTATTCACATCTAGCGATACGCCCCGCACTTTTTACATTCCCAGTGGCTGCGGTGGTCTCTATCTTCCCAGTCGCGCTCCCATTTGTGCTTGCACGTTTTCTGTATCGCCGTTTCTTTCTTGTCTATGACCCGTTTGAGAGCCCGCAACTGCCTGCTTCGAGCCCAGTAGTGCAGCCGTAGGTGTTTGAGCTCCTTTTTCGGCGCCATATCGTTGTTTTCTGTTCTGTATCTGTGAAATTGCTGCGACAGTCCGTCAGCCAAACAATGTCTTTCAACATCGTGATGCTGCAAAATGTCTACCATGCACCGTTCGAGGCGGACGATGTCGCCCCCGGACGGTGTTTTCATCTGTCGAAACGCATCCACTGTGGCCCAGGCCTCCGATAACGCATCGCGCGGCTTCTTTTCGGGAGTGGGTGCATTGGAATCGGCAGTGTCTGCTTTCCGCTTGGACATTGTGTGTGTGTGTGTAGATACGTATATATAGAAAATTCTATTTGAATTAGGGTTATTTTCTCTTTGTAATTTTAAGTGGCGCACTGACTCTGTGAATCCGCTTAAATTCTTCGAAAAAGCTGAGGGCAATGTCGGGGTCTTGGAGTTCCATGCAATTTTCTATGTTGTTTAGCGCATTTTCTGTCATGTTGAAACTACCATTGACACACCATAGGGGGTTACGCTCGCTATCTAGACCTACTAGAAATTTGTGGTGCATGAGGGACTTGTACCGTCCACGGCCTTCGCCGACGACACGGATGATACCACCTTGGAAACACGGTTTGAGCGCGGCGTAGGCGTTTTGGTTTTTTCGGCGTTTGGTAAGGCGGTCCTTGGTGCAAATGATGCATATGCCCTTTTTCGTGGCCATGGCTTTGAGAATGCGCTTGTTGGACAGCCAAGCGACACACCCGACCACGAAATGCGTGTCTGTGTCTTCGATGCGGCGCACGACTGCGCTTTGGATGCCGCGAGCATTAAAGTGAATTGCAATTTTCTTGCCGCCACGCTGAAAGACGCGTTGGCGCTTCCGCACGTCGTCGTTTGCCTGCTGATTCAAGTCTCTCGAGCGCTTCATTTTGTGTAAAAAACGACGTATATATATGACGCATGGTAAAGTTCAAATGGCCGACCAACCTTACACGGCGCGCGAATTATATATGCTTTGGCGCAACTCGTCAGGAACAAACAAAATCGACGACAATCGTATTTTCAACACGCTTTTGTCTGTGAACAAACCGGCATTTGAGATGGCGGCGCTTCTGTCGTTGGTAGACCCCGTCGAAACCGACCGTTTTTTTGGCCTGGTCGACGCTACGCAAAATTATGACAACGACCTCGACGACTCCGAGTTGGAGTACATGTTGTCACCTCTTGTGATACGTTGCTGCGATGCTGATGATGGCGATATTCAGACCCTCAAGACTCGTTTTCCGTGTGTGGCGGAGCGCATCGGCATAGAAAGCCAGTACGACAAACCAGCAGTCGACTTATGTAGCCTTGCACGGTGTGACGACGTGGACGAAGCCATGTCCGTAAAAAGCATTACCAGCCTCGAGATGCTCGCTCACATTAGCGAGTCGGTCGTCTCTTACGATTGGGTTCGTTTTGCGGCCAATCATTGGTATCTCGAGTCGGACCCCAATGCGACGGATGACAAAAAGGTGCGCGACACAGCAAGAGCCGTGCCGATAGCTTGGGCAGATGTGAATGACCAACTCAACGACCAAGGGCACGTGCATGCCATCTCCAACGACATTGGAAAATTTGTCGAGTTGTTTCAAAATCTACCTGGCGACGATGAGAGAGGCCAACTCCGGATGTTGACATGGCAATTTCGTAAAGACGGTCCGGTTGTATTGGTCTACAGCTCTTTGCAAAGACACACCACACTCGTGCGCCGGCTGCGCTCAATGAGTGAAACGCCGTGCGAACTGATGTGCGTCGCTTGTTCCATTGGGTTGCCGCTCCATGGTGTCTTTACCCCTTGGCAATTCTTAAAACAGTGGGTGTCTGAACACTGGTCTCGTCTCGAAACGACGGAAAGCTTGGTGTTACTGTCTCTTCGCCGTCGTTTTGCACCGCTCCTTCACGAATTAGGCACGGATGTCCATTGGACCCAGCTTTTGGAGCTTTACCGTGGCAAATACAAAATGTTTGAGCAGTACGACTACAGCCTGTTGGACGAACAGTCCTACGACATCGATGCTTATTTTTTCAAGCACGTGTATCAATATCCAAAACCGGGCGAATGGAGTAGTTTGATGGGTCGTGTCTCGCAGCTCATGGGTGTGCAGTTTAATACAGTCCGCACCGCCACTACGCCAGGGGGTGGCGGCGGCGGTCCATCCAAATCTGCTGGCGCAACCAAAAAGAATATTTAAGTGACAAAGTCTGTCCAAATGTCTGCGCTGCAATCCTCTCCGAAATCCTATATTCGAGATACCAGCGTTTGGCGCATCTTGACAGGCGAGGGCACGGTAGACGACCAACTTGAACAGATTCTCGAGGCCGACCTCGATATTTGGGGCGTCCGAGGCAACGGTCGGTCCTACAGTTTCGAGGAAATGTTGGCACACGTGACACACGTGTCACTCGCCCGAGCCTTGTATGGCATCTATATGTCTTGCTGCACGGGCGAACTTCATGCCAATCTCGCGGATATTCCACCCGAGTGGTTTTGCTGTTTGTTTCGCGTGTGCGTGTTTGGCGAACCGGCGTTCACGTTGGCTTGTCGCCGCGAAATGCATGCTATTGTGTCGTGGATGGTTGAAAAATGCCCTCTACCGTTGGTACTTGGATGCCCTCTGCGCGACGGCGACACGGCTTTACATATGGCGATTCGCAGACGTCAATGGGAGTGGGCCAAGTGGTTGGTGACCGCGGAATGTTGCCGCCATTCTAAAAATGAGCGCGGAGAGACACCACTAAGTTTGATGGCGCCCCACGGCAAGTATGTGCATCTGTTACGTGAGCCATCTGTGGAGTGGTTCAATTGCTTGCACGACGCACTGCTCGTATGTACTGACGCCACATGGGCCGACATTTTATTGGACGAGGGTGCGGACCCAAATCAGCCGGAGCTTTATGCCCGTCCTATTGGCGTCTTGGAGACATTGGCCCGCCGTGGCATGGATATGAATTTGTCACCGCTGCCGTCCGGACTCACGCTGGCGCATTGGCGCATTATGTATGTGCACGGGCGCGTGCCTCGTGATTGGTCGCGGGTGTTGCGTGTTTTTGAGAGAGAGGGGTTGGCCGACTGGGTGGGTTTTTTACACCGTTTTTCGAGTGACGAGCCGCTGACGTGGATACCACCCGAGTACAAGTCCTATTTGGAAAAGCGCTGGTGTATTACGCCGGAGACCGAAACATATGTAAAGCGTATTCAAAAAGAAATATAAAAGTCATGTTCTATACCATAAAATGCAACGCTATGTAGAAATGGGCTTCCCCGAGGCCGATGCCCAACAGGCCATCGAGCTATATGGCGACGACTTACACGCGGGCTGTCACTGGCTCATGCTTCGTCAGACCATGGGACACATGCCCAAACGCCTCAAGGCCACGCACGGCACGGACGAATCGACGTATCTGGGCTCTACGGTCAGATACGACGGCGCACAATGGCGCGTCGACGATTTCGACGTTCGGCACGCGCTGATTATGGTGTGCCACTGTTTGACGGGCCAGCGCCGGTGGATTCATATGTCGGATGGCCGCATCGAGTGGGTGGTCATCCGGCACGAGTCTCCGATGGGTGCGGGTCCCAAACCGGCGTGGCATCGCACCATTGGTCAGATTCAGTTTGATTTGGCGGCCATTGAGGAAAAACGCAACGAGTGCACCCTTGCCAACGTGTTACATATGTACAAGCGTTTTAACACGCGGGCGATAAGCATGGATGAGTTTCGAAAGTGGAAAATGTTGGCGGCGCTGACGCGTTCGTTCTGCCACACGCCTACACGTCCAAAGCCCCGTTCGTACCATTCCTCCGACCTTCATCAGTTCCGTATTGAACTGATGACATATTTTCATGCGCTCTGTGACGTGTATAGCGTGTCCAAGGAGGATTTCAACGAGTCGTTGTACAACAATACTACGGAGGCGACCGCGTGTTTATTTCCGGACACCATGCAGGCGAAAATGACGGACCGCATTGAAGTATGGAAGGCGCCCCGTAACTTTTTAGTACACGAATCTAAAAAATGGCATTCGGAGTGCGTGCCGATGGTCATCTTTCGACCGACGGTGCTTGTGGGCGACCCCGCGACCTTATGCGTATGTGACGTCGTGATTCACGATTTGACATTTGTGCGCCCGGAGCATTATGATGCGTCCATGAATGTCGTCCACATGCAGTGTCTGTTTCGTCACATTTTCGCACCAACAATGGCCATTAAATCGGTACAGGGCGTCATGGACGACGCTTTCCTCAAAAACACGTTGCGCTCGTCGCGAAAATCCGTGTCAACGTCGACCGTTCCCTCCCAAGCATTCCGTGGTACACTCTTTAAATATCAGACCAAGTGTTTGAGCTGGCTGATTGGTCGCGAAACAACGGCACAGTCGACGTCTTCCTGGGGTTGGGCGCGCCATGACCAGGAAGGCTTTGTCTTTCACACGTCGTGCTTTGGATTTATGAGCCGTTCAAGTCCCAATGATACCGTGCGAGGTGGGTTACTCGCGCAAAGTGTGGGCATGGGCAAGACGGTCGAAATGCTCGCGCTCATTGCGACTCAACACTTGACGGACCCAACACTTGTCGTCGTACCGACCACGATGTTGTCCATCTGGATGTCCGAAGCGGCCAAATATTGCCCCGGATTGCGCGCCGTCCTCTTTCACGGACCGCGTCGGTCTCAAATCACGATGGACCAGCTGCGCGCCGCCGATATTGTGGTGACGACGTATCGAATTTGTGTCAATGAGACGCAACGCCACGTGCCGACACTTGGAGGTATACGTTGGGGGCGCATTATTCTCGATGAGTCGCACGAGTTGAAATCCCCCATGTCGGCGACGGCGCGTGCCATGTGTCGTTTGTACGCGCCGCTGCGCTGGTGCATTTCGGCCACGCCGTATCCCAAAGGACCTCAAAACATGGCTTCTTTGCTGGCGTTTATGGGCGTGACGCCGTTCGTGGAAATGTGCACGGCGTCAACGATGGACCATTCGTCTACACCGCTGCAGGTGTTGGCGCGGGCCCACGAGAATCAGCAGTTTACGTCGCTCGTACGCCAGTTTCTTTGTGACATCACATTTTGGCAACAAAAGAGGCACGTGCGGCTCGACTTGCCGCCGGTGACACATGTCGAGGACATTGTACCTCTCGAAAATGCCGACGTGTACCAAGCATTGTGCAATTCTATCTTGCAGCGTCTTGCCATGGACGCCATGGAGACGTCGCACCACCGCAAGGCGCGGGCCATGCACTACATGCGGTGGTTACGCCTGGCATCCACACATTATGCACTCAATGCAACGTACGTCTACGGGGCACTGCAGGAAAACAACCGTGCGCACTCGACGACGAAAACGGTGGATGCGTTTATCGAGTCCTTGGGCTCGACCGAATACGACCAATCACTCCGAGAGGTTGTCGATAGCTGGGTGCAAGGAAATGAAACGTGTGCGATATGTCGCGACGTCATGGAACGCCCGACACTGACGCCCTGTCAGCATATGTTTTGCTACGAGTGCATCCAGTCGGCGTACGAACACGACATGCAGCGCCGTTGTCCTTTGTGCCGCAAACCGGCCGAAAACGGCCTGTTGCGCGAGCTCAAGATGAACGGCGAAGCTCCGTCGTCGACCACCGAGCAGCACTGGTCGTCGACCGACAACCTTGGCTATCCTGTATCGATGCCCATGGCACTGCATACAAAAATCGTGTCGGGCGTTTCACCCATGAAGTTTCGCCGACTCGTAGTGTTGATGTCTCGCAGTGACGAGAAATGTGTGGTCTTTACGCAATATAATAGCGTATTGCTGCTGCTGCGTGCGCATTTTGACAAACATTCGATACCGTACGTCTCCATTGAGGGGCGCATGACACCGAGTCGCCGCGCGAAATCTATCGACCGTTTTCAGACCTCGGATGACGTCAGGGTCTTTTTGATGACCACGAAAACGGCATCGGTCGGCATTACGCTGACGGCTGCCTCGCACATCTATTTTCTGGAACCGTGCATGGACGCGCATGTGCGCAAGCAAGCGGTAGGACGCGCGTGGCGCATTGGCCAGACAAAACCCGTCACGGTAACTACATTGCGCACGGCGGACACGTTCGAGGGTCTCAAGACGGCGGACTTTGAATCCCACATAAACTCGACGCTCGCTCACGACTGATGTAGTCGTCTCTATCCTTCATCACAGAACGCACTGTGTGCATATCATTGGCCAGCCGCGCATTGCGTAAAAGTTCCTCGTAGTCCGCCACGTTGAACTGGTAGGCCAAACTCACCACGGGCGCTGTTTTCCCCAGGTGGTTTACGAAGGATTTCCACACCTTTCGCGCCCGCTTAGGCATGTCATGCAAAAATGTTCCGGACGCCGGCGTGAGACGCTTTCGCGTGAACGGGTCCATGGGTTCGCACCGGCCAAACTCGCCGAGATGTAAACCTTCGAGCAGACGGACGCGCGTCTGTGCAGAGTAAGACGCCTGGCCCACAATCCAAGGGTCTGCTGTAAACTCTTGCGTGATGTTGTCGAACAGCACGCGCGCGCCGGGCGTATCCTGCACGACTGTCAATGTGTCCGACGGAAGCGCGGTCACACATGCCGATATGAACGCGTAGCGCTTCTTTTTAAAAAGAGACCAGGCTTTAGACTTGATAAATGAAAGAATATCAGAGACATCCATTGATTGTACCAAGTGTCCGTGTTTGTCGTGTTTTATCAGCCACGGCCATTTCAGAACGTCTGCGTGCATTTGTGCGGCGTCGAGCGCTCTCTCGTATTCGCTGCGTTCCAAAAGTCGAACAATAGTCATTTTCACTTGCTTGTTGGAGCGCATCTCGAAGTGTTCGCCCCATACCCACAGTTGAGATGGGTGGTCTGCGTTGGTAAACACGCCGTGCCTTTTGTCTTTGGACCAATGGCCCGTATACGTAAGACCGTCGCGCGTTTCGCTACCCGAACCTTCGCGCATGTCGTCACGCCACTCACCTTCGTGCGTCACATCTTTCGATGCAAAACGGCCCCAACCATTGCGTAGACCACCTATCCAAAACCCCTCAAAGACGTCGCCGTTGACCAGGGTCCATGTTCCGGCTCCCTGCCGGCGTCCTCGCGACCACCCGCCGTAATACACGTCTCCTTTGGGCGATGTTTGGCGTCCTTTTTTGTGTCGGCGGCCGTTTTTCCAGTGTCCTTCGTAGGTACCCGTCGAGACACACTGTAGTGTCCCGTACCCGTGATACTCGTCTTCGCGCCAATAGCCCATGTATTCCGTCGACGCACCTTTCAAATGGCCTTTGCCACAGCGGACACCACGAGACCAATGGCCTTTGTAGGTACTGCCATTCGTGTACGTCATCGTGCCACTTCCGTGACGGCGTCCGTTCTGAAATTGGCCTTCGTACATGCCTTCGTCCGAGTGCCAGCTGCCTCGGCCATGCTTTCTGTCGTGGCGCCACTCTCCACGGTACCACGCGCGCGTGGACTCGACAAGACGTCCAATGCCATGCCGGAGCCCGTTGGAAAATTCACCGTCGTACATTTCACCCGTGGCGTAGTGCAGCGTACCGAGACCGTGAAATTTATTGCCGTGCCACGTGCCTTTGTAGGTGTGTGTGTCTGTGCACAATGTACCGACACCGTGGCGCAGACCATTTTCAAAGTCGCCCGTGTAAGTGTCTCCATTGGGCATGGTGAGGACGCCCGTGCCACTGGGCACGTCATCGTACGTGGTACCGTCGTAGGACGAACCGTCCTCCAAGGTCAAGGTTTGCTGTCTCGTACATCGACTTCGCTTATGGCCTTTCATAGTATGTTTACAAGTAGTACATCTTCTTCGTTTCATAATTTTAATTAAATAAATGTATTTTTTATACTCTTATTCGGTACGCTGACGCTTGGGCTTGCGCACTTTAAGACTCTCTTTGGTCACCGCGTTATCGCGCTTGTAAGCCTCCAGGTCGGCGGGGTTTTGTACCAGCTCTTCGAGTGCCGCCATGTTCACCTTGACGGTCGTCTTCTCTTCGCGTTCCAGTGTCACGCCACCCAGGTCGGCGGACATAATGTCGTGTTCGCGCATGTAGGAATGTATCGACGCCAGTCGCTGTTTCTGAGCTTTGTTGTGTTCCTTGAGCTGCTGCTTAAGGGCGTCGCCCGTGGGAATACCGGCGACAAAGTCGCGTTTGATTTGTTCGAATTCGTCTGCGCTGATGCCGTCCATATTGCCGTCCATCTTTGATGCTCATGTACACTACCAACACTATTTGCCAAATATATTCTCAACATAATCGATTTAGACTATTTAGGCGTTGGCTATGTCAACACTGATGTCCGTATCGGGTCGACATAAACGGACATATCTAACCAACGACCCCGACAGAATTCTGTCGCAGCTCGAAGAGGGACAAGTGGTGCGTTCCAGCACAGGTACAAGTCGATGGAGATACAAAACGATGGTGGTTATTTCAATGTTATGTGTTGTATCTATTTCAGTAACGCTACTCGCAATGAACGGTCAACTCTCTTGGAGATTAAGTCTCGCTGTCTACGGCCTGGTGGCACTCTTGTGTTTATTCATATACAAATAGACCGTGCTCACCGGCGTAATTCGCCAGTGCAAAGGTCAAGTTGTGCGTGTTGGCCTTGCCCATGATGGGATTTGCCCAATTGTAGAAGCGCTCGCAAACATCCTGATGTGTCACGTCGGGACCGTCGACAAACGATAGAAACTTGGCCAGAATTTGTGCCGGTGTGTAGACGCCATGGTCCGCAAACTTGGCGATGGACGCGTCACCCATCCCAGGAATGTCACGCATGCGAAAGTTAATGACGGACTGGCCGACAAAATCGACGACAGTATCGGCGCGAAGAGAACTTTTAGACGGTTGGTAGTTGAAGCCTGACATGATTGTTGTTTGTTATCACTGGCTAGCGGCAATTATATAGTGTCATATTATCTTCTTATGTTGGATTTTTATTTTTTTCTACTATAAGTACGAGTACGTTTTCCGGGACATGCTTCGACGGGTTCTTCTAGCTCTATGTATAATAGCCGCGGCACAGGCTCGTTGCCCAGACCGCGAAAAGGCCATGGACTGCTTTTACGCCGTGGCCGACAGCGACCACGACGGCGTCATCAGTACACGCGAACTGCGCCACGCCATCGAAACGCACCTTCCCTGGTGGAAACGCATGGCGTTCCAAGTCTTCGGCGGCCTTGGGCGCGTCCTCGACGACTGCGACGGCGACGGCGACGGCCGTCTGACCAAAGAAGAATCTCTCGCCCTGGTAGATTCTTGTATGGAAACGTGCAGCAAAAAACGCGACACTGTCGATTTATTCCAATGTGGCCGCATATAATTATCGTATGCGTCGCCCATAATGTACATCTAGCAAACTCCCACACTGAATATGTGGCGGTGTCATATTGAACGCATAGACCGCGTGTGGGAGTGTTATCCGACACTGTTGCCCAGATGTGCCTTCACACTCAGTGACGGCACCATCTCCAAGCAGTTGTCCGGATGGCTGCCATGCCACCATGCCAATCTTGACTTTGTGGTCGAAGTGCACGGCAAAAATATTCGCCGCATCGTCGACATTGAAGTACGACAACCCAAACCCAACGTAGAACCCATCCTATCCGCTAAAAAACGCTTTCGTAAATTCAACATACCACACTTTGACGCTTACGGCGAACTCGCTACAAAAGCCTACAAGTCAACGGCACTACGCGCCGTTGCCGTGGCCTATCCGTTCCACGTCGTGCGCGACATCGATGTGGAAGACGCCCACGCCCACATTTGTGCCAATCCGCGCGTACTGTGTGACCAAGAATCGCCATGGTCGAACCGCTCTTTGTTGTACAACGCGACCAGGGCGCGCGACACGATTCAACGCGTCGCCAACATTGTCCAGCAAAACGTCGAATGGGGCGACTTTGACGCACGCATGGCGTGGCAAGCACAGTTGCGTTGGGACACTGGAACGCGAAGAAAGCCGGCGCTACGGTCCGGACTCCAAAAGTACAAAGGCCTGTGGACCACCAACGCCGAGATTGTCCGCACCCGGCAATTAGAAGCAGCGTTCCAGCCGTCAAACACGACGATAATGTTAGGTTCGCCCTGTCCATCTCACATTCCCACAGACGCGGCGGCGGTGTGCGTGCAAGCCGAAGACGCGTTCCGCTGGCATTGTTGCGTAGAGTGGGGTTCGTTGCACGTCTTGCAAGACTGCCCGACACTGACCGGCATCACAGTGTACATTGCCTTTGCCCATCAGTGGAGCGTCGAACAATGGTGCGTGCTTGCGTCCAAACTGGACCAGTGTCGCGTGGTCTGTATAGGCCGGCTGGACCAGTACGCACGCGGAAGGGGACAGGTCTTTCGCGACATGTGGACATCGGGTCGCTTCGCGGTAACGCCGGTCTATCACCACGCCACGGACAACGTGGCGATGATACAGACAAACGACGTGCAAAATTTCGTCAAGACACTGCTACAACGCCACGCCGGATGGCCCATACAGTGTTTTGCCGACGAGCCGCGCAAATGGGCCAGCATCGACACGGGACGCATTTGGATGCGCGGGCGCGTGCGCACCATCCGCCACACGGAGCATGGCAACACACTGTATGAAGAAAAGTGTACAAAACCGTCGGGGTCCAATGCCTCTGTGATGCGCGCGTCAGAATATCGTGGCATACCGGTGCCGTATGCCGTGTACATTTGCTCGGAGACGACGCGGCCATTTGACGTGCATGTGGCACGGACACATGCACGGCGGCTGCTCTACATCGTCAACTGCCAAACGTGTCTGTTCTCGTTCGAGCGACGCGCGCCGGAACGACAATCTGTAAACCCTTTTGTAGAATAGTAAACTCATAAGTCTTTGGGTATATGTTTTTAGTATATTGTAGCGCGATGCATGTGTACGAGTATCGCCGCATTGTTGTACCTTCCAAACATTGGACAATATTGACCGTCTCTTTTGAAGAATCGTCTCGGTTGTATCTGGGACATGGCTACTGGATGCGAGATGGCGAGATGGTCGTAGGCTATGCCATGGGCAATGTCTTTCGCCACGTGTACCAGTACAACGGCGCCGTGCACAAGCAGGTCGTATTGTCCGAACTGGTGCGGGCCGTGCCGCATTTTTACCAGCGTCTCTTTCGAAAGCGGTGCGCGCGTTTGTGTCTGCCGCTGGAATTGTGTGTACTCGTGGCGACATTTTTAGCTTGACGGAGGTATATAAATAATGTCCGACCTTCCAATACATGTTTTCTTTTTTTACGCGACAACCAACCGATGAAGAAAAAATGAATCAGTGGCGCAACATGTTCGCTTTCCAGAACCTTGGCAACGGATGGTCATTTAAACCAGACCTTGGAGGAGGCCGTGTTTCTGAGGGCAGGCTGAAGGCAGACCGTGAGTTCCTAGCTTATTTCCAAAAAAAATGGGAGAATGATGCTATTCCCGCTTTTGTAAATACTGCACTCGCACTATCTTTACCCGGTAAAGTGGACCGTATAAAAATATTGGCATGTGGCTTTGAAGTATTTCAGCGCCAAAGAGCCGGTTTGGAGCTTACGATACGAGAAACAAACTCGGTGATATGGGATGGAGAAAAATTTACAATCGACAACCGTCATCTTTTGCAATAAAACGGCGAAGACACTATATAAAGACCGAGATTTGGAGCAAGTCTCCCATGGGAAACTATCTACAAACAAATGTTGTGTGGTACGTCTACCGCCGCACCTTAAACACCGACCAATGGATATCCGAACCCGTGCAAGTATGGGAAGGCATTGTCGAAGATGACGCTCTGGGTCAGTTCAAGCACGAAGCCTGGGCCTTTAGTCTGGGAAAATACGACTACAAGGAAGACACCAAAGCTATCTACCTATATTGCGGCAGCGAGCGCGTGGCGAAGGTTCTTTTGGACCAAGAGACGGGCCAGGTGAACGTATGGTCTACGAAAATTCGCGAGTGGGTTCAGAGAGACGAGAAACTGGCAAAATTGCGCTATCCAATACAGGAGGCGAATTTCTTCAAACTCTACCACAAAAATTACGCCTGGGCCGACCCGCAGACCATATCCTTTGTGAAAAAAGATAAATAACTATTTAAGTGATGTAGACTTTACGATAATAATGCACATACATATACGTTCTTTATGGATGGTCGGTGTCGTTCTTCTCGTTTTGTTGTCCATGTTGGCCTTGATGTTTGTCATTCCTACTATACAAGGCGGCGATTACGGCGATGTCTGCGACGGCCAGACGCCTATTTTGTTATCGCGCGCGTTCACCACGGACCCGTGGCGGGGTATTGTCATCGCCTGTAACGTCTTGGCCGTTGTCCTGTCGTATTACACGGATATTCTTGGCGTCGTAGCGGCGTTTAGTTTGTTTGCGCTCGCGTTTGTCATATCGATGTTTGATACATCGGCGACCCACGACGAACTTATTGTGATAGGTGTCGCTCTTATTTTGGCCGAGACGTGTCCCTGGCGGTTTAAACAGCGGTCCAAGTGGTGGGTGTTTCATTGGTTGCTGACGGTGCTGTTGTTGGGTCTGTGTTCGACGTGGATGTTTGGAGACGACGTGTGTTCTTGGTGGTATGTGACGGAATATTTGCTTTTCGTCAGTTTGTTTACGTTGGCGTGCTGGCGCATTGATGACGATATGTATTTTACGGACCACTTTAGCCGCACGCCTCGTGCGGCAGGCAAATAGATAAATACTATAAATAAGTAGTCACTCCAATTTGGATGAATCGTTTAGAAGTAAGTGTCGACAATCCCATGTGTAAGGATGTCGGGACGTGTCCCGTTTGTTGGGAGCCCTTGTACAAATATACCATACTCCCCTGTGCACATACTTTTCACCCTACCTGCATTTCTTTTTGGTTTGAGCGCCAGGCGACGTGTCCGATGTGTCGACGTGTTGTCGCTTACGTCCCACCACCACCGCCGCCTCCCCTCGAGACGCAGCCTCCGTCTGCCCCAACGCCGCCCGACACGCCACCGACGAGCCCGCCGCCTTCGCCCGGTGGCAGTGTAGTTTCCGCACTGACCACTCAATCGTGTTGCTGCTGGTTTTTGAGGGCGCCGCGCAGACTATCGCGAGAGCTCCCGGCGTAACCTGTTTGTGCGCCGTCGACGCCAACTGAACATATTTACCAGACCAGTTACACTGCGCGAGCGTATAGAACGCCACGAGTGCAGCTTTGAATTCCGGTTTGTCTTCGACATCCAGCGTGATACTGTTCGCGTCGCGTGATACGACGCGAAGCGGTGGCATGCGCACTTCAAAGCTGCCGTGCGTGTCCATCTTCATGGTGGAAAAGTCTACATCGTGCCATGACCACGGTTGTTTGAGTAGTGGCGGTGGTCCGCCGGTTTCTATGACCTGAATGCCGTGCACGATTTTGGCACGCATGCCGTGCATGACCTGGTCGTCTTGCATATTTTCGTACATATAAAATCCGAGAGACACGGCGACGAGCCCTCCTGTATATATTTGCAGTCGCCCGGTCTTCTCCTTTCGTTGAACATCAAAAATATTTATGTATTGTTTTCTGTGGCCTCGTTTCGTGAACGCCGATTCGCGTATGGTCAGTGTATTGTTGTAGAAGGGTAAGGCGCACGTGCGCCAAAACATATCGACGTCGGTCGCTTGCGCCGTGGCCGTGGCCAGTGCGTCCGGTGTGGCAAATACTTTCTGACAGACCGCCTTGAGAGCGGGCTTAAGAGCTTCAATCCACGCAGGGTCCAGCTCAATGGTCAACACGTGTTTGTCTCCTTTGTCGTGTTGATTGACCATGGCCGACAGGACGCGACACGGAGCAGTCAGACACGTGGCGTCGGCACCGTGTTCGTCGCGCAGAAAGGCAAAATCGCCAAACGTGCGCACCGAGGCGCAAGAAAACGCACGGTCGCTTAACCCGCGGTCTTTTACATGTTGCATAGGGTCATCGAGTTCCGAGAATAAACGCGACTTTAAGGCCAACATGTTCAATGGCCCAAACGGAGCACTTCAGTTGTCGTACCACATATGCTCCGCTTATACCGTATTTAAACGCCGTCAGTCCACGAAGCATGTCGTACCGACAACATGTCAAAAAATTCGACCTTGGACAATTCCTCGAATGGGTGGCAGGCCAGAGCCGGCTCGACGTACACAACGTGTCACAATACATCATTCGGCATGCACATAAAGGCCACGTCGGGGACGTATTGGGGTTTCTGAATGGTTACTTTGGCTCACTAAAGCCCGAGCAGTTAGTCCACGCCGAATTGCCACAACTCATATCTGTCATACTTAGTGGGTATAATAAACTACATGGGAGTGCGGTCGATATTCATGTCGGACCGGGTGTTCACAGGAACCATTAATCAAAAGACCATATATAAGACGCCGAGAGGCATGACACGATGTTAGTCACTGCTATTTCATATTTGTGCATGCTGGTGGGTCTCGGTGCCACCGCGGCCTACGCTCTGTCTTTTTATTTGATTCCTTATAACGAGCTGTATTTGGAAGGCAAGTCTGGCCACGACGAAGATGACGTGCCCTACACCATGGCCATCGTCGAATGCGCCGTGTCCGCGGCCACATTTATTCTGGGTGTGTTGGCTTTCGCCGGGCCTCGCCCCAGCAAGTCGGTGCTCGGCAAAACCGTCGTGTTTTTTGCCATATTGGTGGCCATCGAGGGTTCTTGTGGCGTGATTCGCGCCTGGAACATGGGTTTATTCGGCGACGAAATGACACGGACGTGTTCGGACACGCAGCCGTTTTCGGGATGTCCGACAGCCCGTTTTGAGGCAACCAACCATGAAATTATGTACACGTCGCCAAGCGGTGGTGAATGTAGTTTTTGGTTTTGGGGGCCCGAAATGAAGACACGCTTCCAATTCGAATGCCCGCAATACGAGCCCATGTGTGACCACGACATTGAAACATACATGGACTGGAGCAATCACAACTCGTATGGGTGGCGCGAGGACCCTACTGCAATTGCGGCCCTTTTGAGCGACCCGCATGGCACAACCACGACAGTCAAGGTCGTTAATAATATGGAGGTGCTCATGCAGCTGCAGACCAAATATAACCGGACCATTGCACCTTCGGCGATGTTAGAGCACCAGCCGTCGCTGGCCTACTGTTGGTACTGGGGATGCAACGCCAAATGTATGAGTTTGCGCTGGTCGGTCAACCACTGGTGGCTCGTATCCTCCTTCTCCCTGATGGCAGTACACCTTATCAATATGTTTCTAGCCCTTTCCCTCTGCAAGGCACCCGAGAAAGACGACGTGTCCGAAGCCACGCTTGTCGACTACGAGAAAGACGACGAAGAAATGACGATTGAAGCGCCCGTCATCGGCCGCCGCCGCCGCGCTCTCAATAAGAATCCAGCAATGCTGCGGTTTTAAGGTATAAGGGGGTCCGACGCGATGTAAACATGACTGAACGAATCGTGCCCAATCGCTGTACCGGTACGCGTGCCGAAATCGAAGGAAAAGCGTACCGTATAATATCGTTTTTTCACGAACACCCGTCCGAAATCGCCCAAGACGAGTGGAACACGCTCAAAATCGGCGATGACGTGTACATTGTTGATAAGTTGACGTTTTCTTTGATGGGAGAATGTGAGTGTGAGTTGATGACGCGCGAAGGAGGGGGTGTAAATGGTACTATTGTGGCAGTACGATTAACTGAAAAAAATAACGTATAAAAGGTTATCTTTACATTTTATAAAATGTCTTTGACACTGAAAGAATCTTGTAGTATGTACGAGCGCCACTGTCGCCGCACCAAAGCGGAACCGCCCACCTTTGAAGCTTTTAATGCCAAGCACATGACGTGCTTACCACGTAATTCTGTCGCGTACGGTGCATTTCGCACTGCATTGTTAGCAGCGCGCCGTTCTGAGGGTGTTCCCGTGCGTCGAAAGTTGCCGTCGTTGTTTCGTCGTTTTTCGGGCGACGAGCCGGAAGCCGAAGCGGAGACGACAACGCCGCATCGCGCATTTGTGTCACACACGCAGCCTTGTTACAAGAGTGGATTGCGCATGAATATTAGACCCGAGGCGCCCGTCCCGGTGCAGACTGCGACCGAAGAATCGTCGGCCATGACAGAAACGGAAACCGAGGCCGAAGACACGGAAGATTCGCCGTGGACGCTACAGATGTACAAAAAGGACCTTGCCGCGTCGACAAATTCCAAGTTAGTTGAAAAAAGCGGCATGATGATTCATTTCGTGCCCCCAACGCGCTGCGCGCCTTTGGAGGCCCTCGCGTGCAAGTTTACAAAGAGTAGCTATGAGATTTTGCAGGGTAAGCGCGACGCCGCATTGAAGATGCGCGACGGTTCGACCTGGTCCGCGGGTGCCAATTGGAATCAGGATGATGTGGCAGCGACTCTGCAGGCGCGCAAAGATAAGGCCGCGGGTCCCTACTTTATACGCGTGGGTGGTATTTAATACACTTAAAAAATAATTAAATGGACAATTTTGAAAATACTCTTATCAACCTGCGTGTCGTACATTCTCTTCAATGTCATGAGCGTCTCGATACGACACAACCCTTGTTCAAAATCCACCAGCCGCTCTCCTGGGTTCCCACATGGCTCAAACGTTGGTGGGCAGCCCAGACACGGCGCACTGACATTTCCAGAATACAGACACTGTACCAACAGGCCATTCATTTTGTCGAAACCAAACACAAAGACAAAGACCGCATTCTCGAATACATTCGCGACTCTGTAGGTGGCCTTCAAAACTTAAAGACCACGTACGAACAAGACTCGACCGCAGTGGCACAAATTGATGTGATTGTCGATAACGTCAACACATTACTAGGACGTCTTGGGCCTTTTGAACAAACGCGTGGCTGAACGGTCTGTCCCTGAGAATGCATAAAATCGTGTTGAGAATGTTTTCTATGTTTTCGTAGGGCAACTTTGTTTCCATGATGGTGGTAATTGTCTTTTGTACGCTGAGTCTTTCGTCTGTATTTCCCCGTAGGAAATCCACATGCATATTTTCCTGAATCAACAGTAGTAGCTTTTCCAGCGACGTCACGCCGGCTTCGAAAAACACCGATTCTGCACGGCGGCCAACCCAACGCACAGACCGCAACGACGTAGAGTATACTGGATACATCGGTCCGGTCAACTGAAACGTCGAGTTTGTCAAACGCTGTAAAATCCGATGGCACGCCCGAACGTCGGCTTCCGCCCTGTGCGCATTGTCGAATTTATCGCCAAACAATGACGTATACAGTCCCGTCAGAGAGTAGTTGCCGGAGTTCTGCTTTATGGCATAGCGAGAGTAGTGCAGACTGTCGAAAAAATACCAGTGAAACGGCAATTTTAGACCAACACGGTGACATTCGAACTCCAGAATCGGTTTGTCAGCACGGAACGTGTTGTGCGAAATGAATACCGGAATGTGTCCCGGTGGACACACTGTTTGCACCCACATTTGCATCTGTTGGTACACGTCGCGCCAAAGACGGGCGTGGTGTGCCTGCAGAAAGGCACGGGTCAACTGGGGTAGTTCGGGTATGGGCGGCGGTGGAAACGTTGCCATGGCTGGGTCTGGGTCCACGACAGCTTGAAACCACGTGCCCGACGCGACAGAGTAGACAGCAATCTCCCATATTCGACACGTGGCCAATCGGCGAACATCGCCGATAAATTCCAAATCAAAAATAAAGAGGCTGGTTCGCCCCTGGAAATTCTCTATCCGCTGCATGGCTGTGTTTTTTTTTACGACAGCGACATTTTATACTAAAACTATGCGACGCACATGCTGCATTCCAAAAGAGCAAAACGCGGTTTTCTATTTAAACGTCCGGATGTATCACGACTCCAACATGGCGAACAAGTACTGTGGCGTACTATTTTTGAAGTAGTGCCTTGTACAGTGTAGCAAATCAAAAACCCATCTTTGGTCATATATCCCACGCGACAATCGCCGCCCGTCTCCATTTGTGCCACTGCCAACGCTGTCCCGCACACTGGGCACGGGATGTGCCACTCTTTCCACGTGCGGTTCAGGCAATGTGCGTGAAATACATGGCCACAAGTGGTACGCAAGAGCGGTCCGTGCCTACATGCACGGGATTTGGTACACAGTGCGCATGATGTCATTCGGCCTAAAATATACATTCATTTATACTCGGTGGGGAATGTGAAACGCATATGGGACGCATCAAACAAAATCCAATTTTATAGCAACACGATGCGACGACTGCAGCAGTTACTCCAATCACGCATTATCGTTGAAAATGACGTTTTGTATTTTACCTTTAAGAAAAACAAATTCACGGGTCGTGTTGCGCAGGGAGGTCTCATCTGGCACTGCACCTGGCAAAAGCCCGGCGAAGAAGCGCGGTCTATTTTTGACAAATCCGCACAGATGGGCGGACAACCCTTCGTGAGAACATTTGAGTCGTTGACCGACTGGACCGAAACTTGCATTCAAGAATGTTTGGACGAATACCACACGCGGTATTCTTCGTGGAAGCGCGTGCGGCACCAACGCACCGAACAGACCATGGAGACGCTATTCAAACACTTGCAGCGGCAAAACCTGACCCAAACGCACCAGCGTAACTCGAACAAAGACAGTGGGAAAAATCTATTACTGTTTGAACAAATCGCATCTCAAAAGCAGCACATAGACGCTTTAGAAAAAGTCAACCAAACCTGGACGGAGTGGTTTCAAACACACCATCCCGGCGAAACACTACCGGTACAGCCCATCGCACAACCCGTGCCCCAATCACAAAACACGGAGGCCGTCGCTCAACCATTCGTATTGAACTCGGAGCACGGTCAATTTATGGTACTTCAGCGCGTCAACGAAGTCGCGCCGGCAGAATGCGTGTCGTGGTTAAAATCAATGGGCCAAAGCAAATTCAAACAATACATCGCCGACTGTGAAAAACAAATTGAATTTACGCCCATGGAGACAAACATACCCACATCTGCCACGTCCGCCGCCGCCGCGCGGCAATTTGTACATGAATTTTTTAGTGAATAGAACTTTTTTGTATGGCTTTTCTCTTTAAATGTTGTATTCTGGCTTGTAGAGCGCGAAGGCGCCGCATGTATTCCGGTCTCTTTTCCTCCGGCATCTTGTCCACGCAATCCATCAGACGCCGAATGCGCAGCGCCTCCTTGCGAAAAATCGCCGAGTTATTCGCATCCGACCACGTTGAAAAATCCTGGTCGCGTCCATACGTATATTCTAATGTACTCAGCTCCGCTTCAAATTGGCGCGGGTCGCAAAAATCGAGTTTCTCAAACATCGTGGCAAGTCCTTCTACGTCACTGCGGTTGTTTTTGTGGCGTTTGGCCACGTGCTGTTTGTATATTGGCTGTCCAGAGCGCTTGCCGGTCAACTGTGGCGGTTTCACGCGCGGTTTTTTCACGGGGCCTACACCATCGGGTGCTGGGCGCTTGCTCATGTTTGGTAAATATGGTGCGGATTCATATACCCGACTTTTGCTAATCATATAGACACTATTTAAAATAGAGTACGTCGGAGTATATGAATGGAACTGTATGTGCAATGGGACACGTGAGTTTATGTGACGCGATTAAAACAGACGCCATACCATACGACTACACGTGGATAATCGCCATTGTATGCAGCATTGCTATCGTTGCCGTGTTGGGTATCAACGCCCACAACCCAAAACATATATTGCCAGTCGTTCACAAGCAAGTGCCACCGAGACATATATAAAGATGGACGCCTGCATAAATGACCAGTGCCAAGGTACAAAACACAGTGCGGCTGCGAGTTTTTCTCATCGTGGTCATCAGTATTATTCTACGCATTGCCCGTGAGTTTTCTTCGATACCCGTGCACAAAGCCACCAACATACTACTGGCCAACTACATCTTTTACGGTATTATTCTTTTGTGTACGGTTGCCATGAGTAAAGTGGCATTTGGCGTCGCCATCTTTTTACAGGTCGTGGCTACCGCCATTGACGCCGCAAGCACCACGCTTGCCATCATCGCAACAATGCGGTGTGTCAACGCGCAACAAGCCGTGTGCATACATACACTTCCGGGCAGTGTCGTCACCGTGGCGCTTGCCGCGTTGCTGTGGCTATTGGACGCTCTGCAATGTTGGTCTATCTACAAAGTCCTGAGAATGCCAGCGTTCACGAGCTACCTCGGGCGACGTTTGCGTGTGCTCTTTTCTTGGGCACTACCTTTTGCATTTCTAAACACGGGCGTTCTTCTCGCAGAAGCATCGTGGAGCGTGTTTACCACACCACACCTTGTTGTTGACCCACTCATCATTGTCATGGCTCCAACACTGGACGCGGGTGTCATTGCTGTCATCATTGCGGCCGTCGTCGCCACGGACTGTGTGGCCCTATACATGACAGACAATTCCCTGGTGCATTTGTCCATCGCAGCACAGTTGGCCATATCCGCATTTGCTCTCATACTCGTACTTGCGTCCAAAGTAAACATGTCAGACAACGAAAACACGACAGACAAAGACGAAACTCCCGTGTTGGCGGCAAAGACCGTCACGAAGACAACGCTGCGCCAGAGAAAATCCACACAAAAGATTGCATTTTAAGATATATACACACCCAGAAGTACACCATTCAGAATGGTAGACGAAGGCCCACCGCGCGACTCAGAATTTGACACACAGAGCAACGAATCAGAAGATGACATTCCAGACGTGCACCGTCGATATCCAGATACACCCCTGCACAACGGCACCGCCCCAAAACCACTGCCTATCACCGAAATATGCATGGTCACTGCCCTCCTGGCCGTGATAGTCGCGCATATGTGGACCGTGTACTCGATGCGTGCCGACCTCAGTATTCTGACAGTCAATCAACAGGAAACACAACAGCAAATTTCACACATTGCCAAACTCGTCGAGACCATGCACCAAGTGCGCTGGCGCATCGTATCCGAAGCGTGAATCCATTAACATGTAAAATAATAAGGTATAAAGACGTGTGATTTTACATTATAATTTAAGATGGCAAGAGGTAACAAGAAAAAACGCCAACGCGACCCCGCCCGCCCCAAGCGCGCCATGACCCCCTTTCTCTACTATGCTTGCGAACAGCGCAAAGTACTCAAAGACCGAGATGAAAAGCTCACCTTGTCGGAACAGTCCAAGCTCATCGCCGAGCAGTGGAGAAACCTCGAGGACAAGTCTGAATATGAGCGCAAAGCCGCACAAGACAAGCAGCGTTACGCCGAAGAGATGTCCAGGTACGTGCCGCCGCACCGCATCAAGCGCCCACGGTCGTCCTATGCCTTTTTCATGAAAGACCACCGCCAATCCATCGCCGAAGAGCACCCGGACAAAAGCCCACGCGAGCTCATGGGCTACATTGCCGCAGCGTGGAAAAGCATCAGCGCGGACAAGAAAGCGCACTATGTGCGTCGGGCAGAAGAGGACAAAGTCAGATACAATACTGAAAAACAAGAACAATAAAATGTATTTAAATGAGACTGTTATTTTATAATATGTATAGACGTCGACATCTAGCATTCTTTTCTGCCACAGCACCGTGGGTTTGGTGCTGCTGCGCCGCATGGTGGGTCGACCGTCTCCTCGTCGAACTCGGACATCGCACCACCGACTCGCCCATTTGTATACACAGTGACCTACAGTATGTTAGATATCACCAGGCCGTCACAATCATTGCCACCAAATTACAAACCGTATGGTTTTGCCGAGAAACACGACAACAATTCCGGAGAGAACGCATCCTTCTGGGGCAAGGCCACGGCTCCCTGCCATGCATGGTGCACATATATTTGTGTCACGCCATCACGTGTGTCTGCTGGACGGGCGTTCTTGCATGCGTCTTCGACGTGTCTCCGTGGCTTTGCATGCAAGCAGTCCTCAGTCGCAGGGCAAGTCTCGTGGCACTGTTTGGCATCGGCGCCGTGACGTCCGTAGTTCTAGAACGTACACTATATGCCAAACTATTAAGTAGACACATACATGCCGATACCATCGAAATTTAAGACACGCACAGGCCTATAAAGGCTCATTTCGTGAGACAAATGCCACTGCAGCAGCGACGTTGTGTGAATTGGACCAACAATCTTAATAATTGCAAGACGTTGACTTCGATGCTGCGAGGGTGTGTGCAAAACACTACCAAAATGAAGTGTGACGTGTATCGTAGTTTGTTAAAAAAATGCCGTAATCGAAAACAATGTTTGTCTTAATTTAGATTTTAATTTTTGATGTAATTTTTTTTTTCCGAGCCCACAAAAGTTCTTTCGCGGAAAGAAAAGTTCAGCCGCCGCGAGATTTTTTTTTTTGCCGAGAGGTGTCAAAAGTTCTTTCGCGAATAGAGATTTTTTCTTTCGCCGATAGAAAAGTTGAGCCGCCGTCCGATTTTTTTTTGCCCAGAGGTGTCAAAAGTTCTTTCGCCGATAGCTATCGCCGATAGAAAAGTTGAGCCGCCGTCCGATTTTTTTTTGCCCAGAGGTGTCAAAAGTTCGACCGCCGCCAAAAAAAATTTCCATCTTCTATTCGGAATAGAACATACACCAGCACACATACGCACCATGCCATACCTCCGTCATCTTCAGCGGTCCCGATGGATACCAACATGGTCGGACAAATACGGTGGCTCACACTACAGCATTCGAATCGGCAACGAGGGGAGAAACGGATGCGCCGTCCCAGAGGTCTCCAAACAGGAAGAAAAGGCCATAACCGCATGGTTCGGTCAACACGGTATTCGCCGAGACGCCACCGAGACAAATATATGGTGGTTCATGGAGCGCTTTAGCCACCAATTCGAAATTGGAAATGGGACCGACACTATGGTTAGTGGTGGATACCATTTTAGGATGAGCAAAGACGCGTACAACGCGTTGTTTAACCCCTAGTAGGCGTTTTTTTACGAACACCGCCACCCGGTGTTCGTATGGTCATGGCACGTTTCGGGCGCCGGCCACGCACTGCTTTCTTTGGCACGACTGACACTTTCTTCTTTTTTGGAAAGAAAAAACATGGCATTTTAGTTACGTACATGTCTTTTATATATCCATACTAGAAAACCAGTCTCTCCAAGTCACGCGCGGATTTTTTTATGTGTTTGAGTTTGTCCTGCAATCTCTTCTGTTTGGCGTCGTGCGTGAGTATGAGCCGCCGTAGAATGCGGACGTGGAGCCGCTCCGTTTCGAGGGCCTTTCGAAGTATTTCCTCGCGTTCAAGTACGGGTTCTTCCAGTTGAGTCTCGTAATTCTTGACGACGGCGAGCCGTTCTTTCAATCGGTGGCGCAGAAAGAGAATCTCTAGTTCCGCCGCCATTTTATGTAACTTTAAAATATTTATACTATAAACACGTTGTAGTCGTAAATGGGATGTCGACGGCGGTGCGCACGAGCTGCCACGAGCGCTGTGCACAATATAGCTACTGGTGGACGTATCGGGCTTCGTTTGTGCCCGGAGAGCGTTTTTTGATGAGTGAGTGTGTTCAAAAGTGCGTCCGAGACACGGGGCGACTTATTAAATGCGGGAGGTCCACGCTAGAAAAGGCTCACTCTAAAAAACGGTAGTTGATGCCGGCCTCTTCCAGCATGTTGAACGTCATTTTAAAGTCCTCGCCCCAGCGCGGGTGCTCTACATCGGGCCTTTGCGGCGACACAACGTGCGTGATGCCAGATTGGATGATGGCGCGGCAGCATTCGACACAGGGCCACCAGTTGACATAGATAGTTGCGTCTTGGAGTGGAATGCCCCGGCGCGCTGCGGCGTAGATGGCGTTGCGTTCGGCGTGTTCAATCCATTTGTATTTGAGAGGCCGCGTGCATCGTGCTTCGTGCTTGGCAAGTCCGTCTGGGATGTCGTTGCAGGCCTCGCAGACGATTTCGCCTTGTGCATTGGCGATGACGCAGCCGACTTGCTTGTTCGGGTCGGGACTGCGTTCGGCCACTTGGCAGCAGCGCTCCATGAAGGGCTCCATGGTACGCTTATGTACGCCATGATATATATAGTAGAATATGTGTCTCGAAAGTCAAAAAATCTTAAGTTGATTATATTCTTTTTTCTGAATGGATAAGGTGACACAGAGTATCAAATAAACACCATGTCTACTGAACCCGCAATGACCCCATTCAAGTACCTCAACTTTCGCACCGCTGGCAACTTCAAGCTCGACTCTTCGGCTCACCCTTCCAAAAAGGGCGAAAAGATGTTTCGCTTCAAGACCGAGAAGGGCTACGAACTCAAGACGATGACTCCGCCGGGCGTGTGCCGCTGGGCGCACGTGCACGAGGGTGGCAACTTTGGCATCGGCTACGCGTCGACCAGAAAGGCCGCCCACCTTACTGTGACCTACATCCCGGGCGGCGACGAGAACGAGTTCGTGGATGCCCGCAAAGACTTTTTCGCGACGCAGCGTGCCCAAATTCAAGCCGGTTTGAAGATGATGTGGGACGCCAACGTGTCTGGCGTGCAAGACGCGGCCATTAAGAAGGCGCAAAAATACTACAAGAAGAAGACGCCTGAGGAACAGCTGGAAAAGGCGTACGCCAACTTTTTGAAGGACGCCACGACGCCCATCAAGGACGACGCCGAGCACGGCATGCAGATGACCATTCGCTGCCCGGCCTATACGCTCAATGACGAGCCGCGCCAGTCTCGCTTTGTCCAGGTCAAGAACACCCCCGCTGGCGACGCCTACGTCCGCCTTCCGGCCGAGACCCGCATTCATCACGGCGCTGTCATGTGCGTGCCCTTTTTGGTGCGCCCGTATGCCGTGTCTGCGACGCGCTACGGTGTCACCTACAAGATGATTCCGGACTTTGTGGTCTACTCTACGGGTTCCTCGGCCATGTCCGTGCCCGATTCGGTTGTGGAGAACGCCCGCCGTCCCATCGAGTTTTCTTTCACGGAAAAGAACAACAAGCAGTACGTGAACACCAAGGATAAGGACGGCCATCGCATGTTGACGCGCCTTACGCCGACTGAGGTCAAGTTTACCGACCTGCAGGACGGAACTCTCGGCAAGGTGTCCGGCCACACAGAGAACAACGCCAAGCTCGCCGGCGTCTTGAAGGAGGACCCTTCTGACCCTGAATCGGTCGCCATGTTCGACTACCTCGAGGGCGTGTCCAATGACGCTTTGACGTTTATTCAGAACGAACCCGGCCTACTGACCCGCACCAAGGCGGAGCTGCAAGAGTCTGCCAAGGATTTGGCGGACGAGACGGGAGAGACGGTCGAGTCTACTTTCCGCACGCTACTGACGGACTTGTTCAACAACCCGGTCAGCAAGCGCGAAGACGATGACTACCGCACCGTCAAGATTCAGGCTCGCATGTTTCAGTACGGCACCACCACACGCAACGTCATCCCGCTGCAGGACGAAGAGGGCAACGACATCACGGGCGCCCACATCAACTATGGGGCAAAAATTGCACCGGTCGTGTCTCCGTCCTTTTACTTTTTGGCCGACGGTAACTTTGGCATGCACTGGAACATTGACCTGGGCCGTGGCATTCGCGTCCTGTCCAATCCGGACCGCGAGGCGGCGGGCGGCGGCGTGCTCTACGCCTCCAAAAAGCGCCCGGCGTCCGAGCTCGACGACGCGGAAGAGTCTGCCGCCAAACGCGTGCACGTCGAGGCTTAGAACTTTTTTCTCACAACGTAGTATTGTACACCTATAATTAAACTTAACGCAACCAGTGCATTCAATATAGCCCATCCGGCCATATCGGTCACGTGTATTGTAATCCAAGCGGCACCGACGAGCACAAGAGAAGGCCACGTCTGGTATGCCAGCATGTAGGTCTGTTGCTTTATGTTTTTCGTCGCGTCCGCCTGTGGCAAAAGAGCGGCGTTGGCCATGAGGGCGATGGCGAAAAGGGGCGCGTTTGTCAGCACGGCGGCCAATACGTGTTCACGCTGCTGCACGAGCACGCCCACGCCTGCCAGAAGCGCCAACGTCACAATGTTCACGATAATGACATAGGACCATGTAAGTTGGGTCGCCACCATGTTGAGATGCTGCGGGGCATCCGCGATATTCAGTATGTTGAGGGCAAAAGCCGCCGTGCCAAAGACATACACGGACGTTTTTGTGACGTCAAAGGTACAAATGGCCCACGTGGCGCCTCCCACTACGACGGCCGCGCCAGTAGCTACGGTCCAGCGACGGCACCACAAATGGGACCGGAACCGCTGCTCGCGTCCATTCTGACAACATAGAAAGACGTGAAAAGCGTTTAAAAACACGACGGGAACGAGACACGTCGCCCACGTGTATTCGAGGGTCTTGACGAGTGCATTGTTGTCTTGATGGTCGGCCACAAACCATTGTGCCAAGAGTACTAGCAGTTTGCCGGGAATCCACGTGGCGACGACTCCCCAGCGTCCACCATGGTGTACAACATACAACAGTGCATTAAATGCAATAATACCTACGAGTGCTGAAATAAAATCCATATGGTTGTATAAATATTACCTAAATACTTTGAAATGCTACAAGGCGAGTCTGAAAAACTCCTGGCCGGGCGCCTTCAGAAATTGGAAGACGGTGTCTCTGTACTGGATACGCGCGTCGCTGCTCTGGACGATAAAGTCTCTCACGTCATCCAGATGAATTCGGAGCTTATGATTCAAAGCAATGAAAATTTTCGCAACATGCGCGACCAGCTCGACGAGCACCGGTCCGAGCTCAAAAAATCCATTCGTCAGCTGCGCGGCAATTTTAGTTCACGGTGCCAGTTGATTGGCGTGGCCGTTGGACTGACCGCTTGGACCATCTTTATGGCATGGGTCATGTGGTCTTAAATGTCATAAAACCAATCGGTGCTCAATAAACTATTGACAGGTGTCGCATCTGTGACGTACACGATGTATTCAGCGACGCCACAGGCGTTTTTGCCGCGTTCGAGATACAAGTAGCCATTATCTCTGCCCCAGTCGGGCCCCCATGAATTTTTAATAATCCACGCGTCGTCGGTGTAGCCGACGATGGTCACGGCATGGTCGATGTCGGTCGTACAATAACTCGCCTGAAAAACGCCGTCGTTGTAGTTTTCCATCGCAAGAGAACTCGAATCAATCCCCACAGCCACCGGCCCGTACTTGTGCAAAAGAGCTGGGATTTGGTCTTCGGCATGCGGGTCATCCTCGCGCATCAATACCCGGTAATCGTTGACGCGAAGTCGCGTGTGCATAGGGCGCCCCGGACAGTGCGTTTGACGCTCCAGATAAGGCGCGTCCGACAGTGTAATGACTGGGTGGTTTTTGGCGTACTCGAATACGTATTCCATGAGACCGCCGTCGCAACCGACGTCTGGCCGTCCCCAGCCAGACGTACAGTCCATCAACGATTGTGGGCTCAGCGGTGTCAAACGTCCCGTCTCGCGCGCCAGCCAGTACTCGAGCACCGCGGCAGACGCGAATGCAAAACAGTCGCCGCAGTCGCCCTGGTCCATGACGGGACTCACGTAACCATTACTGCGCCAATCCACCGGGCCGACGCCCGGAGACGTTAGCTTCACGTGGCGTCGGTCGTCCTTCCGAGACACGCCTTTGTGGTGGGACAGCTGCAGCGCCACGTTGGTTTGCAGGCGAAAGCGGTCCGACATGGACGTCAGCCCGAACACATTGTCGCCCAACTCGTCGATGGTGCGCCGCGACTCGGCCACCTTGCTTTTACGCAGAAAAAATTCGGTTTTATGGGCGTAGTCGCGGTTTTGTTCGTGCATGTAGTCACACATCCACGATTCGTGATTGTTTGTTCGGCAATCCTGGGCGTCAAATCCAATAACCAGCGGTATCAAAAATAATAATAAAAACATATGCGAGTTGACACATACGAACGACATTTAAATACTAAAAAATGTACACTCTTCCTTGGCGTCGCCCCCAACCCACAGAAGAGTGGGTGACAAAATCCGTCCCCGCCTACACCTTTGGGGCGCACACGGTTCGTCCGTCTGCAAAAGACCCCTCGCAGCGTGTCGTCCTTTTCTACCCCAAAGACAACGCCGTCATCGATGCAGACCCAAAGGCGTTGCAAGAGACCTACCACGACCCACCGGCATGGCTTGCCGGCGACTGGCTGGCGATGAAACAGGCCGGTATACCTCTGTCGCCCTTTGCCCAGCGAGGACTTGACCAGGCACTGCGCCAATCTTCAGCGGTGCGCTGGCTGGCGTCCGTCAAAGGCATGGAGCTACCCCCTGGCCATACGCCCTGAGATACGCCTGCACGTACTGCATCGACGCAAGGACGTCAGGGAGCGAATGGACATAGTCCCAGCGCCCCGTGGTAGACCAAGTGACAATGCGCGCGTTTTCATACAAGGTATCCCCGGGTGATTCGCCGAGCGCACACGCCAGTTGACGTAATTCCCACGCCAAGCGGAGTAGTTTTTTGTTTTCGGCAGAATCCATCGCACAGGCGACGCCTACGTCGCGAAGACGCGTTTTTATCATATTGATGACGTACAAAATATCGTCAATCATTCTCGCTTGGCGAGGGCCTACTTATAGATAAAATCCTAAAAACAATAAAAGGTTGTGTATTTATCCTATTCACTTTATGAGTACATGTCGTTTTTGGTGACCTATTCCCCCGAGAGTTTATGGCGGCGCACGGTGCGGCTGTTAAACGGTTTGTTCCAAGAAAAACCCAAACTCGCGACAACGCCTCAGTCGTACTTTGTCGCCACACTGCATATTCACAATCTTATTTTACAAGACTTGTCCGAAGTCTTTGAGCCCCCGGCGCCAGACGAGGAGGAAAACACGCCGACGATGGAGCAAATTCACGCGTCGTTGGTCCGTGTCGAAACCGTATTGCTGGGTACTTCAAAGGCCGAGGCCTATCCAAAAACCATACGTGGGTGTTGTGACTACACAGACCATCTGACACGCGCCCTGTACTCGTCCAAACGCCACTGTGTACTCCTTTAATCTCCGTCTTCGTCTTCTTCGCTTTCGCTACCGCCGTCATCTTCGCCTTGGACAGGTGGAGCCTGAGGCGGAGCATCGGGTTTGCGCGACGGTTCGGCGGGTATGTTTGTCGGGTCGAAGGGCAACGACGCATTTCGCGCCGCGCACTCGACATACGTCTCCCACGGCATGACGCCGCGCTGGTAGTGCACGTACAAATCATCGTTCGACATGAAAGGTGTCACCGGGAACGAAATCTGAACCTGGAGGCGTTTCTTCAGAGCGTACATGGCGCCCACGCCCATTTCACGCTTGCGCTTTTTGGAATTCATGGACTTTAACAGCTGCTTTTGTATGTCTTCGGCGTATATAATATTGTACACGTGTTCGCAAGCTTGTTGTATGTTTTTTTTCCACCAGAGTATTGTTTTCATAAATGTTTGGTGCGTCCCTTCGCTGTCTGATTTATGAGGCGTGTCCGACATAATGAGTGACCTCGGCACACCCAACACACCGCAGACGACATCCTGGAACATTTTGTACTGGTGCACAACATCCCCGCGGCCGGTATGATGTGGCGTATTCGTTATTTTTTGTCCAATGGGTAACGTGACGACATTTTCAAGGGCCGTCCCGGCGCGCGTGGGCGTATTGACGTCTCCGGCGAAAAAGGCATTGTAGAGCTGCTGCTGCTGTGCAAGTTGCTGCACGTTGGTGCGATTGCGGTGAAATTTGGTCGCATCGTCGCTAGATTGCATGTCGCCGTCGGCATAATAGTCGTACTGGATGCCCTCGGTGTTGCTCGTGCGCGTCTCGGCGACTTCGGCCAGTAGCATGGGGTTCGCACGGTTGGCCTCCATACGCACCGACGTGCCGCGCAACATGTTGATATATTCAATCTCCGGAATCAGAACGGACACCGGGGACGTAAGACGACCCGCCAGCGTTGGCGAATACCCAAACTTGTCAAACACGAGCGAATTGGGAATGGGCTCGTTTTGCGCGTCAAGAAGCACGTAGGAACGCAGCCCTTGTTCTTCGATGACGGAAATTTGGCACGAATTGGGCTCCATGACGACGGGAATATGCAGACCGTCGTCGAGTTCGACGATACGCACGGCCACAAGCCCCATAATCAAGACGCTGTCCACCATTTGCTCACAGAAAGGCAGCCAATAATCATTCATAATTTCCTGCATGTGCGGGTCGGGACGAATGCGGCCGCGACGGTGCGAGAAGAGAATGCCGTTTGATAACAAATTATGCTTGATGATGTTTTTGCACATCATGACGGCCGTACACGTGCGCGCCACGTTGGCGACTTTGGCGATTTCACGCCGCGATAATGTTTTACCATGGTGTTCCATTTTGTCTCATGAAGTGGGTTTAAATAGTAGAAAACCAACTACCATCCACAATGGATATAGCGTGCTGCCACATGCACGTCTCTCGCGCGTCGCGCACGACTCGCGTCTTTGGCGTAAACGTTTGGCCCGACACGTACTTGAGCGAAAAGGGATAGTAACGACGCACCTTCTTTTCCGTTCCGGCGTACGATTCGCTGCACAACACGCTCTTCTTCGCAGCGCCCGTGATGACCGCGCGAGCATTCAAAGCCGACCGGACCTTCATATTCGGGTCACAGAAAAACACATATTTTTCCAGCATCGGTTTTTCATCCAATAACACGTTGCGATTCGTCAATACGGCATAATCATTGTCATTGCACACGCGTTCCAAGGTCGACGCCACGTGGCGCACCGATACGCGCCAGTAGACGTCATCAAGACTCTTGGCATCCACACTCGTAAACATAGTGTCGTCCTCTATCGTGGGCTCTACAAAACGCACAGGCGTCGCGTCTCTTAACGTCCAAATGACGAGACACGCCAATATAAATATTCCAGTACTATAAATGCAACACAGTTGCCAGCGCGGACGCGGTTCATCGCGTCCAAAGGCAGTGCGTCGGCGGCCACAATGTTGTTGTCTCATCCAGCTCGGTGAACGAATCGACCGTATATATACACGGTTCGTCACGTCAGAATCGTGGATGCAATCAGTACCCATCATTGTTCGAGAACCACGGCGCGACTTTAAGCGCGTCAAAAAATATGCCGAAGAATCCAAAAAGGCTTTAGACGAAAAAATAAAAGATTTGGAGGACTTGGAAGGGTCTGACGACGCCCAACTCGCAAAAGCCACCAAGTTAAGAAGAGACTTGAGCGGAAAAGTCGACCCCGACGACGTTCCGAACGCCGTCGACAAGGCCTTGGACCAAAAAGTGTCGTACAATGACATTCGCATGACAAAATACGACTTAGAGCGCCTGGAAAACCTTCGCGCCGACATTCAAGAAGACATTGACGCGTTGAGCGACGATGACATTGACGCATTGCCCGCCGAGACGCGTGACTTTCGCACTCTGTCTATTCGTCAAGTGAAACAGCACATTCACTGCAGTCATGATGTCGACGATGACGATTTGGACCTGTACCACTGGGAACTTCAATCAAGGTCCCACCCGTTTCAAGCCTTTCGCAAAGCAGATGGCTCCATCGTCAAGGGACTCCGCAGCCTCAACCCGTACGCGACCTCCGGACAAGTGCGCCTCGTCTACACGGATAACGACGGCCAAGTGATTTCCAACGTTATTTCGCTCGACAACGTGCGCCGAAACCTGACCCGGGCCGCCAAAGCGGCGTCCTACAGATATCAAGACAACGACCCGACATTCCTAGAGGCCGTGGACAACGTTTGGGAACGCATACTTGGCGAACTGGACGCCTCCGACGAACAAGTCCTCAACCGTACGGCGTCCAGCAGCGTTGGCTTTAGTCTTCGCATTCAACCGTCGCGCGACTACGGACGTCCCATGCGGTTGGACCAAGGCGTGCCTTTCAGTTTGCGCGTGTTTCGCGACCGTGTCCACAAGTTGTACGCACATTTCGATAAATCCGTGGATGACATTCGCGCACTGGACACGTACGACGACATTATTCCTATGGTCGAGTATGTCGACCCGACGATTCGGCTCAACAAAGCCGGTAAGACCGACGCGCTCCGTAAAATTCAGCACGGTAAAAACATGCGCCTCGTGCTGCCACCCTTTGATGATGACTCCAGCGGCGGCGGCAGTGGCAGCGGCGGTGGCAGAGGCAGAGGCAACGGTGCAAAGAGTAGAGTTCCTCCTCGACCTCGCCCGCAGGTCCAGAAGCGTACCCGCGCCCCGAAGCGTCCGCAGCGCTCAAGGCAGGCGGCAAGCGCAGCTCCGGGCGTGTTAACACTGGCAAGCCTTCGAGCAATGGCAAGCAAAGGCGACATTTTGCAGCTCACACCTAACAGTCGTAGAAAAAAGGTACCCATCTATTTCGTCAGGTACTTTGATGATGATATTGAATTTGTCGGGGAAAACGGTAAAAACAAACGTAAAGCGGGCCTGAAACATTACAAGACAAGTGGAAAACCATGGGCTAGCTTCCAGAATGACGACGATGTTATAGGAGACACAACTGCCGAGTCGGAATCACTTCTTGCGGCTGTCATCGCATCGGGACAACCTCTGACGGCGAAATTGCTGGGCGCATTCGGACTAGGCACGAAACAGACAGGTTCCGATAATGATAGCGTGGTGAGCGACGCCAGTGACTTGAGTACTGTCAGTGCAGCTGTGGCCCTCGACAAAAATATGCTTCCAAAACTCCCAGCCAACCCAACGGTGGCAAAGCTAGATGCATATGCACGAGATTTAATCGCCGCTGCAAATTCTCGCAATCTAACAACCAAAGAAGTCGCCGATGTGTTGGAATTACAAGGCATTGACGAAGACGTGCTTCCCGACGATAACAAATCTGTACAAGAATTTGTCAAGACATGGGTCGACACTCAAAAGGGTCTACTTCCCGTGGCTGCACCGGCGTCTGCCCCGTCGTCGTCTGGTGTCGTCCCCGTCGCAATGTTCTGGACAAATAGACCCCTGAAGACCATATTTGACCAAGGTCAGAAGCCCGAAAGTGGCAGAACATACGTCGCGCGCAAGTATGTCGACGCGCGCCGTTACGAATTTCTAGTCGAGCCCACTCAGAACGGCAAAGTGGTCGTTCGCATGCCCGGTAATCGAATTCAAGTGTTCAAAAGTCGCAAAGAGTTCGAAAGTAACAAGAAGATACCAGGAGAGACATTGACGTACTACCAACTCTTTAACCGTAAAAAGGGTGCGGTGACGCGTGTAGAGATTTCACCGGCCGCTGTACGCAGCGAAATCGCCGCGGCTTTGGCGGCCGCGGCCAGTGTTTCCGCCGGCGACGGTGACCTTGTCTTTTTGGCAAACAATCGTCCCGTCGACATGGCCGCCGCCGAAGCGAGATATGATTCGGAAGATATGGCCGTCGCCGTGCACCCAGATGCCCATCTGAGCACATCAGAGTCGGAAACGGAGGAGCCCCTGCTCGCACCGGTGCAGCGTGCGCAGAATGCATCTCAGTATCTGAGTACGTCCGAGTCAGAGTCTGAAGAGGAAGAAGAAGCACCGCGCGGCGACATTACCAAAATGATGTCGTCGATGCCCGCCGAATGGTCGTCCACCGAAGACGAACTTGAATTTGCCGAGTCCTCGGCCGGAGAAGAGGACGACGCTCCCTTTGAAGCGCCAGTGAGCAACACGCTGGAATCTGTGCAGGAATCGTCAGGTCTGGACTTTGCCGCCTCTTCGGCCACGGACACAGCTTCGGAAACGTCCGAGACACCTATCACCGCCTCCTCTGGGTTGGATTTCGCAGAGTCTTCCGCCGTCGAGACGGGTTCCTCGGGCGTGGAGTTTGCGGCATCGTCGGCAGTGGATACGGCTTCGGAAACGTCCGAGACGCCCGTCGTACAGAACGTTGCGAGCTCGTCGGGCGTGGAGTTTGCTGAATCGTCGGCAGTGGATACGGCTTCGGAAACCTCTGAGACGCCCGTCATGCAAGACGTTGCGAGCTCGTCGGGTCTGGATTTCGCTGAATCGTCCGCGGTGGACACGAGCAGCTCTGGCGTCGATTTCGCCGATTCGTCGGCAGTAGAGTTTGCGGCGTCGTCGGCTGTAGACACGGCTTCGGAAACGTCCGAGACACCGGCCATGCAAGACGTTGTGAGCTCGTCGGGTCTGGATTTCGCCGAATCGTCCGCGGTGGACACGAGCAGCTCTGGCGTCGATTTCGCAGAGTCGTCGGCGGCCGAGACAGGAGTGGAATTTGCCGAGTCGTCGGCGGCCGAGACAGAGGACGAAGACATGTGATAATTTAATAAAAAGTACATATAAAGGTTCGTTATTCTAAATAAACATCATGCCTCATAAAATTATGTTAGCGTTCGTTCGAAGCGATAGCGATATCCTCGAGTCGTCGTGGTTGAACAGGGCCGCCGCGTCTCTCGCAAAGACGTCCGACGGCTCGACCCCCTTTATTCACGCCGAGCTGCTGTTCGTACCTCCCGAGGAAACCACCTCCGAAACATCCGAGAGCGTCAACGGCGAAGCAATGAGCATCGTGTACTCGGGCACGGTGCATCTCGAGAAAAAGCGTTTTTCGCGCAAAGAGTGGTTTTTTCGCTCCATGGAGTGCACCAAAACACAATACGAGTCTATGTTGGAATTCGCACGCGAGCATAAAGGAGAAGGCTTTAATCACATGGGTTATTTTATGTTTTGGTCACCGTTGCGGCCGTCGCCCATGTTTTACACTTGGTTGGGGATGAAACCGCGCTGGTTTTGTTCCGAGATTGTGGTGTCGGCGCTGAAACACGGCGGTCTGCTGGCGGATGACGTGACACCGAGCATGCACCCAAACGAGTTGTACAAGCTCGTGCAAGGAAACTCCATGGCAGACTGTGGTCGCAATCTTAAGAGTGTCACGTTAAGCTTTGTTTGAGATGCCCCGAACGACGGAGACGCGCCATACGCCCCACGCCGCGAGAAAACACCCCACGTAGAAACACGCTTGCTGTATGCCATTTAGCGTGGCCATGTTGTCATAGACCACAATCCCCGACAAAATGGTGAAGAGAAACCACGCCGTTTGGTACACGAGAATACAGTAGGACGCGTCGTATTTCGCAAAGGCGCGGTTGAGCCACGCAATGTGCACGACGACCGAGCTCGCACACAAAAGGATGGCGGCTACGAGCACGTCGTAACGCACGGTCAGGCGGTGCTCTTCCATGGCATTTGAGATGGCATACGCGATGTACTTGCCCATGCATACGTTCTGGGCCCCTAGTGCGCCGGCGATGAACGGATATCCGAAGCGCTCCAGTTTTCTGGACAGCTGGGCGTAGTGGAGAACACGCTCGAGTACCATGAATATGCACCAATTGGCCACAATGTAGACGCAGCTTTTGGTGCGTTCGATGAGTTTGGGCGGCGGCACGGTGGACTCGGTGCCAACATTGACGGAAATGGCCAGAAAGCATCCAACGACGACCCAGCCGACGGCGACCCATTCGTCGCGTTCCAGCGACTCGCTCAGAATGATACGCGTGACAAATAAATTAATAATAATGCTCAGGCACCCAAAGACCCCGACTGTCGATGGTGTCAACCACGTGAGAGCGAGAAAGTCGAGGGTCGAGGCCGCGGCGGATAGGAAAAGCGCCAAGACAAAATACGGTCGACATAGTACGTGTGTCGTCAGGGGTTGCTTGCGACGTATGCGACACGTGCGCGGGTCTTCAAAATGCGTACTATGTTGGGCGAGTTTTTGAAAGTTCATTGAAACCGAAGATGAGATGGAGGCCATGAGTAGCAAAATGTAACCAACAACCTCAAATACAATCATAAAACATAAAAGAATACAGTTGTGTTTATATATATCAAAACATAGAATCCAATCTATCTTGGCCTCGGCGCACGTGGCACGCGGCGCACAAAGCGACCATGTCTTAACATATTCAGCACCACGTGCCATGAAAACGGCTGGCGACAAGCATGGCACAAATTCATGCAGTATTCCCCCATTGTATCCCAGTCGTTCGCTTGAAAGTGTGCCCTCGGAAAGAATTCGCGCACGCGCCGGTGAAATTGAATCCAACTGTGGGCCGTGGACAAGTCCATGACATCTGCCAACGTCCACTTTACGGGTTCCACGACACAAAGTCGAATATCCACGACGCACATGTTCTCCATGAACGCAAGGCAAGCAGGTGGCGGCCATGAATCCATCGCTTCTTCCAGCCTCTCATAGTCCAAGTCGCGCAATTCGGACGGGTCGACTTCCTCGACTTCCTCGTCCGACGATGGTTCCCACTCGTCCGATTCTTCAGGGTGATACGCCATGGCCCAAAGTTACCACGAATATACGTCTCTTAATTTGTACTACAAATACAACACTCGAATATTTATTAAAAAATATAATCGTAGCATATGAAAGATATATCGACGGATGTACTTCTATTGCTCATAGAATATTTTTCGTTGGTCGACCGTTACAGATGGTCGCAAGTCGCGCGAAGTTTCGTCATTCGGAGCGACGAGTGGCCCGTCATCGGTCGTCGCTGTTTTAAACTAGCCAACGCCACGCGTGACCGCATTCGGCGCCTCTGTGCGCGCGACTTTGACGCGTCGTTGCTGGTGGAAAAGCGCCCGGCGCATCTGTGGTCGACGTACATGGGCGAACCGCTGCGTCTTTTTACGCCCTGGTGCAGTTTGCGCCACAGCGGGACCACGGACCGCTGCCTGTACTTTCACGTACACGACGACGAATTCGTGCGCACGCTGCGCACGTGGGCCTACGACTACGGACTTGGTGTCGCGCATGCATCGCGACGCCATGTCAAGCTTTGCATATGGGTGCAGCGGCGCAAACGCCTGATGTCCATTTATCGCACGCACCACGGACGAGTGCAGCGCCGCGCACTGCATGCACACATGGCGCGACGCGCCATGGGGACCAAACGCGGCCTGACGCGGGCCATGGTGGAATTTAGGATTTGGAAGGACGACATTCGGCCGTTTGTGCGCCACCTGGAGTTTCGCGACGTTTGACACGCACATATCTGCGTTTTGACGTCTGTTGCGTGTTTTGCGCGGGCGCATCGCGTGTTCGTTTGACAGAGGCAGTCCCTTGGAGTCCCGACCAATATTGGACAAGGTTATTCATGTTTGTCACGGGTTGCGACATTTTATGTCCATCATCGTTGGCTTAAATACGCCTCTCCGGGAGTTCTTGCACGGGGACGCGTTCGAAATAGTCGGAATCTTTGATAAAGCACCGGTGTGCCAATTTGTGCAGGGAAGGATGCGTGACGGCGAGTCTTACGACGATAAACGTGGCAACGACATCAACACTATATTGATATCGCGATGTCAGGATAAGGGCGGTCGTCAGCACGACCCACGCGCGCGAAACCGTCCACGTGGCCCACGACCAGCAGCGCGAGGTGACGAGGTCGTCGGTCAATTGTACAAAAATAAGAAGTTGGGCCAAGTCGGACGACCACAACATATTGCCGCACGTTCTTAGCGGATAACGCCAAAATATCCAGGACGTATCTTCGCCGCGTGGAATGTCGTACGTCTCCAAACAATTCGGCGTCGAGTCGGGAACAACCGTCATAAGTTGCGCAATGGCAAACGACGGGACGAGTACCATTTCGGCAGTTACGACGCGCGTCAGTTGTTCGTGCGTACCCACAAAACACCACAAAATAGACGCCAACCCTACCCATCCAAAGGTACACACGTCCACAAGGTCGCGCACGGTAAACATATCTTGCGCCGGAAGTTCGTGGCCGCCAAACCAATCGATAAATAGACTATCGTGCAACGGGGCCATCGAGGTGCCATTTTTAGCATAGACCGTCTGGCGCCAAGAAATCACATTGGACAACACGACATTCAGATACACGAGAACGACACATATAAACAGACAACGGAACCAACGAAAGCGTTTCATCATTATGGATTTTGAAAACATACTATATACTTTATTTTGATAATGTAAATCCATGAATTCTACGTCCAATACGACGTCCGCCGTAACAGAGAGCGACCCATGGGTCGAGTCTGGCGCTTTAGTATATGTCGCTATTACAGTGGTTGTCAGTGCGGCCGTCATTATGTGCTGCAGTTGGTTCCTGGTGCATAATGAAACAACGAAACGCTGCTGCGAGACCTATTGCGGGCGCAAAAAGAGATACACAGAAGTCGACGACGACGACGAAGAGGAAATCGAACTCAACGGCACGTTTGATGGCGACACGTTTGAGGAAGCAGTGTCCAAAAATGAAACAGAAACCTTTGAAGATGAGCACGGAAAGCTTGAAGACGACACGAGTGCGTTCACCATCGACGATGCGAGTTCATCCGGGGCAGAAGACGACGACGAGTTAATCGCCGCCGCTGTGTAGTTCCTTTATTTCATTCAACGCGGCGTATATCGCCTTTAGTATTGGTTCCATGCGCGTTGCAAGCGTTCGCACCGTCTTCTCTTGCGACACTGGAAGTAGTTCGGTGTGCCATTCGTGTACCTGTTGTATCTGTTGATAAAGTTCGTCCATGAGTTTTGTTGTGTCACGCGGCGGTAGATAAGATCCGTTTATTAAAAAAGGTATTTAATGTGTTTATTTCCTGCATATGTATGGACATTCACGTCTTTGTTCTATCGACCATGTCTGCGGACATGACTCGACAAAATCTCGAAGGATACGGATATACTTTTGACACGCGTCCTTCCATTCAAAAATTCCGATGGACACCTGCTCACCGGTCCGGTGTCACCGTCTGCCTCTGGATATGTACCATGCATCCACTCTGCACGGCTCTTGCCGCCTCACTCGTCCCTTACATGGACGCGTGTATATTATGGTACCACGACCACGACGCCATGTCTTGTATGCGCGTGGAAGGGGGCATGCGCCTGCTGCAGCAAAAGGGCGTGCCTTTGTCTATATTGGCGTCGGTGACCCCGCGCGTGGAGCAGAGTCATGCGTCGCGCGTGCGCCGGCACTTTGACGAACACGGGTTTGAGTACCGGCGCATTACGGGAACGTTACTAGTCGCCTTAGATACAAGTCTAGACACGTACATGTCGACTGCAAAAACATTAGTTTAAAAAAAAAAGTCATTATCCTTTACGAAGTACTGCATGAAAGGTTGTGTTACGCTGATGTCCTCGTCCTATATTCTGAGTCAACGTGCCCATGAATGATTTTTCTATCAGCCACCCGTTATGAATAGCCCATTCCACGATTTCGAATACTGTGGCTATGACGGTGCCACACCCGCGCACCGATAGTTTGTCCACGTCGTCTCCAATTTGACGAATATAATGCTGCGCCTCGTCGTCACGTCGCACCGTGAATTCCACCATGGTCGTCGCTTTCGAAACCACCACTTTCAAAATCGCCGTCTTTGTCTCCGACGCCTCGATGTTGACCTCGACTTTGTGTTTGCGCCGACGGAACACGTCACAGGCAAAAACGAGCGCCGTTGCCTTGGACGCTGGCATGGTCGCCAAAAAATGGTTGCGCGTGGACAACACCTCGTTAATTTTGTCGACCCACGCTTGCTTATTCATAATGTTCTTGTGAGCAGGAATCTATATAGTCTATTCATGCAAATGCGGTGTGGATTGCTTCTCCGGACGGGTCGAGGCATTTCTGGAATTTTTCGTGCCAGGTCGATGCGTCGCCCGTGGAACATGCGATAGAATCGGCCGAAAAAAGTACCGTCTTTTCTGAATCGCGCTGAGGAAATTGGGCAGCAAACAAGTGGCGGTACCAGTACGCCTCTTTGGTAGTGGGCGTGTTGTGCGGAAAACGCCGCTTGGCACGTGTCATCATGTCGTCCGAGACGAATTGTTCGGCGTGTGCCTTGAGCGCCATGATGTGACCCGCGCCGACGGCATCGGAAAATTGCGCCTTGGTGCGGTCGACGACACACGCGGGAATACGCCGGCGAAACACGTCACGCAACCACCATTTTTCAGGACGTTTGCCCTCGGGATGGGTGCCAGATAATTTGTAGCGCGGGTGCAACTGATTCATCGCAAAGTCGACCACCGCACGGTCTAAAAACGGCACGCGCGTCTCGACGCCCCAGTCTCCCATTGATTTATTGGCACGTGCGCAATCGTACGAGTGTAACTGCTCGATTTTGCGGACGCATTCGTCCACCATGTGGCGTTCGGACGGGCAGTACAGGTTATACAGGTACCCGGCAAAAAGCTCATCGGAACCCTCACCGCTCAATACCATTTTGATGCCACGGCGCCGAATGGCACGTGCCAGTAGCCACATGGGTGTCGATGCTCTGATTGTGGTCACGTCGTACGTTTCGACGGCTCGAATAACCTCAAGGACTGCCGCGACCGCTTCTTCCACCGTGTATATGACTGAAGTGTGATGTGTGCCGAGCTCATTCGCCACCTGTTCAGCCCAGTGGACGTCCGGGGAATCCCGAAGCCCCGTGCAAAAAGTGTGCACGCGTGGGTAGTCAGGCCTTTGTGTAGCAAGGCGACAAGCGAGCGCTGCAACAATGGTGGAATCGAGTCCGCCTGAGAGAAGAACCCCCCACGGCACGTCGCCAAGCGTGATGCGCTTTTGGACGGCAGCAGTCATGATTTGCACGAGTCTGTCGGCGTCGGGAAGCACCAGTGACAAATCGGCCCATGGGTTGAACGGTGGGGTCCATGCGGTAAAGGTCGGCGCACTTCCGACGGCACATTCCGTGGAATACCCTGGTGGTACGACTTTGGTCGCCATGTTTGCCGGAATGGCCGCCAAAAGCGACGAAAAACACATGCCGTCTTCTCCCACGCCCATGTACAGGGGTGTGACGCCAATTGCGTCGCGGGCCACGATGAACGTTTTGCGTACCTTGTGGTAGGCCACAAAGGAAAAAATGCCGTCCATATGACACGGCGCCAGGGGTCCGTGTTTCTCGAGCAGGGGTGGTACAATGTAGCAATCCGTCGTGTTTTCACACACTCCGGCGTTGTATATTTCACCGTTGATGACGAGAACCCAATCTTTCCACAGAATGGGCTGTGGTCCGGCCTCGGGCTGTACAATGGACAGTCGGGTGTGTCCCATGAACACGTTGTCTCCGGCCCACGTGCCGGTTTCGTCGGGGCCGCGGCGGCGTAGTGTGTCGAGAGACGGCACGGTCGAACCGAAGAGTGCTAGAATACCACACATGCGTTTTATAAAAAAATCACAAACTATTATAGATGTTTTCGTGTATGTATTGGATTTTTTATGTGGTACAAGTGACTAGTTTTTTGGTCGGAGGCGCAGTATCGTCATCACTGCTGTCACGCATGCGTTTCTTGCGCATGGCCATTTCTTTCACAAACGTATTGGGATACTGTATGGGCGGACGTGCATAGGTCTCGGCGCCAATGCACTTTTGCATAGTCTCTGTCGGCGTATCTACCGCTTTGCCGATGCGTTTACTCAGACGTTTCGCGACGTGTTCGTCAATGTCGCAATCGATGCTGTACCCAGAGCTCTTGCGCGTATTGGCCGTCTCTTCGGGGGTCTGCGTAATCCAACGCGACGTTGACGTGTTCCACAGTACGTTATGATAGTCCAGGCCCTTTCCACCGGCAGTACGCTCGATGACTTTGAAGGCGTGGTACCACTTGGGCCCAAGTAGCGTGGCCGTGATGAGCCGTTTATTGTCGGAATAGGCGTGCGTTTCCGCCGCGAGCGTATCAAACACGCTGTCGGAGCTGTCGCAGGCGTGGGCGAGGATGTGGTGCATATGGATGAACACCCCTTCGTGCGTAATAATGCACGACGTATGCTGGCGCTCACTGCCCGAGTCATTGGGAACGGGGTAGTTGTCTGTCGCGACGTCTGCTCCGACCGTCTTGGGTCTGAAATTGCGGCACCGTATGGTGTGTCTCGTCATACGATTCAGAAAGTCTTCAATGTTATTCGTCGAGGTGCGGCCCTTTTCAATGGGCATGCGCGAACTGACCTTTTTGGCCAGTTGGCGAAGGCGCGGCAGCTTGAGGTAGTTGCAGCCGGTTTCCTGGTTTGGCGTGCACGTCGTCGGGTTGGCCTTTTCCATGAGCCAAATGGTATTGAGAATCTTGTGTTCAATGGGTGACCGAAACTGGTCGGCAAGCAGCGACAGGGTAAAGATGACCATTTCCTCCGTCACGCGCAAGTACGGCTCCAAACTGGGCACGTGCTTTTCCTCAAACTCCTCGCCGTAGTGTTCACCACCGGGCATGTTAAACACAGTTTCGATGGCCGTCACGATAGCCTGATTGCGAGCGAAAATCTTGACGCGTTCCCAGTCGCGCGGCCCGGGTCGAATAATCGAGTTCTTCGACATTTTGGATTTGAACCGTGGGATGAGAATGTTGCAGGCCGTCGTATCCACGTCGCGAATGACACCGCACCAAATGTTTTTCTCCACGAGAAAAACACGGTACTGTTCCTCCATACCTTCGCGGAACATGCGCTTGCGATGTGCCTTGTCCGCAGTTGACATCATGCGCTCGCCATTCATACAGTCGTCAATATCGCGACCGGGGCGGCGCTGCTGCTCGAAATTGCCCCAAAAGAAGCGCGTCTTGAGCGCCTCTTCGACTTCGGACGGTGGGTCGTTGGTCGCCCCCATCCAGACGCCAACGCACTCGGATTTGGTGACGCGTGACGACCGTTTGCCGGTGGCTTCGTCCATGCACCAGGTCTTGCATGTGACCTCTTGGCGCGTGAGCTTTTCTTTGAACATCGCCTCCTGACTCGAGTCGGCGTTGGGGTTCTTGGACGTGCGAAACATCCCAGGCGGTGCCTCGTGACACACGGTACAGACGTCGTTCTTGTTGCCGTCCACGGCGTCCGATTTGCCCGTTTGATAGCTGAGCACCTCGACCGAACCAGGAATTGACATCCACTCCATCAACTTGAACAGAAACGACTTGGATGTCGCACCGTCGCCGGCCTGGAAGCAGTTGAAGTGCAGCCCGAAGTCGCGCCGAAAGGCGTCGTAGCGCGCGTGTTGGACCAGGTACATCATGCGGTGCGCGGTGGAGATGAGATAGTACTGTTCGTACCCCTCCATGAGAGCAATCACACGGTTGGCAAAGACGCTGAGGGTGGGGTCTGTGATGACGTGCTCGATGCTCATGGCGTTTTTCTGGCGCCACATGAGAATTTTGGACCCGACCTCCGAAATGCAGGCATCTGGGTCCAAACACTGCGTGTCCATTGCGCGACAGGCCCAATCCTGGTAATCGACGTACGCCTGCTCATACGCTTCTGTACCTTCCAGAGGAGCACACGTCGCCATATAGGTCGCCTTGGCCTGTGTGGCCAGCTCGCTGAAAGCCGAACGGTCTGCCATACCCTGCAGACGCGCACGCTCGATATCTTGCGGCGTGCGAACGTCGTACTCGTTCTGGCAATCGGGGTCATAATTGTTTGTACCGAGGACCTTGGGCGGCAGTGCCTTTTGCGTCTCAATCCAGAGCTGGAAATCGGGCAAATACTTGGCGCAAAAGACCTTGGGGTGTAGCTGCGCCGGAGTCAGGCGCAGCACGTGCTTGTCACTGCAAAAAAAGAGCTGGCTCACCGGCATGCCGACATCGCCTATCGTGTAGTTGGTACGCTGGCAAAAAGCCGGGTCGGCCGTTTCGGGCGTGGCCTCTAGGGCGCGCTCCAAATTGAATACCGATTCTGGATGGGCGGCGTTCTGAGGGTCGCTTATCGATATTTTGGGATTGAGAATGGCATCGAGACGGTCCGTAAAGTCTTGGGACTTGGAGTAGCGGTCGCAAATGGTACGCACGTACATTTCCATACCCTGGACGCGCATCCACTTTTGGTAGGATTGTAGCCCAGCAATAGGGTCAGTTTTGCGCGAGTTTTGTTTGCGCGTCACCGACTCGTGGTGCATCTGTTGCGTTTCGTACAGCATGCTGGACAGCGCTACGCCGAAATTAACCTTGGGGTGCAGCGACACGGCGTGAATTCGGTAAGCCACGGCGTTGTCGGGCAGAGTCGCCGACGGTATCCATTCGAGCCATGCCTTCATGTACGGAAACACGTCGACTTTGGTCAGCGCGTCGTCCTCCAGATTGGCCGTACGGTACAGCATCTGCAGGAACAACTGCAGTGTGATTTCGTCATAGCGGGATTCCAGCTCCGTGTGGCGCACATCCGAAAACAGCGACGCGGCCGAACGGAGCATGGTTCGCGGTACGGTATAGCAGGCGTAACTATGAATCGTATCACTTGGGTTAGACGGAACTTGAATTTGACCCTTGGAACGGGAGTGAGTATTATGGCCCCACATTGCCAACGGCTCCATAGTAGTGGTTGACATTCTGAGTTTATACTATCTGACAGCCAAAATATTTTTGGCGGAACATATGCGAAAAACAAGATAAAATCCAGTTTCAAAAGTTAGGAAAATAGATATTTAAATTTTATAGGAATAGAAAACCCTATGGATTTTACTCTACCGGCCCTGAGACAGGAAAGTTTTACGAGATGGTACAACAAAAAACTACCTCGCGACGACGACAAGGACGAACGCGTCGTTTATCCAGGAGTCAAACTACAATGCAGCACAAGGTCACGCGACCTACGGTCGCAAGTCAACGCCGAAAACGTCTTCATTACACACGTCAAAGGCACAAACAAGTACAACCACAAGGTCCTGGGTTCCAATAACGTATTCATACAGCTGCCCAAACGACTATATTCGCATTGCTTTCGCAACATCAACATTCACAGCATTCCCGACAACAATCGCATTCGCGTGCGGCTCACAGAAACCACCACGGTCGTCCTGCCCTTTATTCCGGACGACTTCGTCGCTCAAAAGCGGTCCAAGCGCAGCAGCGGCTCAAGAGCCGTACGAGCGCGAAAACACGATAAAAAGCAAAAAACAGAACACGTGCCCGTCGATTCACTTTACACCGGGTGGGTCTCCCACGTCATGGCCCCAGCCACCGAACTAGGCGCCGACAACGCCATCGATAGTTTCACACTGTTTGCCTACATACGCAGCGTCGTTGAAAACTACGAGAGCTCCATCGAAACAAGCGTGCCCAACCCCTTTGCCAACGCCAGAACTATCGAAGAGATACACGACGACCCCAACAAGCAGCAAATTCTAACACACCTCATACAATTTGTCCACCACTACGCCAAACACTTTCTATAGGCTCGGCAAAGGCGGGACACACGGCAAGACGGGCTCCACGTGCGCCTGAAAACGCCGCCACTCGCGGCGAGCCTTGCGAAGTGTCGAACAGCGTGCGTGCAGCGTCAAATCGTCAAACTCGAGCTGTTCCGTCCAGTACACAGCCTTCCAGAAAGCGTCCCGGGCGGGCTCGCACCACAAATAATACCAGACACTACCATACTCACCATGTTTTAATACATAGCTATAGGCATCCTCACACGTAGCGGTTTGTACAGACCCGCCGCGGTGGCGTAAAAAAGCATCGTACGACATTGTCACACATAATTGAACTTTTATATTTTATTTTCGTACAGTATATAACCACTATCTTGTGACACGATGCTCTATTATGGATACATTATTACCCGGGGTAAACGGGCGGTGGCCATCCAAACCAAAGAAGGGTCCCAATACTACGCCCTACTAGAAGACGTTGCGCCTCTGGTACTCGAGGAGACTTGGACCACCGTCTGCTTTCGAGTCGACCGCACCAAGTGGGAAGGTAGGACACATTCGGGCCCACGGTACCATGCCTACGATGTCGACTTTGTTCACTTTTAAACAGCCCTCGCGAGATTTTTTTTTCAGCCGCCAAAAGTTCTTTCGCCGATAGAGAACCTACGGTTCGAAAAGTTCAGCCGTCGCCAGATTTTTTTTTTCAGCCGCCAAAAGTTCTTTCGCGAATAGAAAAAATCTCTTTCGCGAATAGAAAAGTTGAGCCCTCGTGAGATTTTTTTTTCAGCCGCCAAAAGTTCTTTCGCCGATAGAGAACCTACGGTTCGAAAAGTTCAGCCGTCGCCAGATTTTTTTTTCAGCCAAGAGGTCAAAAGTTCTTTCGCCGATAGAGAACCTACGGTTCGAAAAGTTCAGCCCTCGCGAGATTTTTTTTTCTGAGGATGGTCAAAAGTTCTTTCGCCGATAGCTATCGCGGAAAGAAAAGTTCAGCCGTCGCCAGATTTTTTTTTTCCGCCGAGGTGCCAAAAGTTCTTTCGCCGATAGCTATCGCGGAAAGAAAAGTTCAGCCCTCACCAGATTTTTTTTTCTGAGGATGGTCAAAAGTTCTTTCGCCGATAGCTATCGCGGAAAGAAAAGTTCAGCCCTCACCAGATTTTTTTTTCTGAGGATGGTCAAAAGTTCTTTCGCCGATAGCTATCGCGGAAAGAAAAGTTCAGCCCTCACCAGATTTTTTTTTCTGAGGATGGTCAAAAGTTCTTTCGCGAATAGAAATGTTTTCTATCGGCGATAGAAAAGTTCAGCCGCCGCATCGTCTGTAAACAGACCGAGTCGCCCAATGCACGTATATAACACGCGATACCCTTTCATACGTATGTGTGACGAAGCATTGGTCATCGTCACGAACGTTGTGTTTAGCGTGGCGTCTCTCACTATATGTCTGTACATACATAGAATACATACTTCGTTCACTCCCGCGGGAAAGCGCTACGTAGGCATCTCCTTTTTCTATCTTTGCGCACTGTGCACTGTCCTCGTGTTTCAAGTGGAGTCCACGTGTTCGATGGCGTACATCAACTGGGGCGCAGTTTTATTCGCACTGTGGCTGTGTTTATGTGTGATAGAAACGTGCACGTACGCGACAAGATGTAAAGAATAAACTTAAACGGGTATAGATATATTCATAGTAGTATAGTCTAGTGTGATTTCGTCTCCCGGCTGCAGGTCGCACCGCGCGTGCAAAGAGTATCCGTCAAGCTTGCAAGACGGCGTGCACGAGTGATTGATGAAGCGCCCGTAATAGTCATCAAACGCCGGAACGCGCGCGCCATAATGTACGTCGAGCTTACACACCTGGTCACCTTTGGGCACGTGGCAGTTTGTGAAGAGGCCAAGACCGTGGAGACGCGACCGACAAACTCTTAACATGTGCCCATGGGTCGCGTCTCATTTATAGTCACTAATTCTGGCGCGTGGTCGCGGTAGTGGGACCAGGGCACGTTTTTGTCGTAACGATATCCTTCTAAGTCTCCCCAGTACGTCATAACATGATACGCGCCGCGTATGCACAGCAGAGCACTGGTCACGCACTGCGCCGGTGTTTCCGAGCCGTCGGACCGCGGCACAACAATGTTATTCGACGGCTGGAAGGGTCTTTTGAGCACGTGCACGTTCATGGAAGCGAGGTCGGCGACCATGGAATAGATAGAAGACACTTGGCAATGATAGTGATGACATGACACAATATAGCATTGCCTGGGGGGTGGTAGATATTTGTAGGTAAACCAACGTGGGTTTTCCACGTGTCGGTCACACACCATGCACGTATGGGTCGCAATGAAGGACTGTGCGCCCGCCAGGTCGAGTTCGTACGGTTTTGTCGCCACGATGTCACGCGCCTCGCGGCTTAACAGCCGTACGGTGCTCCATGCCGGTAAGGTACCTAGGTAGTCTAGCTGAATCGAAACCGCAATGTGAATGTCCATGGTGTGAACTTGTAGAATTGGTCAAGAGTACAGGCTCCTATGTGCAACATAATCCGTGTATAAATATGTAGTACGTATAGCGATAGGATGTTTCGTACATTTGAGCCTTCCGAATTCGATATGGGCGGTGGCCCATATCGCAGACAACTGAAAGACGCCTTGGCCAAAAACGAAGGTGGGCTGGTTTCTATGCTGGATGAGCATTTTCAGCGGTGGGTAGGCTGCGATACGACAGACATAAAGAAAGCAATCGTTCGACTGCGCGGTGCGTCGTCGGAACCGGCGGCTCGCGCGGCTCGCGTGGCCGAAAAAACACTTCGGTGGCGTCGAAAAATGCGCCGGTTGATATCTCAAGAAGTCGCCGATGTGACCGGGTCGGCCGACTTTGTCGGTGCAATGAAGCGGTTTCATCGGTCGCGCATAAGGCCAGAAACGTTATTTCGGGGGTATTTTTTGTTGGCGCGCATGGAAAACGCCACGTCGGAGCGTTTGGAGACAGCTTTAGACCTGGCCGAGGCATTGGAAGGCCATGAAAAATACTCGGGGTTGGCCCCAGATGAATATACGCTCGATTTTTTGCAGTCGCATTTGGTCCAAGCAGTGTCGCCGACCATGTTTGACTTTTTGGATTTGTACAGTGCGGCCTTTGACATTGAGATGAAGACGATGATTTATTTCGCGGAAGTCGCAGTGGTGTCTCGTGCGACTGTCGATTTTCCACCAAGCATTGTCGCAGCGGCCTGTGTGTTTTTATGCAATGCGACTCTGCAAGTCGTGCCTTGGTCGCCCGCGTTGCAACATTTTTCCACCTATGCCTATGGCAAAGTGGTTGGCGTGGCCGCTCACATTGTTCGAAAAAGCCACACCGTGAGTGTACTCGCGACAAAAAACAATATGTTGGCGTTTGGCGTAGATTATTTTCGCCAAATTACAAGCATGCCAAAGGTGACATCTGACGGAGTACACATTAAACATTTAAACACTCTGAACAAAGGCAAACCCATCTCAAAAGGTTCTTACGGCACTGTGTCGAAGGCAATGTGCGATGGTAGTCCATGTGCCGTAAAAGAAATGAATATGCTCACGATTGTTTCGTATGTGCGTGAAGTAAGCGCGCTGATACGCACGAAGTCTAAATTCGTCAACGAATTTATAAAATACACAATCGAAAAAAACCATGGCATAATTGTGCTGGCGCTGGCCAGTGGAAGTTTGATGGCGTGGCTCAAATCACCCATCGGCACGAAACAGCGTCAGACGTGGATGGCGCAGCTCGTTTCGGGCCTCGACTATTGTCATGACCGTGGGATTATGCACCGCGACATAAAACCCGACAATCTCCTGATTATGAACAACGGGCGGTTATGCTTGGCGGACTTTGGCATGGCGCGTACGTTTTACCCTTCCCAAAGAGGGCGAACCTACACGCTCATGGTCGTGACACGATGGTGGCGTGCGCCCGAGCTGCTGCTGGGCAAAGAAGCCTACGACGAGACCATAGACTATTGGTCGACCGCGATTGTGTTGGCGCAGATGGTCCATCCTGCGATACGTGGATATTTTCAGGGTGATTCGTCCTGGGGACAGCTGTTGTGCATCTGGAATCTCTTTGGCACGCCGTCTGTGGACTCTTGGGCGGGACAATTGCCCGCGTACAATCCGGCATTTCCAAAATGGCGCCCCAACAATAGACTGTACCGTACGTTTGTCGACGACGATTTGACGCGAGCCACCGATGTGCAAAAGCAGGTCATTTTAGGACTCATGAAGCCCAACCCGGCGGAACGCATGTCTCTTCATGTGGCCAAAGACCTCCTCAACGCCCCATCAGCGCCAGCTCCCGTAGAGAAAAGTAACTCGGCGGGAAACGCCGCGGTACCGGCAGACGCGTAGACGATACGACGCGTATTCCCGCACTGCGAGGTACGCACACGACGCACGGAAAGGTCGTATTTTCGATATTTTTTGCAACGAGAATGCGGCACCCGTGTTGGGCCGATGTGGATACAAGGATACCTTCGACGGCAACAGTGGCAAACAAGGGACGGTCAATGCGGACGCGCATGCCTGGGAGTGTTTGAGGAGGATAAACGTACGATAAAATATGTCGGCGTAGCTCGGAAATGTCGAGTGCTGTACACTGCATATATATAAAAAAAAAGTTTGTATTTATACTTTTTGTAGACTACCGCCCATGCCGGCGTGATATGCGCAATAGTAGTACAATTGTCTCGGTGTTTTGTCCGTCACTTTGAGCGTGAGCGTATTTGTCGTACGTGCCACCTCGTATGCGGTTCCACCGGAATGCACGCCGTCTTCTGCCAGGGACAAGTAAAACGGGTGATTTGGAATGCCGGAAATGTCAAACGTATATGTAACGCCGTCTTGTACGTGTACTACGTCTTGCCTCGTGCCATTGAGAAGGTACTTTCCGTGTTCTGCAGTGACTTCGTACCGGACCATTTGAACCAAATTAAATCAGGTTAAATAGTGACTTATCGTACTATAAAAAGCGGAGCGTTGACAGTAAATGTCAGAGAAGGGCCACGAGCTCGAGCTTACGGATGACCAGCGCGAAGAAGTGCGCTCACTGTTGTCGAAATTCGGCGGCAAAAAGACCAAAGAGAAAAAACGCCGTCAAATTCGCGAACAAGAGGCCAAGAAGAGCGACCCCGACCCGTTAGAAGAGTCGCCTCCGGGTACGACCATCGAATGGGACCAATTGACACCAAAGACGCGCCGCTATGCGTTTGTGCGCGAAACGTACGTGATGTTTGTGCCGTACATCTTGGACCAGATTCCGCTGACGATGGAGACGTTGAACCAGCGATTGTCGGAGATGGGTCTGGTGGCGTCCTCGCAAAACAGCGCGCTCACGGTGTGTGCGGTGGCGCAGGCCGACCCGGTGCGCGTGCTTCATATACAAACGGAACCGTCCTCAAACGACATGTTGCGCGTGACTACACTTCGGTACATCGTGTAGTGGCCAAATGCGCGCCGATGTGGCGTGTACCAGCGCGGCGGCACAGATGCTCACGAGGGCGAATATCCACCCTACGGGTTTGTCGTACTCGCAGTACCAGTAGGGCAACTTTCCAGAGATGGACCGCCCACCGGCGCCGACGTAGGCGATGAGAAACAGGTTGTACAAAAACGTATACAGCACTGGTTTCCATATGGCGTCGGCGCGCACCGACTGCACTTCGTCCAACATGGCGAGGGCGTTAAATCCGTGCGTGACGAGAATAAACACGCTGTTGCGCGGCTTGGGCCCGTGAATGCGCGTCGGAGCGATGACCACCCAAAAACCGACACAGACGACGATGGACGGGGCGAAGACAATGTCGAAGAGATGTTTTTTCCAGGGCGCGGCGCGCGTATGACCTGCCTTTTCGAGGACGGCGGCGGTAAAGTAGAGTATTTCGAGGGAAAAGGTTTGGATGGTATAGTAGATGAAGATGAAGTGGTGTTCGAGATACAAGTCGTACGCCAACACGATGAGAAATAAGAGGAGCCAAAAGTGGCGTCGTTCCATAAACATGTTTCTATTTTTTTGTTTATATACTAAAGAATACAGTACCCCCAGCGTGCATCCTCGACAAAGGCGCGCAAGGAGGTGAGTGCGCCTTTGAGTAGTTTGTCGACGCACGCGGGCAATTCAGTGTCTACAAAGTGTTGGAATTTTTCAGGGGGCACGCGTGGCGGGTTGTCGGGCCCAGAGCCCATGAAAATGCTTCGGACGTCGGGTTCTTGGAACAACGCAAAGAGTAGCAGGCCATGTTTGGCGACTCTGTCTGAGCCCTGCTGCGTTCGTGTCAACATATTTTTGAGACGCACCGAAATGTGTTCCTCGCCGTAACGTTGCTGTATCCTCGCTGCGATTTGTCCACACACGTCGTCGAGTGTTTTTGTTTGGGTATTGACAAACAAATGATAGAGTAAGTCGCTTTGCTCTCGGGCAAGCTCAATCGGAGCCATTTTGGCATACATCGTCATGGCGTGAACTGTGATTCATAGAGACTCGCCGATGTAGATCCGTTGCAACGCGCTGGATTTTTTATCAAATGTGTCTATAAACACATTTATGGGCGGTATTATATGGCTGCGTCCTACGATGTTTTCCGCACGGTGTTTCGGTTCATGGTGCGCAGCCACTTGGACCGTGCATATATTTCCCACGTGGACGAGCAGCTGAAAAACAACGATGCGTCGGCGGAAACGCGCCAGTTGATTCATAATGTGCGCGAGTTCCACGGCATGCGCAGTCATCTCATTCAATGTGTGTATGAAGCCCTTGGTGGCGATTCTATTGCGGCGCAGTTTCCTTCGTGCTCGGGGTTGCAGCAGTTTAGCTCCGTGCCGTCAAAATCCACGTGTGCCATATCTGGAAAGTCCATTTCGGGAAGTCAGGGTATTCTTCTAATTTTGCACCTGCACGATGGGAAGTTAGTGCCCTACACGGTCCATGCCCGGTTCAAACGGCTATTGAACAGCGTATGGTTTCTGGTCCACGTTCCAAAGGAAATCATGATGTCCGTCAAGCCGTGGCTCGAGCATCAGACATGGTGGCGAAACAAGGCCATTGCCGATTACCGGCAAGTTGTGGAACGCATCGTGTCTCACGGAGACGAAGCCTTTGTGAAACGGTGCTACGTAAAAATCAAAGAAGTGGGCACCAACATACAATCCGACCAACGGCTCGTGGCAACCCCTATAAAATAGGCGCTGGCAATGCCGAATGCGATGGGTCGTACGCATCGCGCCCTACTTTGGTTGGGTTGCTCTTTGGCTCTCGTTTTTTTGTCCTAGTGTCGTGCGCGAACAAATTCTGGCCGTCGTGTCCATTTTGTGCACGTTTGTGGAACCCAGCGCGCTCCATGTCGTCGTAGCGACGTTTATTGTGGTGTACTTTACCCAAACGGGCCATCGTCCCGAGGCTTGGGCCGCCGTGGCGCATCATATTATTATAGGGTTGTCTGTGCTCGTGCAGTATATTGACCCGGGTCAGCAGGTGCGTAGCTGGGTCGCGTTGTGTTGGTCGTCGCGGTGGCTGGGGTCGTTCCTGATGTATAGCGCGGAGGTACACCCGGTGCGCGAATGTCTCAAGTGTATACTCTTTTACGTAGTGGTCGAGTGCCACCGGTCCTGGCGATTTGCACACGCCTACGACTACAAAAACAGTATACGTTGGCTCTGGGTTTTATTTGTCAACGAAATCGCCTGGGTTTTTTTACCCGTGCAAATGCTCCTAGAAGTCTATAGTAGCCAAAAAACGACACTACCTGTGTAAAAAAATCCATTTTTGTGCCGCGTGAGTCACTACTTAGTGACGTTTTGTCAACGTAAACTCACATGCGTTCTTTTTTTGCTACCGCTGGTCTTATTGCTCTTTCATCCGCCGTCGAACTGACGCCTGACACTTGGGACAACCAAGTCGCCGGTAAAACTGTCTTCGTCAAATTCTTTGCGCCGTGGTGCGGCCATTGCAAACGCATGAAGCCCGACTGGGACCGTCTCATGGACGAGTACGCGAGCTCAGAGTCCGTGTTGGTCGCGGACGTGGATTGCATCGGTGCCGGAAAGCCGCTGTGCGACAAAGTCGGCGTCCGTGGCTTTCCGACGGTCAAGTGGGGAAATCCAGACGACCTTCAGGACTACACGGGTGGCCGCGACTTTGACGCACTCAACACGTTTGCATCCGAGCTCAAGCCGAGCTGCAATGTCGCCAATATCGACGTTTGTAGCGACGAGCAAAAGGAGACGATTCGCACGCTGCAAGACGTGTCCACGGAGGAGTTGACCGCACGTGTCAGCGCGCACGAAGCTAAATTATCAGATGCTGAAAAGGAGTTCAAGGACAAGGTGGGCGAGCTTCAGTCTGCCTACGAAAAGGCCAAAAACGCCCACGAGCAGGTCATCGACGAACTAAAGAAAACAGACATTGGTCTCGTGAAGAGCGTGCTCGGAACTCGTACTCATAGCGAACTTTAAAATAAAAAAGACATATTTTTTTATTAAATCAATTGTGATACATGGCGTCGTAAGAGGCCATAATCTTGTAATCAATGTGGCTCAAATAGTGCTGCGTCCCCTTTTTCGAAATAGAGACATACATAGCACCGTGGCGCGGTACGTTGGCTGAACGTTCCGCCGCAATGCGCAACTCTGCCGTCTTGTGACCGTGGGCATCTGCGGGCGACTCTAGAAGTTTTTGAAGCGTGTCTTTTGACAATTCCATGCAAGTCGTGCTCGAATGAACGCCCGGGCGCTTAAAATTGGCACGCAGCGTAAGGTCTGACGTCTCCATGGTTTCGCACATGCTCTCGATGGACACTGGCGTGCCGTAGGTTTCGGTGGTCTGGTACAAGAGCGTCCCCGCACTTTGGATTTTGCGCGTCTCGTTCATCTCAAAAATGTCGCGCCCCTCGTGACGAAATGCACGCAACGCGTCGGCCTGCGCAGCGACACGCTCCTGTTTGAAATCGTTGGCACCCACGGGTCGCACAGTCGCTTCGATAAGGATATGGTGGGTTGTCGCCTTGGGCTCAACAGCAGGCGTGGGCGACGGAGTTTCTGAGGAAGACCTAAAAGAAAGTTTCGACATTATTACATGCTGTTGTTCCGCTTTATATACTGTCAAATGTTAAAATATTAAACGGCTTGTTTCGGTAAATGACTCACCATCGTCGATAAACGAGATAGACTTTTGACCACTTTCGTGGCGAAACTGGATATTTTGCGAATGTACAAAGCACAAGAGAAGCACGCAAATGATGGACAAAGTAAATTCGACGGCCGTACTTCCCATGTCGCCCAGCGGACGTGTACCGTCGTTGACACGGTGAATGACGACGGCGTACAATCCTATTATGGCAATAATTCGCACACTTTTAATCCAGAGGTGCGCATTGGATTTATCACAGCAACCACCGGAAATAAAACGGGTCGTTTTTGAAAAGTAGATGTCGCGTACGAGTATAACAACCAGATGCCACGAAAGCATCGACATAAAAATGGTGTGCCATTCCTGTTCGTCTTCGGCGGATGCATTCCCCAAAATGTCGTCGATGCGCAGTGCCAAGTACAACCAAAAAATACCCAGCATGATATCATGCATGAGTCGCAGCGCCAGCTGAGACCGAAAATGTTTCAAAAACTTGGCTTCTTTATCCTTGGCATACGCCGCGCATTGCACAAGACATACAATGCCCGGCACACACGAAGCAAGCCACAAAGACACGGAGACGAGCCACAAGATTCGAATGGTCGCGTCGTCGTATACGGGCCCCATGAATGCCGCAGTTGCAACGAGACCACCCGCGCCACGTATCAAAGTCAGACACGTGAAAGCAGCGCTCGCCGACCGCCACAAACCACCACATCTCGCATATTGTTCGCAGCAGCAAGTTTCAACGACGCGCATGGCTTTCTTACCCTGGCGAATTTGGCCGCTCGTCGTCCATTCGTAACAATGAATCAAATTGTATATGAATGCAGTCGTGGCAAGGCCACTGTGCCACATGTCGGCCATCTGCGCAAACCACCCGATCAGCGCGACGGTCATGGCCACGAACAGAAGAAGGTACAACCTGGGAATATGTAGCGTCACGTAGACTTGTCCGGGCATGAACTTGCATGCATCGATGTGCATATATATACTATTTAATGACAACTCGACACAACAAAATGGCGTTTACCATTGGTGACCTTTTGGAAAGCAAACAATACCAGAACTTTATAGCGTCCGACCCGACATTTCCCGTCAATGGAACGGTCGTTTCGATGCGCAAACACATCCATAAACAACCCGTGGAGACGAAAGAAGACTATGGCGTACCACAATCAGACCACGAATGGTTTATTCGCTCGTTTGACAAATTCAAAAGTAGCGTCAACGATGAAGAAACTACTGAAATTGCATTCGAATATGAAAAGACGGTGCAATTTGCCCAAGAGGTCGGATGCGATGTCACCGGCACTGCCAGCGCCAAGGCTTGGTTTGACGAGCTGCTGTCGGCTGTCTGGGGCTGGCTGCAACTTCTCAAAGTCGACCTCATGGCCAACCCTCTCGACGAAAGCAGCGGCCGCGCCGACGTGCTCGAAAAAGAAGACGGAACGGACATGACACGGGAGGAGACGGTGCTGTACCTCGTGCGAGGATTGGCAGGCGTGTACAAGGAAAGAGGGTGGACCGAAGCCCTAGACGAATGGGTTACACAATCGGGAATACATTTTCAATCTATTGTATCTATACCGCTGAATTTGAAGACTTTAACGTAATGGAAATGTCGAGCAGGTGCAGGGCCAGCATAAACCCCGAAAGACATCCCACAAAGAACAGTACGGACAGCAAGAGAATGACACGCATTTCGTTGTGCGAGTTGCACATGACCATGAGCGCCACGAGGACGATGTAGACCGTGATGCCAATCGACGACAATAAGTTTTCGGCCATAAACACGTTTTTAAAGGTGCCGTCCGACAGCACGAGTGCCAGAATGATGCCGACCGCAAAAAAGCACATGATAACCATCCAGTAGATTTTTGTCACGAATGTTTGCAGTTCGCGCAATTTCATGAGTTCGTACACGGTGTCCGCCTTCATTTTGCCGCTTTCCAAGTCGGTCATCTCGACCATGCGCGATGTTTCTTCGGTGCCAGTGCCAGCGCGTCTCGATGCCATAGGGTGTGTATTGCGACATGCGCCAACTATATATTCGGTTTTCCCGTGCAAATCCAAGAACTTGTGCCCTGGTCTATTTACGCACCCTTCCCAACACAAAATGGCGACTAACCAGCACGTGATTTCCAACACGACCGTGACGATGTCGCCGCATCAAATGAAGCAGACGCTACCGGCGCCCGATTTTGTCGTGGATTTTGTCAACGAGTCGCGTCTGACGATTCAGCGCATTCTTTCCGGCAAAGACCCGCGCCGCCTCGTCATTGTCGGCCCGTGCTCGATTCATGACCCGGCGGCGGCGCTGGACTACGCCACACGTCTGTCCAAACTCAAAAATCCCAACGTGTTCATTGTCATGCGAACCTATTTTGAAAAGCCGCGCACGTCGGTCGGTTGGAGTGGTCTCATTGCCGACCCAGACCTCGACGGCACCGGTGACGTGGCCCGTGGTCTGCAAATCGCGCGTAAACTTTTGCTGGATATCAACCAGCTCGGTGTCCCGTGCGCCACGGAAATGCTAAGCATGCTTACGCCCCAGTACATAGACGACGTCGTGTCTTTTGTCGCCATCGGTGCCCGCACCGTCGAATCGCAGCCGCATCGCGAGCTCGCCAGTGGTCTGTCTATGCCCGTGGGGTTTAAGAATAATTCGGACGGCCACCTGGAACCCGCGGTGCATGCCATCACGTCGGCGGCCGAGCCCAAGTCATTCATCGGTTGCAATTTGAACGGTCAGATATCGGCCGTGCGCACGTCGGGCAACGCGCATTGTATTGTCATCCTGCGTGGTTCGTACACGTCCGGTCCAAATTTTCAGCCAGAGGACATTACGCGATGCCAGGAGCTCCAGGCGTCCAAGGGTCAGTCGCTGCGCGCTGTGGTCGACGCGTCGCACGGCAACTCTGGAAAGAGCGCGACGCGTCAGCTGGCGGTCATCGAAAAAGTATGGCGCGACGCTCATCCCTTTTGCGCGGGTCTCATGATAGAGTCGTTCATTGAACACGGCAATCAAAAGAGCCCGGACGTGTACGGCAAATCCATCACCGATGAGTGCATAAGCTGGGACGAAACTGTGACTTTATTTCGAGATGTCTTCCGCTAATTCTGCATATAAAAAGCACTCGTCTTTGCCTAAAATGTTTCGTCTATGGATATGGCTCACCGCGTTCGCGGGACTTGCTCTGGCCCACACTGACCCAAAACATTGCGAAGTGTGTCTCAAAGTGATGTCCGACATACACACTACTGTCCGTGCGCTCGAGGACCCCAAAGATAAACGCGCCATCGAGGCGACCATCGACACGTATTGCGGTGGAAAAAGAAACGCGCGCGAGCGAAAACTATGTTACTACATACTGCCCATTAAACGCACCGTGTCGACACCCTTTTCGTTTGGCGTCGACGCCGCGGGCGTCTGCAAAAAGTTGGACCGCACCTCGGCAGAAATATGCGCCGTCAAATACGCCATTGTCACGCAGCCTGGCGGCAAGACCGACTACAAACGCATGCGCGTGCGCGAACTGCGGCAAATTTTGCGCGAAAGAGGCGTTTCGTGCCGCGGGTGTGTCGAAAAGACCGAATTCGTCAAGAAATGTGAGAATACAGAACACCTCGTAGAATTATAAACCATTCGATAGTCTTATGTATTATAATGTTGTATTGTACAGTGCGGGTGTGCGTCGGTAGAAATATCACCCACTACTCGAGGCCATATTCGGACCATAATCCTCGGCCAAAATCCACACCATATTTAAGTCGACAGACCATGGCGTACCGTATGCAGCGAACACCACAACTTAAAAAGTTACATACCTACATTAAGAAAAACACATCTAAATTTCCCAAATTGTTGCCCGCACTGCGCGCCCTCAGTGAGTTTGTCGGCCATGAGGACATCAAAGACGCCGTCGCCAAGATGGTTCTCTTTTTTATCGCCCAATGCGCGAACGTCAAACCACTAAGACGCTCGAAACGGCGCCGTAAACCCCTACTGCGCAACAAGCGTCCCCGAAAACGCTCGCGGACGTTTTCGACCTCGGACGAGGACGACGAGGAATATGTGCCCGGCGACGACATGGAGCCTGGCGAGGACTCGGTGGCCAAAATGGCACTGATTGCCCTACTGACGCATTCGCTGCAGGCCGGTGTCGATTCGGACGACGAGGACGACTACGAACAGGACGAGCCGGCCTTTGTGGCCAAATGTCGCGAAAAGCTGAAACTTTTGCAGGGGCACTTTTTGCACACGTTGCTCTTGGGCAAACCGGGGTCTGGAAAGACGACGTTTGCGTCGATTTTGGTGGACGTGTGGGACGCTCTTGGCATTATTGACAAGCGGCGCTACGTCATTACAAAGCGCTCCGACTGGGTCGGTAAATACCAGGGCCATTCGGTGGCCAAAGCCAAGAAAATCATCGAGGGTGCCAAGGGCGGCGTCATCTTTATCGACGAGGCGTACTCGTTGATTTCGTCAAAAGACGGCGACGATATGTACGGCCGCGAAGTGTTGACCGAAATCGTCGAGGCCATGTCCAATCCCGACAAGCAAGTCATGTTCATTCTCGCCGGCTACGAAAACGACATGAAGCAACTCTTCACGCACAACGCCGGCTTGGAACGACGCTTCGGCTACGTCTTCCGCTTCAAAGCGCCGCCCGCGCTCATGCTCATGTCCATATTTACCAAGCAGCTCAAGGAAGCGCGATGGCGCGTGGACAAAGAGGCACGCGACCAACTCATTGGTTTTTTCGCCGCCAACGCCGACAAACTGGCCCACGGCGGAGGCAGCACGCAGCAGCTCATCTTTCACACCAAGCAATCGGCGGTGATTCGCCAGTTTCCCGACGAGTGTGAGAACATCGTCACGATGGACGACGTGAAAGACGGGTTTCGCACCTACATTGGACACTCGCAAATATTTAAAAAATCAGCCGCTCCCCCCGGAATGTACTTGTGAGCGAATGTCACTATTTAACCTCCTCTTGTCCCACCAAACCATGGAACAGGAGGCACCCAGCGAGTTTAAAAAATATTCGTCCGCGTGGCTCTTAGCCGTATGGTCACTGGTCATTTTATACACGATTCTGGTCTTCGAAGACGTTTCGTATGGATATAAACTCGCAACACTCGTTATATTTTTAGTATCTGTGTTATTACTACTCATCAGCGCCTTTGAAAAGCGGGAACGTCACAAAACGGTCATGTGGGTCGGCATTGTTTCATTGATGTCGGCCATTGTCTTTATGCTGCACACCGTCTCTCTCATGGACAATACGATGATGTCTGCATACTTGTCGGGTATAGTCGTACTCTCGTCCCTGTCGTGGTGTTGCGTGGGCCATTGTCGCCACCAGTCCGAGTCGGGATGGTACTGGTACATTTGGTCTCTGACCCTCGTCGCCATTGTCTGCATCGCCGCGACGGCGCTTCAAACGTCCGACGAAATCGCCGCCTACATCTTTTCGGGCAACATCCTCTTTGCCATTTTCATTCACATTTGGTACATTTACCATCTCGTACAAACCAGCGCCACCAATCCCATGCTCTACCAAAATATCTTTCGCGTGTCGGCATCCGGGATGGTGTCGGTCGCACTTCTCGTTGGATTTCTGGTACATGGCACCGGCGATTTTGACCCGTGGCTCGAGTACATGCTCGGTGTCGAGGGGGCGATATTCTTATTTTTGCTCGTGGATATTGGATTAGTTTGCGCATGTTCCAGTAAAAGTACAACCTTTACCCCAGTTCCCGAAGAAGACGAGGGACCATGATTGATGCGTACACCGTAATGATGACTCTGGCCTTTGTTGCCATTTTCATTGCCGTGCATCTGGCGTTTCAAAATATACGGCAAATTTGCCTCGTGACGTGCAAGGTCGTCACGGCGCTCTACTTGTGGATATGTCTCTGGATTGTGACGCAACTGCACGCACTGCCGGAATGGAAGGAAGCCCTGTCGGAATCTGTATGGGAGCTGTACAATATAACCAGTGAAAAAATATCTCTATAAAAAAATTAATAACATTCTTTTTGCTACACGTCAAATATAGACTCTTCACTCTGGGACCCGTGACCCTATTGTAAATAGAATAGAAAAAGCAAAACTCTAAGTATAAACGGTGTGCTACGCCATATCCAGATGTGGCGACCCATTTTTTGGCGAGCGTGCTGCTGCTGCCGACGGCGCCGACGAATGTATCACATCGTGTCACAGACGAGACGGGCGCCGCCGCGTTGGGAAGACTATCCCGAGTCGTTGACCTTTTAAACCGTCAAGACGCGCGGCTGGCGCTCCTCCTCGGGACCTTTTCGCCGAACAGGTATCCATATGAGCTGCACCTCCATGATGAAAAACCAGAGGTGGACGCATACTGCCCCCGCGACCGGCAATGCTGCCCAGTACGGGTGCCAAAGGGCGTAGAGGGCGTTTCCCACGGCGTTGACAAAGGCCCACGCCGCGAGCATGTATATGGAGTGTATTTGTGCCACGAATACGGGAAAAAATGCCTGTGCGGAGGTGAGAAGAACGAGGCCTGTGATGTGAAGTGCGTCGTCTTCGAGTGCGAGTGCGTTGATTTTAAGGAGTGTGAGTGCGAGCGGTATGTTTGGCAAAACGCGGTGGGGTATTTGCCACCGAATGGGCGTAAGTCTGTACCAAGTGTCCGCGGTCATGTGTGCTCTCCAGCAGAGGATTCTTTTGTGAATCCCAAAGGCAATGCATCGGCCAACGACCCATGCCCACGCGCACGCAGATATTGCGATAAGGGGTCGCATGTGTGCATCTTATTCTTCGTTAAATATAGTAATCCCCAGATAATCAAGTAACTCATTTTGACTATATAAGTTAAAATGGTCAGTTTAAATAGTATGTCTTCGTCCAGTCATTGGAATACGTGTGATTTGTCTTCGTCGAAGCGCCAGCATGGCGATACGTCGTATACGTTTTCGTCTCTGCCTCGCGAGGAGATGAATGTCTCTGAGGAGATGACGCCGGATTTGCTCCAGACCAATGCGGAGCAGCCGGCTCAGAGCAAAACCCTGATGGTGGCGGAGACGGAATTTTTCAACCAGCGCAACCAAGACTACTGGCAGCGCAAAGATTTGTCCCACCTTCGCCCGTATGATTTTCCGTACGTGCGCGCATTGATTCACCAAAAGCCGTGCGACACCCTGTCGCCCGAGGACATCAAGCACAAAGACATTGTGCGGTCGAGCATTCAGGTCATGACACGCGCCTACGAGGAAGAATATTTGCGCGAACCCGTAGGCAAAGAACGCCCGTGCATCATGGGCGACCAGTGCCAAGGCATGCAGCTACCCCACGTCACCGAAAACGCCTTCGTGCTGCGCGAACTGCTGCTGCCCACCGAGGAGGAAGAGTACAAGCGCACGGGCAAACTTCCCCAGGAAGGGCGCCTCTGTCTGATGTGCAAGCGGTCGGAGATAGCCCGGGCCTTTATCAACATTCGCGCGGACGGCATGGGCGTCAAGAACAATGTCATTCTCCAAGACTATCGGAATATGGTGGACGTCGAGGGCGAATACTGTCTGGACGACTGCATTCTGACGTCGCCGACCATTTACCAGGGCATCTTGGACCCCGTGGTCCTGCATGTGAAAACCGCCTATCGCCTGCGCGTGCAGAACGGCGTTCGCTACTATGAACAGTGGCGCATGAAATATCCCGGTCAACAGTCGCATTTTTTAGTGAAAGCGCCCGGGAGTTAAATCTCGGGCGCATCATCCCCTTTGAATTTGAAGACGGAGAGACGCGCACCCTTCCGGAGCAGACGTTGGCTTCGTTTTACACGGGCACGCCCCATGAGTGGCTGTTCATTGGTACGTTTTGGGACCGTCTGCAGCTCGTGGTGGCGACACCGGGCGAGCTCAAGTGGCGCCCCGCGCACAACGACCACACCATGGTCCGCGCCTTTACGCATATTGTGAACGCCACGATTCGACTGTTGGAAAGCGGAAGCGCGCCCAACCACATTATGTTTTGCCTGTATATTTATTATGACGCCCACGTGCCGCTCATGTGCGCCCTCGAAGACCTCAAAGACGTGCAAAACGTCAAACCGCTGTTTTACAAGTACCAGCCGCGGACGACCACAACCCTGCACGAGGGCGAACTTCCCGATATTGTAGCGATGCAGCTCCAGTGTTCCTTTTGGAACGAAAACAAGACCAAAATGGCACCCATCGTGCATCTCATGTGCAAGGCGTTGCCCCAGCGCTGCCAAATACGTAATTTGCGCGAAATCATCAGCAACTATTGCCGCGAGAACACTCTGGTGCACGAGTTTATGAGGTCGGCGCTGTTGTGTTCGTTGCTGGGTATGTATTCGCATTCGAAGAAGCGTTTGTCTTGGGATACTCGCAAGCAGTTGATACGGCGCTTCATTTATGAAAAGCCCAACCGCATGCAGATGCAAGAGTGGTTGTTCACCATGTACCAGCATTTGCTGTTTTACATCATCAAGGAATTTCTGACGTTTTCGATGCGCCTTATTCCGGCTCTGTACGACGAGCTTTGCGTGACGTACAAGTGGCACACGTTTGAAACCACCGTGCACCAAGCGATGGACGCCGTTCGGACGACCGTCGAAGGAAATGTGCGGCGCACGTCTTCCATCCAAGAGTGGCTCGCTCAAATCGAGTCGACACTTTTGCAGGTCAACAAGCAGCAGCTGGGAAACCTGTATCGCCCCCAGCGCCAGACATTCACCCAGAACGTCCTGTATTTGTGCGAGAGGATGGACGAAGCGCAGCATCAAGTCAATCCACACACTGAATTTCCGATGCAATACAGAGATTTATTGCGGCACATGGTCAAGCGCGTACCTCGGGGCCGCGTCCACATTGAATGGCTGCGCTTTTTCCACGTCAAGCAATCGTCGGTAGACAGTCTCATCAACATGCAAGAGCACTATCATCAAAATACGTATCGGTCCGACCTGCGCAAACTACTACAGGCGTCGTCGAGGTATGATTTCGAAGCCATACGTGAGCTCTTTTACGCGTTCCAGCATACGCACCATTCGATTCGCGTCTTCAACATGCCGCAGCATTACTATGACAAGCAAATTATGGCGTTGCGACGTCGCTACAGCGTTCCCGAAGGCGAGCCTCTGCCTGCCCACGTTGGGCGCGTGTACGCGTGTTTGTCTTGCAACACGTTCAAGGGGTTTCTTATCAAGAACGACGGCAAATGTTCGAATCTGTTCGCCAACGGGCACCACAAGATTATTGTGGACGACGAGACGCTCAAGTGTTACTGTGGGCGCCGGTGTGACAAGTCGGACACGAAAAAAAGAAAACGCATCGCCATCAAGGATTTCGTGGAGGGAGCCGAGGTGGACGAAAACAGAAAACGCAACATCAAAAAGGAGTGGAAGACGCGGCGCAAGGCGATGCAGAATGACTTGTGCACGGCCACCGAGTGTATGAATTTTGACATGACCGGGTGCATCTTCCAGTTTTACAACAACTTGTATTTGTTTTGCCCGTCGTGTGGCAATCCGACGTCATTTCAGCCGAATCGCTACGACAGACACGGTTTTACATGCGGGCAGTGCATTCAAGAAGGCACACTGTATACGCACGTGTGCTGTTACATCTGTGAAATTTACCGCGGCAAGGACTCATGGGTGCCCATTCGCACGGTGGACGAAGAAGGAGTGGAAAAAACGACACCGATTTGCAACGCCTGCTACAAACCGTGGCTCAAGCAGTCAGCACAGCCCGTACCCTTTCGAGTACTTCAGGCACAAAAGGAGAAAGTCAATAAAACACGTAAAAATCCCAAATTTTAAATCATTAGACATATTTCTATGATTACAATAGATTGCATAGTATTCATGTCGACCATCGACATTGTCGAAGAAACCGACGCCCCTTCCACCGTTCGACTCCCGACAAATCCATTCGCACAGGCACCAGCCGTTGAATACGAGACGATACTCATCTCACTCTTTGTACTGAGCTCTATTGCGCTATTTGTGAGCTTTTTAAAACGCCAAACGCAACGTCCTCCCTTTGCACCGCTGCGTCATGCTTGGTAGTGTCTCGAGGGCGCTTTCGATGGGCCAGTCGGCCTTTTGCAGGCGTTCGCGGTCGTAAAATCCGCCGGCGACCCACTGTGACATGGACGGTTTCCAGTATCGCTTGAGGTCTGTAAGTTCGAACTGGAACGGCTTCCACGTTTCTACGTTCGCCCCCATGTTTGTCAGCGTTTGCCAGTCGAAGCCGAGCTGGAGCAGTTGGTGCGTGGTGTAGCGCAGGGCGGCGAGTTCGGAGATGGTCATGCGAATTTGCAGCATTTTAGACGCGTCCAGTTTGAGTGAGTGTATTTGTTGCGTCCACGTGAAATGGGACACTTCCGCCGGACGTATCCCGAGCTGAACCATATGTGACCAGTCAAATCCAAATTTAAGCAGTGCGTCGGGTGTGTATGTTTTCGCCAAGGAGGACCACGGTACACGCTCTCGAATGGCGTCTTGTGGCCCAAAGCCGGCGCGTTTGATGACGTCTAAACTTTTATTATGAATGACACGGTCGAAAAAACTGGTGATTTGCGGGGTCAGCGGACTCAGATAATTTCGGACGTGCGTCAACAAATTTTTTTGCTGCACAGGCTGAAGCTGCCGTTGGCGACAACGCGCAACCGTGTCCGCACTCATGGCAACGTTTCGGTCGTCGCCAAGGTCACCCAAGCTTCCAGGGTCAGGTTTACAGGTATGACACACGACACTATACTGGGCCGCATTCTTTAACACACACGATAGATGAAATGCATGGCCACAATCAAATATAGCGACGTTTTTCTGAGCGTCACATTCGGATTCACACAACGAACAAAGCATTTATAAATAAAAAAACAAGCTGTATTTATAATAGAAATATTTTGTTTTCGTTATATAACATTTTCTCACGCGTCGGCGCCAGTCTTTGTGGGCGCGGATTTCTTAGAGCGTTTCACCTTTTTGGGTTTGAAGCTGTCTCCGCCTCCGCCGCCACCAGTCTTTCTTGCAGATGGGGGGCTAGAATCGGATGCGGCGCTAGAATCGAGCGAGGCGCTAGAAATCACCACGTTGCAGCGGTGCAGGACGATGTCCACGGGCTGACCCGGGCGCGCATAGCTTAGGGCTGTACCGATGATATACTTGTGAGCAATGTCGCCATATGCTTCCCTCATTGCCTTGAGCGTCGTTACGACGAACTGGAGTTTTTCGTTGGGGACACCCGTCTGCAGAGCGCGGGCTTTGCGGCCCCTGGAAGTTTTCGGCAAATCGACACAGAGCGTGGCGCCGGCGTTAATGACGGTATCGCCGTTATTGAAAAGAGTATTCAACCCACCCAACGTTGCGACGAATCCCTGCTCGTACACGTCGGCTTCGGGTTTGAAATCGGTGACAGCGACTCCGGCGTACTCCAAGCGATTCAGGATAGCGCGACGGACCTCATCGTCAGGGTTTTCATTGGACGCGTTTAACGACGCTGCGCCTCCTCCGTCACGGTCTGTCTTGGCCGGCTTGAGTCCGTTGGCAAAAGAAAAGGCGTGCATCTGGTGGTCTCGGTAGGTGACACCATGGCCCGGCTTGAATTTCATGAGAAGTTCGCCCTCTTTGACATGAAACGCCTCGTTGGTGGCCACGGCGGGAAAACTGGGACTGATGACGTTTCCGTATTTCACATTTTGGTAGTGGCGAATGTCGAACGATGTGTTGATGTCAAACGACGTAGGACGCGCAAGGGGTTTAATTCGGCGACGCTTTGTAGAAGAGTAAGCCATGGGTAATTTATGAAAAAGAACTTGATTTATATACGGCAATTTTGTTATTAAATGCGCATGAGCACTTCGATGCGTTCTAAAGATTTACATGCTTCCGAGGTCTGGTGTGCTTTGTCGACAATGGATTTACTAGGCTTTTTCATGGACACCTGCGAGACAACGCCCACGGGAATGATGTGCTCGGCGTTCGAGAAGCCATTTGGGTCATTGGCGTCGTCGCAGCACTCGAGAATGGCGCGGACCTCGTAGTATTCGACATCTCCTGCGAGGGGATAGCGAGCACCGTTCGGGTCTTCGAAACTTTTGGATTGGTCCGTTTCCTCGTCGCGTTTGAACAACCCAAGGTAAAGAATCTGGCCACGCTTGAGCCGGCCGGCGCCAAGGTCTGGCTGCCAAAGGCGCGCAACGCGGCTACGTCCACGGACGTTGACATTCAGCAAACGCTGCCATTTGCTGCCAGTGTCCATGTCGTTGTTCATAATACCAAAGAAGTGAATGGCCTGGTCGCCCCAGAGAACATCCTCGACGGATTGGTAGCGAAGAGTACCATTGGGACGCTTTTGTGTTTTGAGGATGTAATTGAGAACCGGCAAGTTCATGACCACGTTTTGGTTGCCGTTGGCTGCGCGGCCGTCTTCCTGCACAAACAACAGGTCACCTTCGGCGTAATGCTTTTCAAACTCGCGCGAAAAGGGACGTGCGAAAATCGGAGCACGGGCCGTCGAATTGACGGACGGCTCTGGAACGCGATTATGCAACGACGGGTTCTGCAGCGCCGCAACAGAAGGAAGCGAAGCGTAGTTGCGCTTGATTCCAATGGACGACTGGAACGAAAAGGGAGGGCTCGAGTTTACGTCACCACGGCCAGGAGCTATGTTCGAAAGAAACGCTGTACTTGTCATCTCTTTTTTTAAATACATTGGGAACTATTTATACTGTGATTTTATGAAAACGAGTATGGTTTGATCGATGCCGTCTTCGTCCCCGACTGCTTCGACAAAGGCCCCTTGTAATATTTAATCAGGTCGAGCTTGTGCTTGCTCAAGGCTATCCACTGCTTTATCGCGCCATTATCCACGCGCGTGCGGCCCGTCACGTTATTTCGCGACAATATGTTTTCCCGCCGCACATGTTTCTGCATTGTATTCACAAAATTGATTTCGCCCCCTATCATGCGCTTCATATTCAGTCGATGCTTGCTGAAATGGTCCTTGCAAGTCTGCGCCGTCACATCCGGGGCCTCAATACCTTGGCGCTCCAGCGGCTCCTTCACGTGACTTCGGTACAAATCGGCTTGCAACTGGTAAATCTCATCGTCCTTCACCTTGCCGACCATCTGCGAATCTATCTCCATCATGCGCGCTATCACGGCATGTGTCTCACCACTCCCACCGTCGCCATACTGACACAAGGCACACTTGCATCCTTCCGCGTGGTCGTCCTCTTCATCATCACTGAAATGACAAGGGACAAACTCACCCGGGTCATCGTCGTCCATCATCGCTGCATTGTCCATCATACCCACTGACTCGAGGTCCAAGGGTGGTAAAATATCCATGTCATGTTCAACAAAAATTATTCTAGTTTATATAGGTTTTTTTAGTCTCGTCTAATCGAACCCGCAAACACAATAAACACCAGTGCACCCTTCGCCACCAGCGACGCCACCACATAGGCCATCTCCACAGCCACGCCCACATCATCCTTTCCCGAAATTAACAGCCCCTGGTGCACCACATTTATCAACGGAAACACACAGAAACTCAACAGAATCGCCCAGTTCAATATGCGCACAAAATTAAACAATTGGCCAAACAATTCAGAGGTCGGGTTGCTGTCCGACAACCAAGGCGACACCGTCACATCAAAAATGTCCCACAACTGCACAAACTGGAACACAAACACCACAAACGATACGACCCAACCCCACAAACGCACCGCCAACTCGGGAGAACAGCGCCCCGCAGGAAAGTCAATCCACTCAATAAGACCACCCAACACGTTGACACACGCCATCAACAACACGTTGGCCCACAGCAGGTACACGTCCGTCACGCGAGAAAGGGACAACACAATCACCATCATAATCGAAGCCGTAATGGAATACTCCAGATACCGCAAAGGCTGGCGATTTGATTTCAACATATCGTTGTAAGGACCCACAAAGGACCACGCCAACAGCGCGTGGAACATTGCCGTCAGAGCGCAAAAGGCGAAAATAAGCGTCCAGATGGCCCACTCGCCACGAACCTCTCCAGAGGCACTCGTCGAAGGAATCAAAATGTCGGTCTGGAATGGAGGCAGTACGGCATCTGGGGCCTGGGCGTCGCCCGTAATCACCTTGTAACCGTTCTGCTCCACCAAATCGACACGATACTCGTTCTCAGCCGAAATGCAATCGAACCACTTGAAGACGTCGTCGTACGTCTTGTTCCCACACGTCGGACTATTGAAGGGCTCCGGCACAGGCGATGGGGCCATCGGAAGAGACCGTGTCACCACCAGACTGAACGGAGACTTTCCCGCGATACCCACAGACAGCGTTACGATGGCAAATATCGAGTGCAGTGTGAACGCCACGATGTTCAGCACGCGGAGGCCGTAATTCTCATCTTGCGGCGACGGAAGGCACCGCGCCGAGCGTTTTTGTGCGCCTAACAGGGGACTGTTGTTCACGGGAGCTTCGGAAAGTAAAAAGTGCTGACGCTTCAGGCGGGTCATTTGCCTCCAATGAGCGCGGCCTTTATAGGGTACATTTTTCGAACCGTGCTATTCACCATATTCAGCCACTGCAAGATTTTTTTTTCTCAGCCGGGGGTCAAAAGTTCTTTCGCCGATAGCTATCGCGGAAAGAAAAGTTCGACCGCCGCGAGATTTTTTTTTCAACCAGAGGCCAAAAGTTCTTTCGCGAATAGAAAAGTTCGACCGCCGTGAGATTTTTTTTTCAGCCGAGGGTCAACTTTTCTTTCGCCGATAGCTATCACGAAAAGAAAAATCGAGCCGACGTCAGATTTTTTTTTCAGCCGAGGGTCAACTTTTCTTTCGCCGATAGCTATCACGAAAAGAAAAATCGAGCCGACGTCAGATTTTTTCCCCTTAGGATTGCCAAAAGTTCTTTCGCCGATAGCTATCGCGGAAAGAAAAGTTGAGCCGGCGCAAGGTTTTTATTCACAGTTTTCACCGAAAGCACTTAGAAAAAGCAATAGGTCGGCTGTAGTGACGGCACCATCTTCGTTTAAATCGGCGGGACAATTGTTAACATCCGCTTCATCTACACATCCATCTTGTAAACATTCTATGGTGCATTCACCGGAGGCATTACCGATTAAACCGAGTACGAATAGCGCGATACTAAAAAATCTCATATTATCAGTATTTTATCTTAGCTTAAGACTTAAGTAGTCCATTTTCATCAAATACTCGAAAGCGTCGCACATGATGTACATATGAGGATTTCAAATTGGATCTATATTAAGCACCTCACAATACTTTGACGGCAATGACCAAAGAATTCAGTCGCATTGATTTCGGCGTGCTGAGTCCTGCGGCCATACGTACCATGTCGTTGGTGGAGGTAACAACGAGCGAATTGTACGAGGACAATGTTCCATGTAAGGGAGGTCTGCGAGACCCGCGCTTCGGCGTCAACTCGCGCCACGGACGCTGCACCGCGTGCGGCAAAATGTGGTCCGGCTGCAGTGGCCACTTTGGCCACTACGAACTTCCACTTCCCTGCTATCACATTGGCTGGGTAGTCGAAGTGCTCTGGTGGTTGAGACGCACGTGCCACCACTGCGCCGCGGTCCATACTACCCCCGTCAAGAAATGTCAAACGTGCAACAATGCCCTGCCAAAGGTCACCAAGGTTGACGCAACGACCCTGAATATCAGCATTCCTGGGAAACCAACGCGTCAATTATTGGCCCCGGAAGCGCACGCGTGGCTATCGCGCATCTCTGACGAAGACGTGCTCCTGCACAATACGTCTGGGCGGGCCTTTCATCCGTCGTGGCTCGTTCTCACGGTGCTTCCGATTCCTCCGAATGCCGTACGACCTTCACCGACGCGCGACGGCGAAGAGGTTCGCGGTGAAGACGACCTGACGCGGAGACTTATCTACCTGCTACGCGTGGCCAAGTCCTGCAAGCAAGTCATCGACGCCGACGAAATTACGATTGTGCGCGAACATGCGGCCCAACGCGTGCAAGACGCCATACACATGTATTTGGACCAGACTCGCATGCCGTCCAAATACAAAAATAGTAAAAATTCACGGCAGAAATCTATTTCGGAACGCCTTCGCGGCAAGCAGGGACGCATCCGCGGTTCGTTGATGGGCAAACGATGCAACTACACGGCGCGTACCGTCATCACGGGCGACGCAATGATGGACATGCGGGACGTGGGTGTTCCAAAGCAAGTCGCGGAAACACTGACCGTGGTCGAACACGTCAATCGTTTTAATTATGATACGATACGCGAAATGGTCTCCAAGCAGGACCCACGCATTCGCTACGTCATCAACAAGGATGGCGTAAGGTTTGACCAACGCACCGTGCGTGGCCAAGCCGACGTGCAGGTCGGATGGTCCGTCGAACGCCAACTCCGCGACGGAGACCTGGTCCTTTTCAACCGCCAACCGTCCCTCCACAAAATGTCCATCATGTGCCATCGGGCGAAAATCATGACGGGAAAGACGTTTCGCCTCAATTTGACGTGTACGACGCCTTATAATGCCGATTTCGACGGTGACGAGATGAATTTGCACGCTTTGCAGACGTTTTCGAGCCGAGCTGACGCTCAGGAGCTCATGTCTGTGGCGAAGAACATCGTTTCTCCACAATCGAATCGGCCGGTGATGGGTATTGTGCAGGACTCTCTTTTGTCATCGTATATGATGACGGCGCCAGACGTCTTTTTGGACCGCGCTGAAATGTGCGACATTTGCATGTGGGTCGAGGGGGGCACGCTGCCCCCGCCTGCCATCGTGCACCCTCGCCAACTCTGGACGGGCCGCCAGTGCATGTCGATGTTGTTTCCGCCAGACATGCGCTGGCGCTCCGGCGATGTTGAGATTCGCGATGGCCAGCTCGTTTCCGGGCAACTCGGCAAGAAATATCTCGGCCGCGGCCATGGCTCCATTATTCACATGCTGTACAACGACTATGGGCCCGAACGCACCGTGCAGTTTATCAACGAATTGCAACGCATCAACCACGTCTGGTTTTCCACACAGGGGTTTTCGATAGGCATCGGCGACATGCGCATCTCCGATTCGACGGCCAAACGCGTGCGTCAAGAGTGTGCGACCATCGACACGGATGTCGCAAGACTCTACAAAGAACACGAAAACCCAGAGGCGCTTATCAATCAAACTCTGAACCAGACCCGCGACTCCATGGGATTGATTGCACAAAACGACATGTCCAAAGACAACTGCCTCGGCCTCATGGTCAAAAGTGGCTCAAAGGGGTCCATGGTCAACATCATGCAAATCACAGCCTGTGTCGGGCAGCAAAATTGCAGCGGTAAACGGATGCAGGCCACGCTCAAGGGACGTACACTGCCCATGTTTCGCCCGGGGGACATGTCGGCACGTTCCAAGGGGTTTGTCAAGCACTCGTACATTGACGGACTCACGCCAGACGAGTATTGGCACCACACGGTCGGCGGACGCGAAGGTCTCATTGATACGGCCGTCAAGACCTCGACGACTGGCTATATCCAAAGGCGCCTCGTCAAGTCCCTCGAGTCGCTGCACGTGGCCAACGACAAGTCTGTGCGCGACTCACAGCAGCGCATTATGCAGTTCGAGTACGGAGAAGACGGTCTCGACAGCATGCGTCACGAAATGGTCAAATTTCCGTTCGAAGACGTCGAATCGTCCGAAGCGCTCGCCACTGCGTACCAAACCTTGACAAACGAATGGGCGCAGATTCAAGCCGCCTATGAGGTGTGGAAACTCTCGACCGAGAACAAGTTTGAGCAGGGGTCAAAATGGGCCATTGTTGTCCCCGCACAACGCATCTTGGACAAATTTAAGGACGAAGGACACATGTCACTTTTAAATGCGCAAAACATCGTGCGTCCTTTGCTTGAAGATGTCGCCTCGAATCAATTGACACACGCATACGTGATTTCCGTGCTCGCATGCAAGCGTGTGGCGCCCATATGTTCACCAGAAGCATTGCAACAGGTCGTCGACGTGTTGCGCAAAAAATGGAGACAAGCGACCATTTCGCCCGGCGAGATGGTCGGCGTGCTCGCTGCGCAATCGATTGGGGAGCCCACGATGCAGATGACGCTCAATACGTTCCACTCTGCGGGGAACAGTGCGAAAAACGTCACACTGGGCGTGCCACGCTTTGAAGAGCTCATCAACGCGTCGTCAAAAATAAAAACGCCCTACTGTACCGTATTCACAAAGGCAGAAGAGCCCGAGCGTGCGTGGAAAATACAAACGGACATCCAGCGTACGTCGGTGCGCGACATTTTGAAAGAACATCGTTACGTGCGCCACGACGTGACGTCGGAAATCCAGGAATATTTAGCACTCCCCGATAATCAGCGGTGGTCCAACAAAAAGTCAAAACTTGTCATGCGCTGCGAGCTCGACCGAAAACAGATGGTTCAGCGCGACACCGACGTCTACCAAGTCGTGAATACGCTGCGGTCCATGACCATTAGCAAACACGTCGCGTTCGCATACGTCGACACAGTGGACAGTGCCCCCTTACTCTTTGCACGCAGTCGCAAACAAAATGTGCAAGAAGAGACTTTCTACACGCACATGAAACACGTGCTGGATGCCGTCGTGAAAGGAAGCAAACATTTCCCCCATCTCGTTCCCAAAGTCGTCGGTGGCAATTTTGCGTTCGACATTCAAGGAGCCGACATCAATTATCTATTAGGCGTCGAAGGCATCGAGCGCAACAATATAAAGTGCAATGATATATTTGCTATACAAAAAACGTACGGCATCGAAGCGGCACGCACTGCACTGCTGCGGGAAATACACAGTGTTCTCGGCGCCTACGGCATCTACGTGAACGTACGACACCATATGCTCATCGTCGACTGGATGACGTGGTCCGGTCACATCACAGCTCTCACTCGACACGGCGTCAAAAAAATGATGCACGGCATCACGCCGATAAAACGGGCAACTTTCGAGCAGCCCGTAGAAATTTTTCATCACGCAGCGTACAAAAACTTGTCCGACGACCTGTCGGGCATCTCGGAACAAATTCTTATGGGCAAAGAACCCAAAATTGGGTCTTGCTTTAACGAAGTCTACACAGACCCAACTTATCAAAAAACGTGGGATGCCGACGACTGGGTACCGGAATCTATGGACCAAGACGACGACCTATTTATGGACAATTGGATGCCCACAAGTGAATGGTCAGCACACACGACCTACGCGGCGGAATCGGCGTGGCAACAACCACCCGCGGCACCACAGGCGGCAGTACCGGCGTGGCAACAACCACAAGCGGCACCACAGGCGGCAGTACCGGCGTGGCAACAACCACAAGCGGCAGTACCGGCATGGCAACAACCACAAGCGGCAGTACCGGCGTGGCAACAACCACAAGCGGCAGTACCGGCATGGCAAC
>Ga0255756_1000075_pt1 | contig 102180 bp, 99 predicted proteins | sample 011ome_20_FD_179956 | JGI IMG/M metagenome (GOLD analysis project Ga0255756, IMG submission 179956) | Coastal salt marsh microbial communities from the Groves Creek Marsh, Skidaway Island, Georgia - 011509CT metaG (version 2) | ecosystem: Environmental > Aquatic > Marine > Intertidal zone >... | reverse complement strand
CTGCTGCGCCGACCGGCAAAGGAGACACAGCCAAGAGGCCAACGATCATCGCCGAACTTGCGACAGCAGCCTTGAGGCTCTTGGTGGTGGAGATCATCCGCATCCGTGGCTCCTAGGTGGCTCTTGCATTTTGGCAGCAACCAGTATGCCTGTACCGAGAGCCTTTGGGTCTGTTGTTGAAGCAAAATGGGCTGCAATGCCCCGAATCCGTGAGAGCTAACCGGTCTCGGGCGGCTGAACCCACCCCGCTATCTTCGTCGCTGCCAGTGTCGGGCGACTGTCACATCGTCGATGACCCGACGCAGGGCCTCGACGGCAAGGCCGCCCGCGGGGGCATCCCCGGCCAGCACCGCCACGTGAGTGGCATCGTCGGGAAGGTGTGCGACTCCCGCGATCAGCGCGGCGCAGGGACCACCCCCGGGCGGATCCTCCTGCGCCCACGCCACGTCGATGGCCAAGGGCCGCTTCGGCCCGACGACGATGACCGGGTCGGCACTCTGTGCGACGCCGGCCACAGTCACCTCGAGCAGGACGCGTCCCTGCGCATCGCACAGGTCGAGCTTGTCGGCACCGAAGGGACGTTACTCGCCGCCCGCGATGACGATGGCGGCTAGGGAGCCCACTCCGGCTTCCGCTTCTCGAGGAATGCCGTCATCCCCTCGCGCGCCTCCGATGATGTGAAGAGGCCCCCGGAGACCTCGGCTGTCCACGCGAAGGCTTCCTCACGTGTCATCGCCGGCACGCGACGGAGCAGTTCCTTGGTACGCGCGACTGCCTCCGGTCCGCCGAGGCGGAGTTGCTCGACGTATGCAGCGACGGCGGCATCGAGTCCCTCGGACTCCACGACCTCCGTGACCAGGCCCGCAGCGTGGACTCGTTGTGCACTGACACGTTCGCCGGTGAGCAGGAGCTCCTGGGCATCGCGACGATGCATGACCTGCAGGCACACCACCGAGATGATCGCCGGAGCGACACCGACCCGGACCTCGCTGAAGGTGAATCGCGCATCGGCCGAAGCGACAGCGAGATCGCACGCCGCCACGAGGCCGTTGCCACCGCCTGCGACGTGGCCCTGCACGCGACCGATGATCGGCTTGGGGTGATCGAGCATCGCCACGAGCACATCGACGAGCCCGCTCGTGCCCCCCGATGCGAAGCCGCCGCTGGTCGCCGCGACCGCTCCGGCCAGGTCCGCTCCAGAGCAGAAGGTCGTGCCGCTGCCTGTGAGCACGACGACACGGACGGTCGGACTCTCCGCGGTCGAGCGAAGATGCTCGAGCAGCAGCGCCATCGACTCGGCATCGAGCCTGTTCTTGGCGTCCGGACGATCCAGGGTGATCGTCGCGACTCCCGCGTCGGTGACGCAGGTGACAGGCGCGCTCACTTCTTCCCCATGCCCTCGAGCATGGAGATGACACGGAGCATCACCTCGTCCGCGCCGCCCCCGATGGACACCAGGCGCGCGTCGCGGAAGTACCGCGCCACCCACATCTCCTCGGCGTACCCCATGCCTCCGTGGTACTGCACGCACGTGTCGGCGACGTCTCTCACCAATCGTCCGGTCTTCAACTTGGCGACGGTGGCCTCACGGGTGACGTCCTGCCCCGCCATGTACTTGTCCGCGGCGTACTGCAGGAATCCGTCGAGCGTGTCCACATCCGCGTAGAGCTCGGCGATCCGGTACTGAAGGTGCTGGTTGGCGAGCAGGGGCTTGCCGAAGGCCACGCGCTGCTGCAGGTACTCCTTCGTGCGGTCCAGTGCGCGACGCGCGCCCGAAACCGCGATGTAGGCACCCACCAGGCGCTCATCCTGGAATTGCGCCATCTGCTGCTGGAAGCCGCGATCGGGCTCGCCGATCGTGTTGCTCACCGGCACGCGCACCTGGTCGAGGACGATCTCCGCTGTATCGCTCGAGCGGTTGCCCATCTTCTCGATCTTGCGACCGACGCTGAAGCCCGGCGTGGTCGTCGGCACCACGATGAGGCTCATGCCGTGATAGTCGCCCGGCTGCGAATCCGGATCGGTGCGCGCGAGGAGGCAGAGCCAGTCGGCCTGGGTGCCATTGGTGATCCACATCTTGCGACCGGTGATCACCCATTCGTCCCCGTCGCGCACGGCACGCGTGCGGATGCCTGCCACATCCGATCCCGCATCGGGCTCGCTCACCGCGATCGAGCACACCATCTCCCCGCGCAGGGTCGGCTCGAGGTAGGCGCGCTTGAGCTCGTCCGATCCGTAGCGGGCCAGGGCGGGGGTGGCCATCGACGTCTCCACCGCGATCGCCATGGGCACGCCAGCGCAGTCGAGGCGGCCGAGCTCCTGGGCAAGGACGTAGGTGAAGGAGTGGTCCGCTCCGCTGCCCCCGAACTCCGGGTCGTACTCCAGGCCGAGGGCTCCGAGCTCAGCGAAGCGGGCGAAGACCTCGTGCGCCGGGAATATCCCCGCCTCCTCCCACTCGTCGACGCGCGGATTGATCTCCTCGTCGATGAGGCGGCGCACGGACTTGCGGAACTGCTCGTGCTCCTCGGTGAATTGCATCCACTGCTCCCTAGTCGGTGATCCTGAGGTCGAGGGCTCCCGCCCACAGTTGAGTCAGAGTGGCCACCGCGACCGTCTCGTCGTGATCCTCTCCGCGGCCGAACCAATGACGCGCGAATCCCTCGACCATCGCGCAGAGAGCAGCCGCCGTGGCGTGCGCATCGAGGTCGGCGCGGGCCTGGCCGTCCGACTGCAGATGCCTGATCGTCGCCGCTACTCGCTCGACGTGCGCGGCGCGCAGGTCGGTAAGAACTGCCCGGAAGGTCTCATCCGTGGTCGCCGCCTGCTCGACGACCTCGAGGAGGCGGGCGTGCGCACGGTAGGCATCGAGGTAGCGCCGGTTCGCACGCTCGATGCGCGCCACCGGATCTGCGACCTCGGGTGTGCTGAGGGAGGCATAGAGCCCTTCGACGAGCGAGGCGACGACCGCCATGAGCACGCTGTCCTTGGTCGCGAACCACGTGTACACGGTTCCGTGGCTGACCCCGGCAGCCTCGGCGATGTCGCCCATGCGCGTGCCGTCGTAGCCGCGCTCCTCGAAGACACCCCGCGCCGCCGCGATCAGCGTCTCGCGCGTCCGGCGACCTCGATCCGTCAGGGGAACAGCGCTCATGCCATGTCGTCCGTCGGGGAGGGCAGGATTGGCTCGGGAATGCCCACCATGCGGGCGCGCAGGTGCTCGCCCAGCCCCTTCGCCTGTGGATCGCTGCGGGCGGTCTCGGCAACTCCGCGACCGAGCAGGCCGTGGATCACGACGTTCACGGCGTACAGCTTCGGCAGCGGGTGCACGTCGACAGCGAGAAGCGCCGCCTCCGGGAGCAGTTCGCGGACGCGATCGGACGTGAGGAAGCCCTCGAGCCACGCGTAGGCGGCATCGCGCTGGGGCAGGCCGGCGGGGATCCACACGCCGACATTCGCGGCACCCCCCTTGTCCCCGCTGCGCGCGCCGACCAGCCTGCCGAGGGGGGCGCGCACGACGGGTTCGCCGTCGTATGACGCGCGCGGGAGTTCGGGGGCACGCCACGCGAACGGCACCTCCGCCGGAGGGTGGGACCAAAGGTCGACGACACGACTATCGACGGCGATCGTGGGCCGCACGCTGCTCCGCGCGACCGTCGTCGGCCAGTACACGCCGTAGGGCGTGCCCTCTCCCGGCGGCGTCGTCGGGAACATTCCGGGGTACGACGCCAGGGTGGACTCCACGACCGTGGTGGTGAAGGGCTTGGCGACCGCCTTGGGGTCCATGTCGCGAACGGTCAGACGCAGCAGCGACTGCGCGTCCGCCGTCGTTGCGGGATCCTCCGCGGTCGCCGGGGCCCAGTCCACATCGAGCTCCCGCACGTCGAGGGCCGAGCGCTGAGCCCGCGTGGAGGCGCTCATGCCCGGCTCGAGCGCACTCTCCAGATCCAAGCCGGTGATGGTGCGCAGGGCGAGGTCCGCCTTCGCCCGAGAATCCAGCCCCGTCACCACCAGGCTCATGGAGTTGCGGAATCCGCCGAGGTAGTTGGCCGCGACCTTCAGGCGCTCGGGCGGGGACTCCCCGCGCACACCGCTGATGCGCACTCGATCCGGACCGTCCTGGGTCAGCTCGATCGAGTCGAAGCGCGCCGTAGCATCGGGGTTGGCATACGCCGGTCCGCCGATCTCGTACAGCAATTGCGCCGTGACCGTGCCGACCGTCAGGGCACCACCCGTACCAGGATGCTTCGTGATGACGCTCGATCCGTCATCGGCGACCTCGGCGATGGGGAATCCGACATGCTCCATCCCCGGGAGCGCAGTGAAGAACGAGTAGTTGCCGCCCGTCACCTGCGCGCCGCACTCGATGGCGTGCCCCGCGACCACCGCGCCGGCGAGCCGATCCAGGGAGGCGGGCTCTCCGGCAGCTGCTTCCGCGTACGACCAGCCATGCCACCAGGCCGCCGGCCCGACGACGAGCGCAGCATCGGTGATGCGACCGGTGATGACGACGTCGGCGCCCGCTGCAAGGGCGGCGGTCACCGGCTCGCCACCGAGATATGCATTGGCGGTCAGGAAGCCGATGCCGTCCGGGGCCTCGCGGGTATCGAGGTTGATCCACGGCTCATCGAGCTCGTCCATGCGCGGCATGAGGTCGTCGCCGGTGACGACGCCGATGCTCACCGGGCCGATGCCCAACCGCTCCACCATCTCTCCCAGCGCGTCCGCGCACCCCTGCGGATCCAGGCCGCCGGCGTTGGAGACGACGCGAATCCCCCTGTCGCGACAGGTGCCGAGCACCTGCTCCATCTGCGTGAGGAAGGTCCGCGCATAGCCGGCACCAGGGCCGTGCTTCATGCGCTGCCGCGCGAGGATGAGCATGGTGAGTTCGGCGAGCCAGTCGCCGGTGAGGACGTCGATCGGGCCACCCTCGACCATCTCGCGTGCCGCCGAGATGCGGTCGCCGAAGAAGCCGCTGCAGTTGGCGATGATCACCGGCCGGTTCATGAGTCGCCTTCCACCTGGGCGAGCACGGCCACGACCTGGTGCGCGTCGACGGACTGACCCGGCTCGACCAGCACCTCGCTCACGATGCCGTCGGCGTCGGCCGTGATGCGGTGCTCCATCTTCATCGCCTCGAGCACGACGAGGGTCTGCCCCGCGGTGACGTGATCGCCCGCGGCGACCTCCACCACCGTGACGGTGCCCGGCACCGGCGTGGACGGGCCAGCCGCCGCAGCCCCCGCTTCGAGATCGGCGAAGCGAGGGCGGATCCGCCACTGCGTCGACCACAGGCCGTCATCGACGCAGACGAGATCGACGTACGTCGCCACGTCGTGCTCCACGCGCACGCCATCGAGGGTCACGGTGACCTGGCCGCCATCGACGGAGACGCTCGCCGTACCCACCTCGCGACCAGGCTCCAGGTGCGCGTCCGCGCCCGCGGGGACGACGTTAATGCGCAGGCCATCACGCGACTCTCGGTAGGCGATCGTGGGGCCCTCGTCGGAGCCGAGCGGGGTGATGCCGATGAGCTCAGGCACGCTGGGGACATTGCGCCAGCCGCGCGGCACCCCGGGAACGGCGTCACCGCCATGTGCGGCGATCACCGTGACATGCCGGTCGAGGACGTCCGCGGGGATCTCCGGCGTGAGCGTTGCAGGCTCGTGGTCGAGGAAGGCCGTCGTCGTACCACCCGTGCGGAAGCGCTCGGTCTGAAGGATCGCGACGAGCGACTCCCGATTGGTGACCAGTCCATGGACGCGACTGGCCCGCAGGCCCCGGGCGAGCTGTGCGGCCGCAGTCGCTCGATCGGGAGCGTGGGCGATGACCTTGGCCAGCATGGGGTCGTAGTACGACGACACGACTGATCCGGACTCCACGCCCGAGTCCACTCTCACGCCCGCCGGGATCTCGAAGAGCTCGAGGGTGCCGGTATTGGGCATGTAGCCGCGCGCGGGATCCTCCGCGTAGAGCCTGACCTCGATCGCGTGGCCGCGGGGAGCGATCTCCTTCTGGGTCCGGGGAAGCGGCTCTCCCCGCGCGACGCGGATCTGCCACTCGACGAGGTCGAGGCCGGTGACCATCTCCGTCACCGGGTGCTCCACCTGAAGGCGGGTGTTCATCTCCAGGAAGTAGAACTCCTGGCCATCCCCCTCACCCGCGATGATGAATTCCACCGTGCCGGCTCCCACGTAGCCGATGCTGCGCGCCAGAGACACCGCAGCGCCGTACATCGGCTCGGCGAGACGCGCGGCAAGTCCGGGTGATGGCGACTCCTCGACGACCTTCTGGTGGCGGCGCTGGATCGAGCACTCGCGCTCGCCGATGTGCACGACGTTGCCGTGCGCATCGCCGAAGACCTGAACCTCGACGTGGCGCGACTCCGTGAGATAGCGCTCGAGGAAGACGGTCGCATCGCCGAAGGACGCCTGCGCCTCGCGGCGCGCGGACTCCAGTGCCTCCGAGAGATCCTCCGGCCGCTCGACGATGCGCATTCCCTTGCCGCCGCCACCGGCGGAGGCCTTCACCAGCAGCGGGTAGCCGACGCCGGTGGCGACCGCAGCCGCATCGACGCCATCGCCGAGTTCCGCTCCGGGCACCAAGGGCACTCCCGCGGCAGCGGCCAGGTGCTTGGCCTCCACCTTGAGGGCCATCGCGCGGATCGAATCAGGGGTCGGGCCGATCCACGTCACACCTGCGGCCGTGATGCGCTCGGCGAAGCCGGCATTCTCCGAAAGGAAGCCGTAGCCGGGATGGACCGCATCGGCACCCGATCGGCGTACCGCATCGAGGATCTGCTCGACGTCGAGATAGGTCTCCGCGCTTGTCGCGCCGCGCAGCGCGATGGCGATGTCGGCCTCGCGGACGAAGGGCGCGCCAGCGTCGGGCTCGGAGTAGACGGCGACGGTCTCGATCCCCAGAGCGCGGGCCGTGCGGAAGACGCGACGAGCGATCTCGCCGCGATTGGACACCAGGATGCGCTCCATCGCGCTCACATCCGGAAGACGCCGAAGGCATCGGCGCCGGTGACGGGGGCGGAGTGCGTCGCGGAGAGCGCGAGCGTCAGCGCGGTGCGGGTGTCGCGAGGGTCGATGATGCCGTCGTCCCACAGGCGCCCGGTGGCGAAGAGTGCGGTCGACTGGCTCTCCACCTGCTGCTCGAAGGCATCGCGCATCGGAGCGAAGGCGGCCTCGTCGAAGTCGATCCCCATACCCTCGGCCTTCTGCCGGGCCACGATGGTGAGCACGCCGGCGAGCTGCTTGGGTCCCATCACCGCGATGCGGTGGTTGGGCCAGGAGAAGACGAACCGCGGATCGTAGGCGCGACCGGACATGCCGTAGTTGCCCGCGCCGTACGACGCGCCCATCATCAGCGTGAGGTGGGGCACCGTGGAGTTGGACACGGCGTTGATGAGCTTGGCGCCGTCCTTGATGATGCCACCCTGCTCGTAGCGCGTGCCGACCATGAAGCCGGTGATGTTCTGGGCGAAGAGGATCGGCACGCCCATGCGATTGCAGAGCTGGATGAACTGCGCACCCTTGTGGCTCTCCTCGCTGAAGAGGATGCCGTTATTGGCGAGCACCCCTACTGCGTAGCCGCCGATATGGCCCCATCCGGTGACGAGCGTCGTGCCGTAGAGCGGCTTGAACTCCTCGAACTCGCTGCCGTCGAGGATGCGGGCGAGCACTTCGCGCGCCTCGAACGGCTGGCGCACGTCGGCGCTTGGAATGCCGAGCAGTTCATCTGGGTCGTACGCCGGAGCGACGGGTGCGCGGTCCGGTCCGGGCCCAGCCTTGCGCCAGCGCAGGTGCTCGACGATCTGGCGGCCGATCCGCAGGGCGTCGGGCTCATCGAGGGCGAGGTAGTCGGCGAGGCCCGAGGTACGCGCGTGCATCTCAGCGCCGCCGAGTTCCTCCTCGTCGGCATCCTCGTCGATCGCCATCTTCACCAGGGGCGGCCCGCCCAGGTAGACGCGGGCGGCATCCTTCTGCAGGACGACGTAGTCGCTCATCCCGGGCACGTAGGCGCCGCCTGCAGTGCTCGAACCGAAGACGAGGGTCACGGTGGGGATGCCCGCGGCCGAGAGCTGCGTGAGGTTCTTGAAGCTCGCACCGCCGGGGACGAAGATCTCGGCCTGCTTCGGCAGGTCGGCGCCGCCCGACTCAGTCAGGCTCACGAGCGGCAGGCGATTGACCTTCGCGATCTCCATCGCACGCAGTCCCTTGGCGACCGACGTCGGTCCCTGCGCTCCGCCCTTCACCGTCGGGTCGTTGGCGACGACCATCACCTCCGTTCCGTGCACGCGGCCGATCCCGGTGACCACGCCGCCGCCCAGCGGATCGTCGGTGCCCCATCCGGCCAGCGGGGAGAGCTCGAGGAAGGGCGATCCGCGGTCCAGGAGGAGGTTGATGCGCTCGCGTGGCAGGAGCTTGCCGCGGCCGCGGTGGCGCGCGACCGTCTTGGCGTTCTTCTCCGCGTCGCTGCTGCCGCCTCCGGCGACGACCTTGGCGAGCAGGGCGTCGATCTCGGTGAGGGCATCGAGCACGGCCGCCCGATTCGCCGCCGTCACGGCGGCGTCGAGCCGGGACCGCAGCACAGGGGCCATGGAATTGACACTACTGTCAACTTGACAGCCCCGTCAACTCCCTCCCCCCTCCCCGTCTTGTTTCCGCGAAGTGCCCCTATGTGGCGTACTTGGCGACACTTCGCGGTCGTCAACTACCCACACGCAAAGGCCAACCCAAAGCGAAGCAAAGGTGGCCGTCACGCCGAAGGACGCACCGAGAAAAGCGCCGACTGCCGCCCATGAGTCACGTAACCCCCCGCGGGACCCGCTGCGAGCATGCCCTCATCGTCATCGGATCGGTCCCGCACACCAGAACCCTCGATGACGAGGGAAACGAGACACTTGTTGAACTCGAAGTGGTGGCCGGACAACAGCGCACGAACAAGTCTGGGGTTCGACGGTCCTACCACCGGTACAAGGTTCCCTGCATCCACGGACAGTTCCAGCACACCCACCGTCTATACCCGGATGACGAAGGCAGGATCATCCACGGTGAAGTCACCCGGTTCTATCCGACGAACACCCCCCAGTTCTACAACCTGTACGGGCGGCGAAACGCCACGGAGTCCTGGCACGCCGAGCTGAAGCGCATACGCCGTCGCCCGCCCGTGCGTGGCATAGCCATGCAGTCCTTCTACCTCTCCTGCATGACTGTCCTGCAGAACGCCCGCAACATTGAGCGGATGAGGCGCGCAGCCGCGCGGCCGGGCGCCAAAGCGGCTTAGCCGCATCCTTGACGACACTCTGCCTTCGAACGACGTGGGCGGCAGCGTGCCTGAACACGTCTCTGACGCAACCTGACGTGCCATTTCGCCGTCCGCATCCGCCTCCACGCCCCTGACGAAGCCGCGCCGCAACCCTTCAACAACGCATCGGTAGCCTTGCCGAGGTGATTGGTGAATTTCCGACCGAATTTCGGTCCACATTTCCACCAGTCCCGGGCCTCTAGCTCAATGGTTAGAGCTGCGGACTTTTAATCCGTAGGTTCCGGGTTCGAGCCCCGGGGGGCCCACCATCAGGTCGTCGCAGGACACCATCGACGAAGATCGACTGCTCCGTCGGCGACTGCCGCTCTTGCCCGTCGGCACCTGAGCCACAGCCTTATGTGACACGGTGATCGACAGCCTTGTGAGTGGCGCACGATCGCTGGCTGTCGACGCGTGAGTCCGACCTGACGGGCTCCTGTGAGTCGAGTAGGCAACACCCATCATTCGTGGGACTACGACTCCATGGCGCTCAGCAGATCTGAGACCTGCATCGTGGCTACGCCGATGCGCTGGTCTGCGTAGCCAAAGGGCAGCACCAGGGTCCCCGCGTGGACGAGAGCGCCGCACGAGTAGACGACGTTCGGGACGTACCCCTCGCGATGCACTTCATCGGCCTCGAGGATTGGCGTGCGGGTGTGGCCGATCACCGTGGTGGGGTCGTCGAGATCGAGGAGCAGTGCCCCAATGGCATAGGTGCGCATGGGACCCACACCGTGCATGAGCACGAGCCAGCCCTCCGCGATCTCGATGGGCGGCCCGCAATTGCCCAGTTGCACCAATTCCCAGGGCTCTCGAGGAAACTGGATCTGGACGCTCGACTCCCAGTGGTGCAGGTCCTCGGAGAAGGCGATGCCATTGGACTCCCGGTCGGATCGGGTGAGTGCCGCGAAGCAGCCGTCTATCGTCCTGGGAAAGATGGCGAGACCCTTGCCGACGGCAGCGGAGCCAGCCACGGGCGAACTCGTGAAGGATCGAAAGTCCGTCGTCTGGAGGAGTTGGACCGAGATGTTGTTTCGATCGAAGGCGGTGTAGGTGGCCAGGTAGGAGGTGTCACCGCTCTCCTGGGTGAATCGAACGAATCGAGCGTCCTCCATGCCGTGGTATTCAGGAGGCGCATGCGGCCAGAGAACGCGCTCAGAGATCTCGGATTCCTCTTTGAAATGGACCTGATAGGACCAGTGCGAGAGATCCCGGGCCTGCTGGCTAATCTCGCTGGTCAATACCTGTGAGGTGTCGGAGAACTCCGCCAGAGCGGCATTGAGGTCGCTGTTGTCGAAGGTCGGTGGGAGCAACAGCAGCAGCTGCGATATCTCATCGAAGTCGTAGCCCAGATGGTCAAGGCGGGCATGCAGCACCCGACGACTGTGCTGCCAGGGCTCGCCTATTGCATGAGTCACGTAGTGCGAGGGTATGTCCACTTCTACTCCCCCGTCACGACTAATCGTGCCGGTGCGAAAACCGATGGCTGACCGGTGCCCCTCGCCTATGCATCGCACGCTCATGATGAACCTCAACGCTCCCGGGCGATCCTGCACAGGATGCGGAACGATCGAGGGATTGGCCAAGGCAGCGCCTTCGATCGAGTACTCATGCGTGAAGTAGGCGCCGATGACCAAGAGACGCTCGCGAGAGATGTTCTCGGGGGCATCGATGAGTGGAAGTACGCGCTCGGCATTGTGCTCGAACTCGGAGAGCAGGTCGCGATGCCGGGTCGAGAAGCGTGCGGTGAGATCCTCGAGGATGCGGGCGAGCTCGTCCTCGGCCAGTCGCATCAGCCGGCTGACGACCGCGCCGGCGCGCGACCCCGTGGGGCCGACGTCCTCGAGGCCGGGGATGAATGGTTTTGCCAGGACTCGGCTCGGATCTGGCGCTAGGTCGACATCGGTGACCGTGGCCATCGGCGATCGGATCATGAGATGGCTGCGAGGACCGGAGGGCGGACCTTGGCTCGGTCGTCATGGGGCACGGTGTCCTGCTGCGGATCGAGCGCCGCTTGCGCGCGATAGGGCAGTAGTGCGCACGCGCGTTGCATTGTCGACACGAGGGCCAGAGCAGACTCCGCTCCCTCATTCAGATTCGGTCCGTGGGGCTCAAGACCGTCGTAGCAACCAGAGGTGTGCGTGTCGACCATCACGGCACCCACGTCGTTTCGACCAAGGAACCAATCCGCACACATCGCGATCCCGGTACGCCAATGCGGCTGCCCCGTGATCGACCAGGCTCGCCAGCACGCATCGGCAAGCGCGGCCACCTCGATCGGCTGCTGGTCAAAGGCGGGGGAGCGGTCGTACACGTCTCTACCGGCGGACCCCACCACAGAGAGGTGGCCGTCCTGCAGCTGGGACTCCAGAAGCCAGTCGAGCATGTCCAGGCCCCGCCTGGTGACCTCTGGTGCCTCGAGCGCGTAACCCGCCGCCATCAGGGCCTCGGGGATCGCGGCATTCGCGTACGACAGTCGCCTCTCCGGCCACGGTGTCCCATTACGGCTCGCTGGGAGCAGCTGCACCGAGGCATCCACCAGCATGGAACGTGCCCACTCATGATCGGGGGCCTCGATGAGGAGGTCAGCCGCGCCCAAGGCCGCGAAGGCGGTCGAGCGGAGCCAGGGCGAACGCTGCCGTACCCCGCGATCAAATCCCCACCTGGCCATGGCACGTACGCCCGGATTGGCATGGTTGGCTGCCGCCGTGCCCAGAGCCCACATTGCCCGGCCCCACGGATCGCCGAGTCCCCCCTGATCCACCCAGCGCCAGAAGCCCTCATGACGGAAACGGTTGCGGACCAGCCCGGCATCCGTCTGCGAGTCGAGAACGAAGGAGAGAGCGACGCGACTGAGTCTGTGCGCCACCCCCTCATCCCGTTCGCGCGTCATGACGACGAGCAGCCGAGCGTTGTCGTCGGTGCAGTAGCCGTGCTCAATGCGGGGTTCGGTGTAGAGGGCGTGCTCGAAGATCCCGGTGGCCGTCGACAGGTGCTCCAGATGCTTGAGTCGGTAGCTCCACATGGGGCTACGCCGTTATCCGGTGAAGCTGAGACGTCATCGCATCTGCGAGGCCGGAGTATTGGCGACCGACATAGGACCAGCTGTGCAAAGGCCCGAGCCTGCGAGCAGCCATGGTCATGGCGCCCACCAAAGACGAATCCGTCGTGACTGCCTCAATGGCGTCGACGAGAGCAGGCTGATCGCGGTGGGGTATGAGGATTCCTGCGCCGCCGGACAGCAGTTCACGTGCGTGGGGGAATGCAGTGGAGACCACGGGTCGTCCAGCCGCGATGCTGTCGACGAGAACGCCGGAGACCGCCTGATCTGTCGAGTCATAGGGCAGGACGACGACTGAGCTCGATGCTACGTAGGACGCCAGGTGGTGAGGTCCGCGATACGCCTCGTCGAAATCGACGAGATGGCTCACTCCGTTCGCGCGAGCACGTTCTTTGAGGGATTTCCGGTAGCGCTCTCCATGCACTCGCGCAACCTTCGGGTGTGTGCGGCCTGCGACGGTGTAACGCACGTCGTGGCCTCCCTCATGCAGGCTTGCGATGGCGTCGATGACATGCTCGATGCCCTTGCCGGGACCGATGAGTCCCCACGTGAGCAGCTGAGGCCTGTCCTTGACGGCGGAGGGTGGCCGGCGTGAACTCCCGTTGGTCACGATCGCCCCGTGCGGGATCGTCGCCACCCTCCAGGGATCCACCTCGTACCCCTCCACGAGCCGCTGGCGTGCGCTGGCAGTCAGTACGACGAGACGGCTCGACATCTGGCCGAGGCGCTCAAGGATTCGGCGTTGGTTGGGAGTGGGTTCTGCGGGCACGGTGTGAAGCACTGTGATCAGCGGGATGCTGGTCAAGTGCAGAACGTCCAGCACCTCCTCCCCGTCCCGCCCCCCGTAGATCCCGAACTCATGCTGGATGATCGCGACGTCGCCCTCGGAGAGCGCGATCGCTGCGCGGCGAACGCTGGGAAGTGAGTCGTTCCGCAGTGTCGCGGCGGTGCGACGGCCGCCGTCGGACTCCAGGCTTCCGTCGGCCACACGAACGACGCGCACTTCGTGACCGAGGTCGGACAGTGCCGTGCCGAGTGCGAACGAGAACGTTGCGAGTCCGCAAGCCGTGGGGGGGTAGGTGCTGAGCATCGAGATGGTGCCTGGATGCAGGTGGTCCATCATGCGGCCTTCTCCCCACGTGAAACTGGGATGGAGTGGCGCTGGTCAGTCACGTCTGGCATGTGGACCGTGACCTCAAGGATTCCGTCCGAGTAAGTGGCCGCCACGTTCTCCTGAGTCACGCCAGTAGGAAGAAGGACACTGCGATGGAAGCGTCCGTAGTTGAACTCGGATCGCTGATCTTCCTCGATGTGCTCCTCGCGCGTCGCCTCGATCGTCAGCATGCCGTTGTTGACGGAGACATCGACGTCGTTGTCAATGTCGACCCCGGGAAGCTCTGCTCTCAGGACGAAGTCTCCGTTGCGAGAGAACTCCTCCACCCTGATGCCGTGGCTGGATCGCAGGGCAACATCGACGTCTGCAGGCCAGAGTGAGTCGAGCCAGGCCAGCATGTAGGGCAGTGGCGCCCGGGCGCTCGACATGGGAATGGCTGTTCGTGGGGTGAGAGTGGTCATGGTCTGCTCCTTGGATTCTCGCCCGCTCAGCGGGCCTGATGGGAGGGGCGGCTCTGGGGCGCCCTGGCGACCTATGACACCCGATTCGACGTTGCCGTCTCAAGGTGGAGAGGTCGATCTTCGGGCATTGACCGGTCAATGCCCAGTCGCCGGGCATGTCGCGGTGGGACGTGCCAGACGGCTCATGATGAGGATTGAGGGATTCGGTGCGGCACCGTCATGACCTTGAACGGAGGGGCGACGCGCCAGTCCCCGCACTCTTCGGTGATGTCCCCCTGAGTGGTGGCCCTTTCTTGACGGGCCTGAATGGTTCTGGAAGTGTCTGGCTGAGCCGGAATCCTTTGCAATCGCTTGATATTCGGACTTCTGCTGTGTGATCGGGAACGCTTTTGATCCGTAGGTTCCGGGCTCGAGCCCCGGGGGGCCCACTCATTGGCGTGAAGGCGAAGAACGGCGCGCTTGTCGCCACCGCATGCGTCGTTGGCCCTCAAAGCGAATCCGTCACCCGCTCGGCTCAGCTTGCCGGTCGATGCACACCCACGGCGTTAGGTTCGTGGCGTGACTTCATCCACGCTTGCATCCGCGAGTCCGCGGCCCGCGGCGATCCTGATGTGGCTGACCTACATCACCGGTTTCGTGGGAACGTTCATCGGATTCGGGACCCTTCAGCAGGATACGCCGAGCCTGGCGTTCGCCGGTATCGTCGCCGTGACGATCCCGGGAGTCCTGTCCTTCCTCCGCCATTCCGTCTTTCATGCATCGGACGCGGTCCGCGGCGGCTGGAACTATGGCCAGCGCAACAACTTCCAGATCGAAGTGGGACTGGCCAACCTCGCCTGGGGTGTCTACGCCCTTCTGGCGGTCGTTCTTGACTGGGGTTTGGCGGCGATCTCCGCTGCCTTCCTCGTCAGCGGCCTCTACTTCGCCTCGGTGACGATCTTCGTGATCGTGTCAGGAGACCTGAAGGACCGCCGGATCGGTCCGCTGATCGGCATCGGAGTCTGGTCGGTGGTCACGCTGCTGATCGGCTTCATGGGAATCGCGGCTGCCCAGTAGAGCATCGGCCCATGCGCCGGTGGTGTCCGTCAGCAGAAGCGCGCGATCTCCGCCGTGATGTCCGCAGGCTCACCGTCCAGCACAGTGAGGTCATCCAGCCACGAGGCGTCGTCGGGACATGCTGCACGGAAAGGTCGACCGACGAGTTCGGGGTCGCGCGCCTGCAGGAACCGCGCGTGGGCGATCAGTGATCCGGGCTCACCGCTGATGCCGTCGATCATCACCTTGCCGGGGCCGGAGGACATCACCGGGCCGCGCACGGTGCGAGACAGTCCCGGGAGAGTGCGGTAGGCCTCAGTGAAGATCTCGTAGGCGCGGGGGATCGGAACTTCGAAGTAGTCCTGCGGGCCGGTGTCTCGCGCCATGAACATGTAATACGGAACCGCACCGGCGCTCACCTCAGCTCGCCACATGTCTGCCCAAGTCTGCGCATCGTCGTTGACGTGCGCCATGAGCGGTGCCTGGCAGTAGATGACTGCCCCCGTTGCGCGGATGCGACGCATCGCCTCCTGCACCAAGGGCGTGGTCAACTCACGTGGATGGCTGAAGTGAGCCATCACGGCCACCATGCGACCGGAGGCAATGATCTCCTCGAACATGAGCAGCAGATCGTCGGCGTCGGTGTCATTGACGAATCGGTCGGGCCAGTAGGCCAGGGCCTTCGTGCCGAAGCGGAACGTGCGCACCGTCTCCACACCCATGAGTGCGTGGATGTGTGATCGGAGGCGCTCGGTGCTCATGATCATCGAGTCACCACCGGTCACGAGGACGTCGTGAACCTCGGGGTGCGCGTTCAGATAGCCGACGAACTGCTCGGGAGTCTTGGCGGCGAATCGCAGGTCTGGATCACCGATGAACTGGGCCCAGCGGAAGCAGTAGGTGCAGTAGGCGTGACAGGTCTGCCCCTGAGCCGGAAAGTACAGCGCGGTCTGCTCGTACTTGTGCTGCACTCCGTCGATGCTCTGCCCGTCAAGCATGGGCACGTTGTGCTCCTGCTGACCAGCGGGATGGGGATTCAATTCCGCGCGGAGACGCGCGACGAGTTCGATGCGCTCGCGTGATGCGCGGCCCCCGGATCGAAGCAACTCCAACTGAGCAGTTGTCAGGTCCGGCAGCATCCCCGGTTGAGGAAACACGAGTTGGAAGATCGGATCCTCGGGGATGTTCGACCAGTCGATGAGGTTCTCGATGACGTACTCGTTGACGCGAAAGGGCAGAACGGCTGCGTGCAGTCTCATGCCGTCGACCATGTCGCTGGACAACCCGAAACGGCGCTGGAGGTCATCGAGATGCTGCGGTCCAATGGCTTTGAAACGATCGCTCGACTCCGTTGACGGGGCGCCTGCACCGAGAAGAGAGAGAGCGGTCACGTTTCGACCATGCAAGGTGATGCCTAGGTTGGGCAAGTGGTGACCTGCATGGGACATGATTGCGACGCGGTGACCGCCTCAACACGACGGTGCATGCACCTGTGACGGACGTGGGCGTGGTGCGCGTCACATTCGCGTCTGCGTTCTCGCCCGTGCTGCACTCCACGCCCTCACCTGGGGCGTTGCGTTCTCGCCCGTCCTGCACTCCACGCCCTCACCTGGGGCGTTGCGTTCTCGCCCGTGCTGCACTCCACGCCATCCGCCCCCCCACGACCAGCATCACCACCCCAAACGCGGCCTGCATGATCGATCCGCTCACCACCAGCGCCACCGATGCCCCGATGACTGCGCCGACAACCGCACCCGCCCCGAATCGAGCCCCCTCGGCCCACTTGGTCAGGCCCGGTCGCGTCAGGCGAATCGCACCGACGAGAGAGATGGGAACCATCACCGCGAGCGATGTGCCGGCTGCCAGATGCTGCGAGTACTCGAAGCCCGCGACCAGAATCGGGATCAGCAGGATCCCACCGCCGATACCGAACAGCGCTGACAGCAGACCCATGCCAAGCCCGGCCCCGAGGTAGCCGGCAACGAGGCCCGGAGTGAGACTCGCGAGGTGGGCATCAGCGGATGCGTCCCCACCCGTCGGCCACAGCATGCGGACTCCTGCGACCACCACGAGAAGCCCGAAGAGGGCCTGCAGCAGGGCATTCGGGGAGCGCTGCACCAGGTGAGCGCCCAGCCATGCTCCTGCCAGACCGCCGACGACGATCACCAACCCGGGCAGCCACGCGACTGCACCGTCCAGCGCGTAGCGAACTGCCCCTGCCGTTGCGGCCATCGCGACCATGACGAGGCTCGTGGCCTGCGCCTGCTTCTGCGGCCATGTGCGGGCAAGGACGAGAAACGGAACGAGCATGAGCCCGCCGCCGACCCCGAAGGCTCCGGAGAAGGCGCCTACCCCCGTGCCGACGCCGAGGTCGGCAGCTGTGCGCGCAGGGGGAGTGGCCACCACCGAAAGGTAGTGGCATGTGCCGTCGAAGGTCGTTGCCGGACCAGGATGCGGAACGAAGGCATTTGACCGCGACATATCAAGTCGATATATAGTTTCGATATGGCCAAGCGGACAGACGTTCTCGATCACACCGTTCTCGGGGTGCTCTCCGATGGTCCGCTGCATGGATATGAGCTCCGCAAGCGCCTGACCGCGATCCTCGGACCGTTCCGCGCGCTCTCCTTCGGATCCCTGTATCCGTGCCTGCATCGACTCACGCAGGCCGCGCTGATCGAACAGATCGACGCTGTTGCTCGCGACGAGATCGTCGGAGTGTCGACGAAGCGGGCGCGCATCGTCTACGCGCTCACCGCGGAGGGCAAGGAGGCCTTCGAGTCGTGGGTGCAGGAGACCGGCCCGGAGTCGTGGGAGGACGAGGCCTTCGCCGCACGCATGGCCTTCTTCTCTCGCACGGATGCCCAAGTGCGGCTGCGGATTCTCGAGGGTCGCCGCACGCGACTGGAGGAGCGGCTACGGGCGCTCGAGGAATCCATTGAGCGCACGAGTGCGCAGATGGATCTCTACGCAGAGCGCCTGCAGCGTCATGGGATCGAAGGAGCTGAGCGCGAGGTGAGCTGGCTTCAGGAACTCATCGACTCCGAGCGCGGATCGCGCGTGGAGCGCAAGCAGGCCAGAGCAGTGAAGAAGGAAACAAGGAGGGCGACCAAGCGGGTCGCCAAGCGCACGTCCACCGGAAGGAAGAAAGCATGACCACCGAGAAGATCCGCGTCGCCGTCGTAGGTGTCGGCAACTGTGCCTCGTCCCTCGTTCAGGGAGTCGAGTACTACCGGCACGCTGACCCCACTGGACGCGTCCCCGGCCTCATGCACGTCGTCTTCGGTCCGTATCACGTCAACGATGTCGAGTTCGTTGCGGCGTTCGACGTGGACGCAACCAAGGTGGGCCTTGACCTGTCGAAGGCCATTCAGGCATCGCAGAACAACACGATCACGATCAGCGAGGTGCCTCACCTGGACGTGACTGTCCAGCGCGGTCACACTTTCGACGGCCTCGGCAAGTACTACCGAGAGACCATCGAGGAGTCCGCTGAGTCTCCGGTCGATGTGGTGCAGGCGCTCAAGGATGCCCGAGTCGACGTTGTCGTCTGCTACCTGCCCGTCGGGTCGGAGCAGGCCGCGAAGTTCTATGCGCAGTGCGCCATCGACGCCGGGTGCGCCTTCGTCAATGCCCTTCCTGTCTTCATCGCCAGCGATCCGGAATGGGCGGCCAAGTTCGAGGCGGCGGGCCTGCCGATCGTCGGTGACGACATCAAGAGCCAGGTCGGCGCCACCATCACCCATCGCGTGATGGCGAAGCTCTTCGAGGATCGCGGTGTCATCCTCGATCGCACGTACCAGTTGAATGTCGGCGGCAACATGGACTTCAAGAACATGTTGGAGCGTGATCGCCTGGAGTCGAAGAAGATCTCCAAGACCCAGGCTGTCACCTCGCAGGTCGAGCACGACCTCGGCTCCCGCAATGTGCACATCGGTCCCAGCGACTACATCGAGTGGCTCGATGACCGCAAGTGGGCGTTCGTGCGTCTTGAGGGCCGTGCATTCGGTGATGTACCGCTGAACTTGGAGTACAAGCTCGAGGTGTGGGACTCCCCGAACAGCGCCGGCGTGATCATCGACGCGCTGCGGGCCGCCAAGATCGCCAAGGACCGCGGAATCGGCGGTCCGATCCTGAGCGCCTCGTCGTACTTCATGAAGTCGCCACCGGAGCAGTACTCCGACAGCGCTGCCCGGCAGGCGGTCGAGGACTTCATCGCGATGGAGGTCGCTCGCTAGTATCAAGGTCTCCCACGACCGAGAGGATGGCGCGACGGCTGAGTGAGCGCGTTCCGACACCGTGACTACCTGATCTTCTGGATCGGGGCGCTGCTGTCGAACACCGGCTCCTGGATCCTCAACCTCACCGTCCCCTTCGTCCTCTTCGAACTCACCGGATCCGCACTATGGGTGGGCGCGGCTGTGGCCGCGCAGTTCCTCCCGATGTTCGTTTTCAGTCCATGGGGAGGATCGCTCGCCGATCACTTTCCCCGACGCCAGGTTCTGCTCGTCATGCAGACGTTCATGGGGGTGGCGGCGCTCGTCCTGTGGGCCTTGTGGGTAGCGGATCTGCGCGATCCGTGGCTCCTGCTCGGAGTGATGGCGATCATCGGCGCGGCTAACGGTCTGTCCATGCCGAGCTGGCAGGGCTTCGTACACGATCTCGTGCCGCGTGAGGACCTGCAGTCAGCGGTCACGTGGAACTCGCTTCAGTTCAACGCGGCCCGCGCGATCGGCCCCGCTATCGCGGGTCTTCTCCTCGCAACGCTGGGGCCGGCATGGGCTTTCGGAATCAATGCGGCCTCCTTCGGGTGCGTCGTGCTCGCGATCATGCTCGTCCGAGCCGGACGCCACGCGCTGCGCACTATTCGCACCTCCGGAGTGATCCGGCAGTTCTCTGACGCGGGCCGCTACCTGACGACGCAGCCGGGGCTCATCCTCTCGATGCTGGTGGCCGGCATCATCGGCTTTCTCGGCAACCCGGTGTTCTCCTTCACCGTTGTCTTCGCGGGAGCCGTGTTCGACGTGGGGCCTCTCCAACTCGGCCTGATGAATGCGGCGCTCGGCGTCGGTGCCTTCATCTCCGCTCCCCTCATCGCAGGCGGTCGATGGGCGCCGCAATTGAGCCGACTCGTCAAGGCTGGCCTACTCACCTACACGGGTGCCTTGATCGTCTTCGCTCTCGCTCCGGGATACATCGTGGGCATCGTCGCCCTCGTGGTGATCGGCGGGTGCTTCCTGACGGTGGTGGCGTCGATCAACACCGCCACGCAGGTGATCGTCGCCGATCCCTTCCGAGGCCGGGTTCTTGCCATGCGGCTCATGGTCTTCACCGCTGCCGCCCCGCTGGGCAGCCTCACGTGGGGAGCGGTCGCCGATGTCACCGGACCTCGTGCGGCCATGGTGATCGCTGGTGTCCTCATGGGGCTGGTCACGGTGGCGCTGTTGGCCCTGCGGGGGTCAGTGCGGCTGAGTCGCCTGGATGACCCCCATGACGAGTCGATCACTGCGGCCGAGTCGGCCTGACGCTCAGGTTCCCGTCTGTGTCGGGGATGTCGGCAGCGTGACCAGAATCCGCAGGCCGCCCAGTGGGCTGTCGCTGAGCTCGAGGGTTCCGCCGTTCTCGGCCACGGCGTCGACCATGATGCGCATCCCCAGGCCGAAGCCCGCGCCTTCACCGCTCTGGTGACGCCTGCTTGTTCGATCCGTGATGCTCGCCCGTTGCAGTGGGGGAATGCCGGGACCGGCATCGTCGACGAGCAGTACCACTGAGTCGCCATCTGTCCCAATGAACACGTCGACCTGCGCATCGGCCGGGATGTGGCGGGTGATGTTCTGGGTGATGTTGGTGAGCAGGTGCCGGACATCCTCGGCGTTTGCCAGAGCCACGGCTGGCTCAATCTCCAGTGTTACTGATCTGTCTGGCGTCAAGGCCATGAAGTCCGCGAAGACCTCGTGGGCGATGGCAGCGACGTCGACGGGAGCCACGGGTGCCTTCTGCGACGCAGAACGCCCCTCGAGGATCAGCAACTGAGTCACGAGTCGATCGAGGCGCTTGCTCTCCGACTCGATCCTCGCCAGCGCGGCTCGATCATGGGCGGACAGTTCGGACCCTCGTGAGTTCAGCAGTTCGGAGTAGCCGCGGATCACCGTCAGCGGGGTGCGGATCTCATGGGAGGCGTCCGAGATGAAGGTGCGGAGCCGATCCTCGGACTCGGCCGCTTGGGCCACCGCCTCGGCGAGGGAGTCGATCATGGTGTTGATGGAGTGCGAGAGGTCACCGATCTCCGTGCCTGGACTCTCGGTCCCCAGCCGGTGGCTTCGGTCCCCCTCAGCGATGGTGGCCGCTGACGCGATCATGGCGCGCATGGGCCGGAATGCTCGGCGCACCAGGAGCCAGGCGAGAACGGCACCGACGAAGGTCACGGCGAGAACAGACGCGATGACCGCGGTCGTCAAGGTCGCCATCGTCTGCTCGTAGCTGTCCAGCGGTGCTGCGGCAACGATCGTGGCGCGGCCCGAGCCGTGGCTGATCACTGCAACGCGGAAATTGCGCCCGTCGCTCGTGATGGTGATGGGCTCACGGGTCGCGTCGGCGATCTGATCGGCGGTCAGCGCAGGAAGGGGGATGGGCTGCTCGCGGGTGCCTGCGGGGCGCAGTTGCGTGATGCCTCCGTCACGATCAAGCCTGCCCAGGGCGACGGTGACGAAAATGCCGTCCTGCGGCGGACGAGGGTTGTCCTGCAGGCTCCGAACGCGCGCCTCGGAGATCTCCGAGGCCAGCGCATCGTCGATCCGCTCAGTCTGGATGCTCTGGGCGGAGAAGTAGATGACGGTGCCGAGAGCTGCGGTGGAGATCGCGACCAGCGCTGCCGTGAGAATGGTCAGTCGTGCACGCAGACTCAGGTTCATGAGAAGTCCGGGGTCTTCATGCGCGACTACCGGGGCGGGGTGAGCTGGTAGCCGACACCGCGCACGGTGCGGATATTGATCCCGTCACCAAACTTCTTGCGCAGATAGGAGATGTACGTCTCGACAGTCGAAGACTCGGTGCCGCGATCCAGGCCCCAGACGTGCTCGAGGAGCTGCTCCTTGGTCATCACGCGGCCGCAGTTGTCCATCAGCTCATGCAGCAGGCGGTACTCGGTGGGAGACAACTCGACGAGATCGCCGTCCAGTCGAACCTCGTGCGCGTCATCATCCATGTCGATCCGTCCGACGCACAGGGTGCGTGACTCCGCGACAGCCTGGCTCCGGCGCAGGATGGCGGCCACGCGCAGGATGATCTCCTCCACGCCGAAGGGCTTGCGCACGAAGTCGTCGGCTCCGAGGCCGAAGCTCGTGCGGGTGTCATCACGACCCTCTCGAGCGGTGAGGACGAGCACGGGGGTGGTGATGCCGGCGGACTGCATGCGTTCCAGCAGCTCGTAGCCGGACATCACGGGCATGTTGACATCGACGATGGCCAGATCCACGGTCTCCTCCCGGAGGATGCGGAAGGCCTCCATACCGTGGAATGCCGAGACGGTGTCGTACTGGGCCAGATGCAGCGCGTCGACCAGAAGCTCGTTGATCGCCGGTTCGTCGTCGACGACCAGAATCCGTGCTGTCACCTGCCCACCTCCCTCGTGCTCGTCCTCGACGCTACTGGCTGACCGGCGGTGCCGTCTCCGAGTTGCCAGCGCCACCGGGGGCACTGCCTCGACTGCCGCGATCTCCGCGTCCGGACTTGCGGTCACCCTTGGCGGCCTTCTTGGCTGCCTTGGCCGTCTCGATTGCGGTGGCCTCGGATCCGGTCAGGACTCCCGACGAGGTGAGGGAGGCCAGTGCCGCTGACGTCGCCTCGGCGCACGTCATGCCCTCATCCTTCAGGCGGTCCTTCTCGGCGCGGAAGTCGTCCAGTTGCGCCTGGCTGATGACACCATCGGAGACGAGGGCCCTGAGGGGACCGCCCTGGCCGGGGGCCGCCTGCGCGGCACCGGCCGACACGACGATCAGTGCGGCACTCGCCGCGACGATGGCTGCTCGCTGAGTCCACATGGCTGCTGTCTTCATGTTCTCTCCTCGCATTCACGGCGCTCTGCGCCTTCAGAGTTGGTGCGCCGGTCGGCGCGTTGTCTTGCAGACTCTGAAGGGTGATGCTGGGAAGGGTCTGGCTGGATTCTGGGAGTTCCCTGTGAATCCGGTTCCCGAGGAATTCGGTGCACTGCGGTACCTGTGGATCTAGTGACCTGAGTGGATCGTGACGCCTGCGGTTCGCTGCACCGACACCTGCACATCGCTGCCCACCACGCAGGAGAGCACGTGGCCGCCGGCGGAGCGATCGACGTTGACACCGTGCAGATGCAGGCCCGGCTGGCCGACGCCCTTCATGTCGTCGCCCTGCCAGAAGCCGACGAGAACCGCGCGCTCCTGGCCTAGGGCGAATACGGTCTGGCCGGCGACGACCTGGGCGAGTGAGGGGTAAGGCACCTGTTGGCGAGGAACGCTGCGCGTGACGAGATCGGTGAAGGTGCCACGGACCCGCACAGCAGTGATCCCATCGTCACTTCCCGCGAGTGCCGTGATGACCGGGCCGAGATCTGCGCACGTGGTTCCCGGCGCCACGGGCCCGGACGTGTCCGGCCGGAAGTTGACGGCCTGAGCGAACGGCGTTGCGACCTGCGGGTCGACTTCGCGCGGGGTGCCGTCGGGGCGCACCTGATACGGCACGCCGGCCACCATCACGAACTCCCCATCCAGATCGGCGAAGGTGCCGAGGCCGAGCGTCTGACCCTCGATCGCCTCGCTCAGTGGAGCGAGTCCAGTGAAGTCCGGCTGCACGAGGTAGTCGTAGGTGCCGACCTGGCTGATGGTCGCCTTCGTCTCCGACTCGGACGCGCCCGCCTGCGACAGCGGGGCGAGCGTGACGACAAGAGCGACGGCCCCGGCGGAGGCGAAGAGTCGGGGATTCATGCACCGAGCCTAGGGCGACCCGGAAGGACCCGGCTCGTCAGTGGGTGAACGAGTCGGTCGCCTTCGGGTGAGGCATCGGTCCGTCGAGGGAATCCAGGTACTCCGTCTGAGCCTTGATCTCACGGATCAGCTCTCTAGCGAGGTCCATGCTCATGCCATTGCGAACGACGATGCGCTGCACGATCTGGTCGCCCAGATTGTCGGGCATCGGGTAGGCAGGGACGAGCCAGCCATGAGCACGCAGGAGCAGTTGCAGGTTGTAGAGGTTCCAGTTCTCGGTGTGGCCCGGCGTGAGCCGCCATGCGAACACTGGAATATCGGAGCCGTCGCTCCACAGCGTGAACGCGGGAATCTTGGCGATCTCGCTGGAGAGGTACTTGGCGATGTCCTGACTCTCCTGCTGAACCTTGCGATAGCCCTCGACCCCCAGACGAAGAAACATGTAGTACTGGAGCAGGACCTGGGCGCCGGGGCGGGAGAAGTTGATGGCGAGCGTGGGCATGTTCCCGCCCAGGTAGCTGACATTGAAGATGAGATCCTCCGGCAGATCCTCCTTCTCGCGCCAGACGACCCATCCGAGGCCGGGATAGACGAGCCCGTACTTGTGGCCGGACGTGTTGATCGACTTCACCCGCGGCAGCCGGAAGTCCCAGACGATCTCGGGCTGGAGAAAGGGTGCGATGAAGCCTCCCGAGGCACCGTCCACGTGGATGGGGATATCGAGTCCCGTCTTCTTCTCGAACTCATCCAGCGCCGCGGCGATCTCGGCCACCGGCTCGTAGGCCCCGGTGTAGGTCACGCCCATGATCGCGACGACGCCGATCGTGTTCTCGTCGATCTGGTCGGTGACGTTGGTTCGGTCAAGCGTGGGGTGCTCTTCCGTGACGGGGACATAGCGGGGCTCGACATCCCAGTAGTTGCAGAACTTCTCCCAGACGACCTGAACCGCTGAGCTCATCACCAGGTTGGGCCGAGTGGCGTCCTTGCCAGCCGCCTTGCGGGCATGCTGCCACCGGCGCTTCAGCGCGAGGCCTCCGAGCATGCACGCTTCACTCGAGCCGATGGCCGAGACACCGATGGTGGTGGTGGGTGAGGGTGCATTCCACAGGCTCGCCATGATGGTGGCGCACCGAGCCTCGATAGCAGCCGTCGCCGGGTACTCGTCCTTGTCGATCATGTTCTTGTCTGCCGCTGCCGCGTAGATCTTGTCGGCGTTGTCATCCATCCACGTCGTGACGAAGGTCGCGAGGTTCAGGCGCGCATTTCCATCGAGCATCGCCTCGTCCAGCACGATCTGGTACGCGGCCTCTGACGGCAGCGGATCGGCGGCGAGACGGTCGGTGGGCACGGTCACGCTCGTGGCATCGTCGAAGTACTGGGGATTCGTCATGACGTCCACCGTAGGGGTCGTGTGCGAGCGGAGCTGCCGTCCCGACAGGATTGGTACATGACATCCGACAACGCTGCCTTCTACCTCGATGCCGAGAGGCTCGAGGCGGGCATGGGTGATGTTCGCCAGTCACCTCGTGACCTCGGCCGAGTCGACGTGATCGTGATTCGCCCCAGTGTGGACGAGCGCATGGTGCTGCCTGCGGTCGAGGTTGACGTCGAGGAGGGACTAGCGGGCGACACGTGGCGGACCCGGGGGAGTCGCAACACTGTGGATGGGTCGGCTGATCCAGGTGATCAGGTCACGGTGATGAACAGCCGCTTCGCGCGTCTCATCGCTGCCACGGACGACCGGATGCCGCTGGCCGGCGATCAACTCTTCATGGACCTGGACCTGAGCTGGGGCAACCTGCCGACCGGCTCGCGCCTGGAGTTCGACGAGGTCGTACTTGAGGTCACGGACGTGCCGCACACTGGCTGTGCCAAGTTCCGTGAGCGATTCGGCATGGAGGCGCTCCGCGCCACGAACACGCCCGAGGGCAAGGACCTGAGGCTCCGCGGCATTAACGCCACCGTGGTACGCGGGGGCATGCTGCGGCAGGGAGAGTCTGCTCGCATCGTCCGTCCGTGAATGCCCGGTCCGCGCTGATGAGCTGTGCGTCCAAGGAGAGCGCAACGGAGGCGAGAATCGAATCGAAGGATCCGAGAGTCGGCGTAGCCGCCCGGAGCTGCAACCCGTTTGAAAGGTGTTGAGGGAGCGTCAGTTGTATGGGGGACAGTCGTGTCGAGGAGGATCACCGAAAGCGTCCAGCGCGAGCCTCATCCAACTCATCGCGGAGTTCCTGGACATCGGGCACCGGCATCGTCTCGGCCCCCAGGATCACGTCAGCTGCCGAACGTCGGGCAGTTTCAGGCGCCACCCACGTGCGGTCGATCGCATCCCGCACCAGCGCCCCGACGGTGCGACCTTCCTTCCGAGCCCGTCGCTCAAGGCTCTGAAACTGGGACTCGTCCAGCATGAGTTGGATTCGATGCGTCAGTGGCACATTCAGACACTCCCCGTGCACTGTCAGGCGCTTCTCCGACGAGTCGTGGGCGCGGATTTCTTGGTCGTGGACGATCTGTTCGCTGCCTTGCCCAGTCGTGACTGCTGCCCGAGTTGCTCGGCCATGAACTCCCGGAGCAGGTCGATGGCCTTCACGACCTTCTTGCTCGAGAGCTCGTAGTACACGTTGAGGCCGTCCTTCGTGGCGTCGACCACGCCACGCTCGCGGAGAATCGCCAGGTGCTGGCTGGCGTTCGACTGACTGATCTCGAGAGCGATCGCGAGCTCGCCGACGGTCATCGGCCCCGAGCGCAGCTCGGTGATGATGAGCAGGCGCTTGGGATCGGCGATGGCCTTGCAGATGCGGGCATGCAGCTCGTGCAGCTCGAGGGAGGTCTCGCGATCCATGGCGGCAGGCTACGCGGGCAGGCGGGTCATGTTGTGGTGGAGGCGGCGCACTGATTCTTGCCGATCTCGAGGATCTCGAGTTCCTCAGCCGTCGCCTCCTGGCGCCCTGAGTTCACGAGGCGGATCGTGTCATAGGTATCGGGTGCGCTGGGCAGCGAGGTGATGATCTGCTCGATGAAGGCCGTCAGGTCGGCCTGGCTCAGCAGTGTCGACTCGAAGATGTCGGCCAGCGTCGTCATGACCAGTCCGTCGTCGTTTATCTCGCTGTCGAAGGACCAGTGCGCAGGCAGCACGATCGTGGTGGGATCGAGCGACTGGAGGCGATCGTGCACGGTGTGGAAGAGATCCGTTGCCAGCTCCTCAGCGCGGCCGGTCAGGTCGGGGCGTCCGATGCCACGCACGAACACGGTGTCGCCGGTGATCAGGAAACTGCCGGGCAGGCTGATGCAGGTGGATCCGGGCGTGTGCCCGGGAGTCTTGATGTTGAGGATGTGGACGGTGGCGTCGCCGAGGTCGATCTCCTGGCCGTCGGCCAGGGGAGTGTTCGCGAAGGGGGTCGGCGCCTTGCCGGTGTCCTCGATCGGGACGTGGTACGTCGCACCGACCTGCTCGGCGAGGGCGGGACCGCCGGTGATGTGGTCGGCGTGGATGTGGGTGTCGATCACGTGCGTAATGGTCATGTTCTCGGACGCAGCGAGGTCGAGATAGTCCTGGGTGAAACGCGCGGGATCGACCACGATCGCGTTCTTGCCTGGCACGCCGATCACGTAGGACAGGCACGCCTTCGACGGGCGCTGGATCTGCCAGACGACGACATTCTCGGACACGTTCGGGATGCGCTTGGGCACGAGAAGCTCGGACCAGGCGGCGGTGCCACCGACGAGATTGCGGCAGCTCTTGCCCTCGTCGTCAAGCATGTCGAGCAGGAGATCACTGCCGTTCCCGTGGGCGCAGATGACCACGGTGTCGTCCGGGATCTCCTTGACCAGATCGTCGATCTGCTCGACGGCCATCCAGATGGGGAGATTGCGGGTCGGGACGGGCTTGGTGCCCTCCACCTGCCATGCCGCGAACTCGTCCTGATTGCGCACGTCCAGGATCAGCGGCACCGTCCCCGCATTGATCTCGTCGTACAGCTCTCGTGTCGTGACTGTGCGTCCCATCGCTTCCTCCACGCCCCTTTCGGTCCATTTCCTATCGGAATGGATGACAATCTCCGATCCCCCTAAGAAATCGCTATATGCGCGGACGCTAATGCAGTTTTCCAGCAATGGGAAGGGATTTTCCGAGAAAATGCTTGCCTCTTTGCTCCCATGCGTCTAGCGTCAGCGCAACTGAGGGGAGCAACAATGTCTGACGCCACAACCGGCGAAGAGATGATGACGATCATCGCGTTCAGCGGTGATCTCGACAAGCTCTGGCCCACCACCATCCTGGCCTCCACCGCGGCAGCCAACGGCATGGATGTCACGGTCTTCGCTACCTTCTGGGGGCTGTTCCCTCTGGTCAAGGACGGCGAGAAGATCGGCCACGATGCCATGACGAAGATGCTCGCCGGCATGAACCCTCCTGGGTTCACCAAGGCCAAGCTCTCGAAGATGAACATGGCTGGGATGGGCCGATCGATGATGCGCAAGGTCGCGGCCAAGAACAACCTGATGCCGCCCGAGGAGCTCTTCGAGATGTGCCTCGACATGGGTGTCAAGGTCTGGCCCTGCCAGATGACCATGGACCTGCTGGGCATCCGAGCCGACCAGATGCTGCCCGGTCTGGGTGATCCTGCGGGTGCCGCAACGGCGCTGGCGCGCATGGCCAAGTCTGAGATCAACCTCTTCATCTGATCAACCCATGAATCTCGTCCCCACCGGACGTTCACATATCTAGGGAGTCACCATGGACGTAGCGAAGACAGTCGACGCGACCGGGCAGAAGTGCCCCATGCCCATCCTCATGACGGCCAAGGCTGCCAAGGAGTTGCAGGAGGGTGAGGTCATGCTGATCATCGCTACGGATGCGGGAGCACGGTCGGACGTGCCAGCATGGGTCACGCAGACCGGCAACGAGTTGGTCGAGTCGTCCGAAGAGGGCGACGTCCTGAAGTTCTACGTCCGGAAGAAGTGATCAACTGTGCGGTATGGCTTCGCCATTGACCAGCGCACGTGCATTGGCTGCCATGCCTGCACAGTCGCCTGCAAGATCGAGCACGATGTTCCTGTCGGGAAGTTCCGCACATGGGTCAAGTACGTGGAGAAGGGGCAGTACCCCGACACCACGCGCGAGATGGGCATCATGCGGTGCAATCACTGCACCGACGCGCCCTGTGTGAAGGGATGCCCCACCCAGGCGCTGTTCATTCGCGACGACGGCATCGTCGACTTCGACAACGAGGCCTGCATCGGCTGCAAGATGTGCATGCAGGCGTGCCCTTATGACGCCATCTACATCGACGACAACACGAACACGGCCGCGAAGTGCAACTTCTGCGCGCACCGCATCGACAACGGACTCGAGCCCGCCTGCGTGCAGGTCTGCCCGACCCAGTCGATCTGGATGGGCGACATCGATGACCCCACCAGCGGCATCAGCAAGTTCCTGAGCATCGAGCCGGTCAACGTCCGCACGCCCGAGCAGGGCACCCGCCCCAACACGTACTACGTCGGCGCCGATCAGACGGTCCTCGACCCGCTGGCTGCCCCGGTCGACGGCACCTACCTCTGGGCCAATGCCGATCCGCTGCGGCTGGAGACTGCTGCCGAGCTGCCCGGGGATCCGGTCTCTCAGGCGCGCCTGACCTACAACACCTCCCACCCGCGTCCCTGGGGATGGAAGGTCTGGACGTATCTGTGGACGAAGTCGATCGCCGCTGGTGCCCTGATCGTGGGTGCGCTCGTCCTGCTCCTCACGGCGGACCGCTCCGTGCTGATCACCACGGTCGCCCCGTTCCTCACCGAACTGTTCCTGCTCGTGACCGCCGTTCTGCTGATCTGGGACCTCAAGCGGCCCGATCGCTTCTTGTTCCTTCTGGATCCGCGCAAGATCAATCGGCGGTCGTGGCTCGCCCTCGGCGGGATCTTCCTGACCCTCGGCGCCGCCGTGGGAGGACTCTGGTTCCTCGCGGGAGCGGTGACCGAGCTCGGCTGGGGCGACTACACGGGTGCCTTGGTGCCCCTCGCGTGGCTGGCGATTCCGGCCGGCGCCATGACGGCGGGCTACACCGCCTTCCTCTTCGGCCAGGCCGAGGGGCGCGACCTGTGGCAGTCACCAGTCCTGTTCTGGCACCTGCTGGCGCAGGCCGTCATGGTGGGTGCAGGCGTCCTGCTCGTGCTGGCACCTGCCTTCGGCGCCGAGTCCTCGACCATCGTGTGGCTCTCCTGGGCGCTCGTGGCCGGTGTCGCGGCACACCTGCTGATCACCTTGATCGAGTTCGGCGGCAAGCACCCGACCCGCAACGCGCAGATGGCGGCGCATGCCATCACGCACGGCCGCTACAAGACCCAGTTCTGGGGCGGCTCCATCCTGCTGTCCGTCGTGGGTGCAGCCCTCGCCGTCATCGCCGCCCTGGGCGGTCCCGTGGCCGTCGCTGTCCTGGCCGGCCTCATCGTTCAGCCGGCCCTCCTCCTGCACGAGAAGGTCTTCGTCAAGGCGGCCCAGGACCCGCCGCTCTCCTAGCCCCTGATCTACCGGCCCGCTGATCTACCGGCCCGCTGACCACGACACACGTCGACAAAGGAAGCTGCAGATGACTCCTCCGGAATCCACCACCGCCAAGCGCGGACCCGCCGCCTCACCGGTGGATGCGGCCAACCCCGAGAGCCACGGACTCCGCATTCGTGAGACCGTCTCGAACTATCCACCGGTCGATACGTGGGACGACGTGATGATGTACGACGCCAAGGCGCACCCGCGCAAGGTGGAGAAGCGGTACATGCTCGTGCCGACCACCTGCTTCAACTGCGAGTCCGCCTGCGGTCTTCTTGCCTACGTCGACAAGGAGACCAAGGAGGTCGTCAAGATCGAGGGCAACCCGGCACATCCGGGTTCGCGCGGGCGCAACTGCGCCAAGGGGCCGGCCACCTTGAACCAGACCTCGGATCCGGAGCGGATCCTGCACCCGCTCAAGCGGGCGGGCAAGCGAGGCGAGGCCAAGTTCGAGCAGGTCTCCTGGGATGACGCCATGAACGACATCGCCGGGCGGATCCGCAAGGCGATTCAGGAGGACCGCCGCAATGAGGTCATGTACCACGTGGGCCGTCACGGGGAGGACGGTTTCATCGAGCGGGTGCTGCTGACCTGGGGAGTCGACGGCAATAACACCCACACCAACATCTGCTCGGGCGGTGCCCGTTTCGGCTACTCGGTGTGGGGTGGCTACGACCGTCCGTCCCCGGACCACGAGAACGCGAAGGTCATCCTGCTGCTCTCGGCGCACCTGGAGTCAGGGCACTACTTCAACCCGCACGCTCAGCGCATCATGGATGCCAAGGTGCACGGCGGTGCCAAGCTCGTTGTCGTCGATCCGCGACTGTCCAACACCGCATCGCATGCCGACGAGTGGGTCTCCCCGTGGCCGGGCACGGAGGCAGCCATGCTGCTCGCCATTGCTGCCTACCTGCTGCGCACGGATGCCGTTCAGTGGGACTACATCCAGCGGTGGGTCAACTGGTCGACATACATGGAGAACCTGCATCCGGAACAGGACGCCAAGGACTTCGAGGCCTTCAAGCGCGCGCTCACGGAGGACTACCAGAAGTACACCTTCGACTTTGCCGCGCAGGAGTGCCGCGTTTCGGCGAAGCAGATCGAGAGCGTCGCGAAGATCGTGGCCGGCTGCGACCGCAAGCTGGCCGCGCACACGTGGCGCTCGGCCACGGCCGGCAACCTCGGCGGCTGGGCTGTCGCGCGGGCGCTGTTCTTCCTGACCGTCCTGACCGGCAGCGTTGGTGAGAAGGGCGGCACGAGCCCGAACGGCTGGAACAAGTTCATCCCCCACGGCCCGTCGATGCCCGGGGGCCACGATTCGTGGAATGAGCTTCTGTGGCCGTCGGAGTTCCCGATGTCCACCAACGAGCTGTCCATTCTGCTGCCGCATTTCCTCAAGGACGGCCGGGGCAAGATCGATACCTACTTCAGCCGGGTCTACAACCCGATCTGGACGAACCCGGACGGGTTCAGCTGGATCGAGGCGCTGTCCGATGAGGATCTTGTGGGCTGCCACGTGGCGATGACGCCGACGTGGAACGAGACGGCGATCTTCGCCGACTACATCCTGCCCTTCGGCCACAGCACCGAGCGGCACGACACCCAGTCGTATGAGCAGTACGCGGGCAAGTGGCTGGGCTTCCGCCAGCCGGTCCGGCGTGTGGCGCTCAACAAGATGGGCGAGAACATCACCGACACGCGCGAGTCCAACCCCGGCGAGGTGTGGGAGGAGACGGAGTTCTGGATCGAACTGTCCTGGCGCATCGATCCGGACGGATCCCTCGGCATCCGCAAATACTTCGAGACGCCGGGTGAGCCGGGCAAGAAGGTCACCGTCGACGAGTACTACGGCTGGATCTTCGACAACCAGGTGCCCGGACTGCCGGAGAAGGCGCAGCGTGAGGGCCTCACACCGTTGGAGTACATGCGCAAGTACGGCGCCGTCGAGATCGTCAACGGCCTCTACCGCCAGGACGAGCGGCCGCTGACGCCCGCTGAGCGGGAGGGGGCAGTCCCGGATTCGAACGGTGTGCTCCGCAAGCCCGTGACCCCCGAGACCCAGAAGCCCCTCGTCGGCGAGCCGGGAGCTGTGGGTGTGGTGCTCGACGACGGCAGCGAGGTAGCAGGCTGGCTCACTCCATCGCGCAAGCTCGAGCTCTACTCACCCTCCATCGCGGAGTTCGGGTGGCCGGAGCATGCGGTGCCGAGCTACATCAAGTCGCACGTGCATCACGACGGCATGGATCACGCCAAGGGCGACATGGCCCTGGTGCCGACCTTCCGTCTGCCCACGCTGATCCACACGCGTTCGGGAAACGCCAAGTACCTCAACGAGATCAGCAACAAGCACCCGGTGTGGATGAACAGCATCGATGCTGACCGTCTGGGGCTCCAGACCGGTGACATGGTGCGCGTCAACACCGACATCGGCCATTTCGTGGCACGCATCTGGTCAACCGAGGGCATCAAGCCGGGAGTCATCGCGTTGTCCCATCACATGGGTCGCTGGCGCACCACCGATGATGCCGGCAGCCGCTGGGTCAGCGGCAAGGTCGATGTCGGGCGACTCGAGGATGGTCGGTGGCGCCTGCGGTACAAGGAGGGCGTGCGCCCCTTCGTCAGTGACGACCCTGACTCGATGCGCATCAACTGGGAGGACCCAGGCGTGCACCAGAACCTCGCGTTCCCCGTGCACCCCGACACCCAGTCCGGCATGCACTGCTGGCATCAGCGAGTGCGGGTCGAGCGCGCTCACGACGAGGACAAGTACGGGGACGTCGTCGTCGACACCGAGAAGTCCCGTGAGGTCTACCGCGAGTGGATGTCGTGGACTCGTCCGGGACCGAACAAGGACGGCCTGCGCCGTCCCATGTTCATGATGCGCCCGGTGATGCCGCAGATCAAGGCGTACTACGTGGACAACGAACTGCCTCAGGGCTAACTGCACCGTCCTGAGGGCCATCGCCACAACCGAAACGGAAGACCCCGATGCTCTGGATCGCTGCAGTTCTGTCGATCGTGATTGGCATGGCCGTCGGCCTGCTGGGCGGCGGCGGATCGATCCTGACCACACCGCTGCTGGTGTACGTCATGGACTTCGATCCGAAGCAGGCGATCGCAGCCAGCCTCTTCGTCGTCGCCGTCACCTCATTCTTCGGCCTGATCCAGCATGCCCGGGCCAAGCGGGTCAGGTGGCGCACGGGTCTGATCTTTGGCGCTGCTGGCATGGTGGGCGCCTTCACCGGTGGGCAGATCGGTGCGCGGCTTCCCGGATCCCTGCTGCTCGCCGCCTTCGCGGTGATGATGGGCGCCACGGCCGTGGCCATGATCCGGGGGCGCAAGAAGGTCGAGGGCAAGGCGCACACAGGTCTTCCGCTCTTCCGAATACTCCTGGACGGATTCATCGTCGGGCTGGTGACGGGCATCGTAGGTGCCGGCGGTGGGTTCCTTGTCGTTCCTGCACTCGTCCTCCTCGGCGGACTCCCGATGCAGGCAGCGGTGGGAACGTCTCTGCTGGTCGTCATGATGAAGTCGTCGGCTGGTTTCGTCGGCTACATCTTCACCTTCGGCGGACCCAATGGCTTCATGGCGTTGAATCCGGAGACGGAAATCAACTGGACCGTCACTCTCGTCGTGACGGGATTCGCCGTCGTGGGTGCGCTGGTGGGCGCGGTCATCTCGGGCAAGGTGCATCCGGATCGACTCCGCAAGGGATTCGGCTGGTTCGTGCTGGTCATGGCCGTCTTCATCCTGTTCCAGGAACTCGGATCCAGCATCATCGAATTCGCTCAGGGCTCGGCCATTCAGATGGTCGAAGTCGTCGCGGGTGTCATCGTGCTGGTGGTGGGCATCACCGTCCTGATCCGGTGGCCCGCGAAGGAGCCGCTGGCCGACTTCGACACCACCGGTGGCGAGATCACCCGCGACACCGACGACGCCAGTCAGACGAACTAGTCTCGACGCAGTCGACTGCGTGGAGGTTCGGTGACAGTGTTGCGTGAGGCGCCGTGGGCGTCCGCCCGTGCCGCGGCGCATCTCATCGCCAGCCGTCTGGAGGCTGAGCAGGCGCCGGTAGACGAACTTGACGGTCGCGTTCTGGGCGTGGACATGCACGCCCTGTGCCAGTTGCCGTCCTTTGACTCCTCGGCCATGGATGGCTGGGCGGTGTCAGGAGAGGGTCCGTGGCGGATCGTCGGCGATGTCGCTGCCGGGCACCCTTGGGAGCAGGTGCTCCAGCCCGGGGAAACCGTCCGGATCGCAACCGGGGCCGTGGTTCCTGCCGGAGCCGATGCCGTCCTGAGATGGGAGGACGCCACGACCGGCGAGGGGACGGTGTCGGGCGATGTCCGGGTGGGTGCCGACATCCGTCCAGCCGGCGAGGAGTGCCGCGTCGGTGATGTCGTCGCGCGGGCGGGCACGGACGTCACCCCGGCGCTGGCTGGATTCCTGGCCGCCACCGGACACGACTCGGCGGAGGTCATTCGCCGGCCACGTGTGGCACTGCTGCTGCTCGGCGATGAGCTCCTGACCAAGGGTGTGCCTGAGCGAGGTCGGGTGCGGGACTCCCTCGGCCCCCAGCTGCCCGGGTGGATCGCACGCTCGGGTGCCCAAGTAGCCGCACAAGCGCAGATCGATGACGATGCAGACTCCGTTCATCGCGCGTTGCGGGAAGCCTCCCGGAATGCAGACCTCGTGATCACCACGGGCGGCACGGCTGATGGTCCGCGCGATCATGTGCGAGGGGCGATCGAGGCGCTGCAGGGGCAGCTCGTCGTCGATCGAGTTGCTGTTCGGCCCGGGCACCCGATGCTCATGGCGTCGCTGCACGGGGCAGGCAGCCGCCCAGTGCCGCTGGTGGGCCTGCCGGGAAACCCGCATTCAGCGATCGTGGGTTTCGCGACGCTGGCAGCGCCGGCGATCGACGCCCTGCTGGGTCGCTCTCCCTTTCCTCTGATCACCGTTGAGGCCGGTGAGGAACTGCACGCACCCGTGGGCCACACCAGACTCATCGCAGGCAATCTCCGCGACGGCGTGTTCCGGCTGTCGCCCTATGGTGGCTCGGCGATGCTGCGGGGCCTGGCGCAGTCCACGGGATTCGCTGTGGTGTCCGAGCGCTCCGTTCCTGCGGGTACTGACGTCGCCTGGCTTCCGCTCCCGTAACCTCACCCCGGGTCGGGCTCGGTCGCAGTAGCCTGCCGATGGATGAAGTGCGCTAGGCAACGGCTTCTGAAGGGTGTGTCATGACGGAGAGTCCTGCGGGCGGTCCTCCCTCCGGCGAGCCGGCGGACGAGGTGATCCTCGAGTCAACCGGCGAGGCGCAGTTGCAGGTGACACTCGTGCCGTCGAATATCTGGCGCGTTGGTCTGGTCGTTCTTGCGGTCATCGCCCTTGGACTCTTCCTCGCCTTCGTTCTCGAAGACGGTGGCGGCGTTCTCTTCACGGTCCTGCTCTCGTGGTTCGCGGCAATCGCGATGGCTCCTGCGGTGAATCGCCTGTCCAAGTATATGAAGCGCGGCGTGGCGACCATGATCATCATGGTCGCGGCCATCGCCTTCGCGGCCCTGTTCTTCGCCATGTTCGGGGCGCTCTTCGTGGATCAATTGGTCCAACTGATCATGCTGCTCCCGGTGTTGATCGATGAGGCGATCACCTGGGCCAACGCGACCTTCAATCTCGAGCTCTCGCAAAGCGCCATCATCGACATGCTCGACATCGGGGCAGACGATGTGGCCGCGGCAGCGGCCGATCTGGGGCTCAGTCTTCTGTCATTCGTGCTCTCCGTTCTCGGCAGCGTCTTCGGCATCTTCACCTTCGCGCTGTTCGTCTTCTACCTCTCGGCGGACATGCCCCGCCTAGAGCGGTGGATCGCTGGCCTGTTCCCCCCACGGATGCAGGACGTCGTGATAACGGTGTGGAGCACCACCGCACAGAAGACCGGTGGTTACATCGGCGCGCGCGTCATCCTCGCCGCCATCAACTCGGCTACCAGTGCGGTCGTCTTCGTCCTCATCGGAATGCCGTATTGGCTGCCGCTTGCGTTGTGGACCGGCATCGTGGCGCAGTTCGTGCCGACTATCGGCACCTACATCGCGATCATCCTGCCCGTGATCGTGGGACTTCTCAGCGGCAGTCCGTGGATCGGCGTTGCCGCATTGATCTGGGCGATTGCCTATCAGCAGGTCGAGAACCTCACCTTCGAGCCAAAGATCAGCGCCAAGGCCGTCAACGTCAACCCTGCGGTCGCCTTTGGCTCCGTCCTGCTGGGCGCGTCACTGTTCGGAGTGAGCGGAGCGTTCCTGGCCGTCCCCGTCGCCGCCATGCTCCTCGCACTGCTGGAGACATACGCCAAGCGCTATGAGCTGCTTCCCAGGCTCTCCGAGCAGCAGGCAAAGCATCAGGCCCAGCAGCAGGCCAGGTCAGGGCGGCGGTGGAAGCTCACCAAGACTCGACGTATAGCTGACGAGAATCAGACCGAGGGTCCGCCAGCGACGTAGAGGACCTGTCCAGAGACGAACGAGGCTTCGTCGGAGGCGAGGAACGAGGCGACGTTGGAGATATCCTCCGGCACTCCCACCCGACGCACGGGAGTCTCCTTGGCGACGGCCGCGGTGAACTCCTCGAAGTCGACGCCCATGCGCTCGGCCGTCGCGCGGGTCATGTCCGAGGCGATGAAGCCAGGGGCGATGGCATTGGCGGTGACGCCGAACGGACCGAGCTCGATGGCCACGGTCTTGGTGAATCCCTGAAGCCCTGCCTTGGCGGCCGAGTAGTTCACCTGTCCGCGATTGCCGAGAGCGGAGATGCTGCTGAGGCTGATGACGCGACCCCACTTGGCCTCGACCATGTGTGCTTGCACGGCGCGAGTCATGAGGAAAGCCCCGCGTAGATGCACGTTCATGACGGCATCCCAGTCCTCGAGGGTCATCTTGAAGATGAGGTTGTCCCGCAGAATGCCGGCATTGTTGACCAGAACTGTGGGCGCACCTAATTCGGCCGTGGCCCGCGCCACGACATCCGACACCTGAGCCTCGTTGGTGACGTCGGCCTCGAGCGCGAGGGCCCGTCCGCCCGCCTGGGCGATCGCATCAGCAGTTGCCGATGCGCCCGCCGCATCCAGATCGACGAGTGCAACGGCCATGCCGTCTGCGGCGAACCTGCTGGCGATGGCTGCGCCGATTCCGCGGGCAGCTCCGGAGACGATCGCGACGCGAGTCATGCGTCCTTCCTTCCGAGGCGCTGCACGCCCTTATCGAGTCCGAGGAGTACGTATCCGAGGATGATGGCGACGATGACAATCACGCCAATGAAACTCAGCACGGAAGCCCAGCCATTGGTGCTCACGTCTAGGAATGGGTACGGGTACGCACCGATGACCTGTCCGCGGACGAGGGCGTAGATCGCCCACCCGAGCGGAAGGATCAATGCCGCATAGATGGTCGACTGGCGAATCAGCCCCCGTGGCCCGGCGACCAGCCAGACGAGGGGAGTCACGATCGGCACGAGGATGTGGATGATGAAGTTGCTGAGCCAGTCCCATCCCTCCTTGCCACCGTCGGCGAGCAGGGCGTTGTAGACCACTCCAGTGATGACGATCATGAGGATGGCGTCAAGCCGCATGATGCGCCAGAAGGAGCCGAAGCGGTCAGAGCGGAGGAAGAGTGAGGGGCGCAGAAACAGCACGATCATCACGATCAGCACGAGGATGTTGCTCAGGATCGTGAAGTAGGTCGTCCAGTCTAGGAAGCGCTCCAGGGGTGTCTCGACGCCGCTCGGAATGTTGCCGAGGATCGTGGGCTTTGAGGGATCGCCCTTGTCGACGTAGTAGCCGCTGACATTCAGCGTGAAGGAGATGGCGACCCCGAAGGCAGCGAGCAGGGCGTTCAGGCCGAACAGCAGGCGGGCGTACCTCGGTGCTGAGGGAGCATCTATGGCCGCAGGAGAGGTCATGGTTCCGAAGGCTACCGCCCGTCGGCGTCAGTCGTGGCCGGTCAGTCCCTCTCCTCGCCGAGCAGGGACTCCAGCTCGTCGATGGCCCTCTGCTGCTGCGCCTGCAGGTCCTTCAGCGCCCGCAGCTTGGCCTGCACGTCCGTCTCCTGCTCAGGAGCTGGCTCATTGGTGCGCGCAGGGGCGAGGAAGAAGTTCGCGAGGTAGCCGGTGAGCGTGCCGAAGATGCCGACTCCGATCAGGATGACGATCCCGCCGAGGACGCGTCCCGCTGTGGTGACGGGGTATTCATCGCCGTAGCCGACCGTGGACATCGTGACGATCATGTACCAGAGCGCGTCGGAGGCGTCCGTGATGTTGGCACCCTGGGCATCAACCTCGAGCTTCAGTATTCCGAGGCTGCCGAACTCCAGCACCAGGATGGCGACGAACAGCAGAGTGAACAGGGCACTGTCGGCCCGGTCCTTGGCGATGGCCCTGCCGATATTGCGAACGCCGTAGTCCTTGATCAGGCGATACACCTTGATGAGGCGGAACAGGCGCAGGATGTTCGTCTGCGAGAAGGGCAGGCTGGACAGCAGGTCGGCCCAGCCGTACTCGCGGAAGAAGTAGTGAGACTTGGAGGATGCCGCGATGAATCGGATGAGGAAATCCATCGCGAAGAAGATGACGAGAACGATGTTGACGAGCGCCAGGACGGCGCCGAGGGTGGGGTCGTTAAGGATGATGAGCAGGATCATGTTGAAGATCGACAAGATGGACAGAAGGCCCATGAAGATCTCGTAGCTGGGATTCTTCAGCCGCTGCTCGACGAGTGCTCGCTTGCCCATCTCCTGTTCCGCCACGCAGACATCCTGTCGCACGGAGCACCCGGAGCGGGGGAGCTACACGCCACTACGCTCCCTGATGGAGGTTGACATGGTCGACGCGGGTAGTGCGCTGCCGTCACGGGCGAGGATCGTCATCATCGGCGGCGGTGTGATCGGCAGCTCGATCGCGTATCACCTTGGGCAGCTGGGTGTCACAGATGTGCTGCTCCTCGAGCGTGACCGGCTCACGTCGGGCACGACGTGGCATGCGGCCGGTCTCATGACGTGTTTCGGCTCCACGTCCGAGACGTCGATGGCGATGCGTCAGTACACCCGGGACCTCTACGCGCGACTCGAGGCCGAGACGGGGCAGTCCACGGGGTTCCGCCCCGTCGGCTTCATCGAGGTTGCTGGCGACGAGGATCGACTCGAGGAGTATCGCCGCGTGGCGGCGTTCAATCGACACGTCGGGCTCGAGGTGCACGAGATCTCCTCGCGCGAGGTCGCGGATCTGTTTCCGCTCGCCGACACCACCGACCTCCGCGCGGGGTTCTACGTCCCTGGCGACGGACGAGTCAATCCCGTGGACGTCACCATGGCGCTCGCCAAGGGAGCCCGAAGTGCGGGCGTGACCCTCCTCGAAGGCGTCACCGTGGAGCGAGTGCTCACCCGGGGATCTCAGGTGATCGGGGTGCAGACGAATCAGGGTGACGTCGAGTGCGAAATCGTCGTGAACTGCGCCGGCATGTGGGCTCGGCAACTGGGCGAGCGCAATGGCGTCTCGATCCCGCTGCAGGCGGCCGAGCACTACTACCTGATCACCGAGGAGATGGCCGAGGTGCATGCAGGCCTGCCGATCCTCGAGGATCCCGCTCGCCACGGGTACTACCGCGAGGAGGGCGGAGGTCTGATGGTCGGCCTCTTCGAGCCGGTCTGCGCGCCGTGGTCCGTGGGCGGAGTGCCCGCCGACTTCTCCTTCGGCCAGATCACGCCCGATTGGGACCGCATGGGTCCGTATGTGGAGCGCGCGATGTCACGCGTCCCTGCCACGCTCGATGTCGGCGTGCGCACGTTCTTCTGCGGACCGGAGTCGTTCACTCCTGATCTCGCGCCCATCGTCGGCGAGGCACCGGAGCTGGACGGATACTTCGTGGCAGCGGGGATGAACTCCGTCGGCATCCTGACCGGCGGCGGCATGGGCCGCATCGTCGCCCAGTGGATTGTGGACGGTCGTCCCGATGTCGACGTCACCGGCATCAACATCGATCGGCTGGCCGACTTCCAGCTGTCCCCCCGCTATCGCGCAGAGCGCACGGTCGAGACCCTGGGCATGGTCTATGCCGCACATCTGCCTGGCCGCTCAATGACGACGGCCCGCGGCGTTCGCCGCTCGCCGTTGCATGATCGGCTCGCTGCTCAGGGTGCGTACTTCCGTGACGTCAGTGGATGGGAGGGGGCTGACTGGTACGCGGGCGCCGGAGTCGAGCCCGCTCCAGGTTCGCTCACCTGGGGCCGCCCCGACTGGTTCGACACCTGGGCCGAGGAGCATCGCGCAGTGCGTGAGGGCGTCGGCATCATGGACATGTCCTTCATGGCCGCCTTCGAGGTGACAGGGCCGGACGCTGGACGCCTTCTGGATCGCCTGTCCACGGCGCATGTCGACGGGCCGGCCGGAGTCATCACGTACACCCAGTGGCTGAATGATGTGGGCACCATCGAGGCGGATCTCACCGTCACCAAGCGCGAGGAGGACGACTTCCTCGTGGTGGCCTCGGACACCGCACACGGTCACGTCAAGGCGTGGCTGCGACGGCACCGCACGGGCGTCGACGTGAACATCGCCGATGTCACGTCCGGCCTGTGCCAGATCAATGTGCAGGGCCCGCTCTCTCGTGAGGTGCTTCAGCGAGTGACGTCGTGCGACCTCTCCGGCGAGGCGTTTCCCTTCCGGGCCGCGCGGACCATCGACGTGGGCTTCGCCCGTGTGCTGTGTGCGCGCATCACCTACCTCGGTGAGTTGGGTTATGAGCTGCATGTGCCCTCGGATTTTGCGGCGCACGTGTACGAGCAGCTCGTCGAGGCGGGGCATGAGTCGGGCATGCGTCACGTGGGTCTGAAGGCGCTCGCGAGTCTGCGCCTCGAGAAGGGCTACCGCGACTACGGCCATGACATCGACAACACGGACAACGTCCTGGAAACGGGGCTGGGGTTCACTGTCGACTGGGATCACGAGTTCATCGGGCGGGAGGCGCTTGCCACCCTGCGAGATCAAGGGCCATCGTGCCGTCGCCTCGTGCACGTCCGCCTGCAGGATCCCGAACCGACCCTTCACCACGCAGAGTTGATGCGCTGGAACGGTGACGAAGTCGGATACGTGCGAGCCGGCAGCTATGGACACACCCTGGGAGGCGGTGTCGGGCTCGCGATGATCGAACTGCCGGAAGTGATCACCGGGGAACTGCTATCGGGTGGCACCTGGGAGGTGGATATCGCTGGCCGTGCGGTTCCAGCCGAGGTTTCCCTGCGACCCTTCTACGATCCGACGAGCGCGCGCATCCGGATGTGATCAGGCGCCAGGGGGAGCACTGATCATGCTGAGGCGCGCAAAGCCCTGCGGGCTTGTGTTCAATGCCGGATCCAGATCGGCGATCTCGACGGGCGTCGAACCCCATTCGGTGAGCTGCTTCTCGATCGCCCGCCGTGCCTTGTCGAGCTTGCGCGCGATCATGCGTCGGGTTGCCCACTCCTGCTCACGGGTGCGCAGCGCTGTCTCGACAGCCGCCTCCTGCTGGGCGGACGCCCTGAGACCGAACGCTCGAATGAGTCCGGTGACGATCTCGATTCGATAGTCGTGAGCGCGTCGCACGAAGGTGCCGGGCTTGGACTGCATTCCGTTGAACAGGTCGATGGTGGACAGGACGAACGTGGTGAACGGGCGGAACTTGGTCTCGCGAGGGACCAGCGGCGGCCGCGAGGCTGGGGGGCCCATCCACCATGGCTCCTGCAGCACGACCTCGTATCCGTACTTGTTCACGGGGTCGTCGTGGTGGATCACCATGAGGTGGCGAGTCGTGCCATCGGCGTCGATCTCGTCCGGCTGGCTGACAAGGGTCAGCAGCCCATCGGGGTCAACCGCATCCGGATTCCTGCGCCAGGCCTTCCACAGGTGCGTGCGGAAGGGAACGCCGAAGTAGAGGCCCGCCTGTACGCCGAGGTCTGCCAGGCGCCTGATGTCGACTGAGCCGTCGGCCGCAACCGACAGGTCGAGTGCCACGTTGGCCCCAAGGCTCTCGCCGATGATGACGATCGTCGGCGGCGTGCCGCTGCTGCGAGTGGAGAGGTGCTGCTGGATCCCCTCCAGGACGAGCCGCGTCAGCTCCACGGCCTCGTGTGTGCGGGTGAGGGCGAGAGCGGACGGAACCAGCGCGTACTGCGGCACCACAGTGGCGCAGTCCCCACGCGTGAGGTATTCGAGCGCCTCGGCGACGGAGTAGTTGAAGTAGCCGACTCCGGTCGGAGAGCCGATGCAGATGGTTCTGCGCTCGAAGGCGCCGACATCGATCATGTCCTGCAGGGTGAGTTCAGCGCGCTCCCGGATGTCAGCTGCGCATTCGTACCCACCGACGACGCGCACGGGATCGATCGCTGGCTCGCCCATCACCTCCGTGATCTCCGCGGCTGTCAGCGCCATGAGGACGAAGCGACGACCCTCCTTGCCCAGGCTGTCGAATGGCATGCGGCTGGCAGGACCAGCGGAAACGCTGCGTGATGTCGGGGGAGCCGGATAGGCCGGCTCGACGATGTCGTCCCGCGTCTGGAGTCGCTGGGTGACGAGGTTCAGAGCCGTGATGCCGCCAGCGGTCAGCGCGCTGAGGATCACGCCGTGCGCGAGCAGAGTCCCGAGGGCCCCGGTCTCGCGGCCCAGCACTCGATCCAGGCCCCGCTCGAGGAGTTGGGCAGCAGTCTGCTCGCCAGCGGTCGCGGCGGCCAGCGCCAGACCGGAGGCGGCGCCGACAGCCACAGCCTGAGTGACGGCGCGGGTGCTGCCGTGATCGACGGCATGCCGCTCGGGATCGACGATGCCGAACTGCGCCGCCCGTCGGCCACGGCTCAGGATGCTCACCCCGACCACGGCTGCGCCGGTGGCAACGGCGGGCACCAAGGTGGTGTCGAGTCCGGCGCGCAGCCCAAGGCGACGGTGCAGGAGCTCATCCCAGGCGACCGAGGCACCACCGGCGAGGGCGGAGAAGGCTGTCATGCGGCCAACCGCACCGAGGGCTGCCGCTGGCATGCTCCGGTCGCTGGATCGGTGGGCGATCGCCGAGAGCGCTACTCCGCCGATGATGCCGACCCCGGAGACGACGAGGTTCGCCCGAAGGCCGGGGCGCCTGCCGGGCAGTGCGGCGAGCGCCTGCAGGGTCGCCCATGTGGTGGCAGCCGCCTCGTAGTGGGTGGCGGCGACCACGCCTGTGGAAACCGCCTGCTGAGTCACGTGCCGGGGAAGAAGGCCCCGGGCGAAGGTGCCGGCGACCGACCACGAGGCGGCCGCGACGCCTACCTGGACGGGGGTGTCGGACGCCCATCGGGTGATCCAGCGGGATCGTCGGGCGAGAGGCACCTACCGATTGTGCCGCAGGAGCCATGGCTATGGGGCGGGTGCGAGGCCAAAGGTGCCGGTTTTGTGGGGGGAGTTTGCGTGATTGGGGGTTTCAGGTAGCGTCGTGCGGACGTCCGGAGAAACCCAACCCCGCAGGGAGGGCCAATGCCGAGCAGCACCCGCGTAATCGCCGCAGCTGCGGCGAGCGCTCTGGCCCTCGGGGGCCTCGTGGGGCTCACGGCTCCGGCGGCACAGGCCGGAGGTCGTGTCTGCCCCGCGGAGAACTTCTTCATCGGGGATGGCTGGGGCGCCGATCGCGGCAGCCGCAGCCACCGGGGGATCGATCTCGGTGGCCAGCGCGGCAGTTCGATCTTCGCCATCGAGGACGGTGTCATCGATCGCACCAAGCGGCAGAGCAACGGGGCGCTGCAGATCGTGATGCGCGGCGAGAGCGGTGCGAAGTTCTACTACGGGCATATGGACGACGTCGTCGTCAAGGGCGGCCAGCGAGTCGCGGCGGGTGACGTGATCGGGACGATGGGCGACTCGGGCTCACCCGGTGCGGTGCACCTGCACTTCGAGTTCTGGCGCAGCGGCGGTGAGTCTGCCGCGGTGGACCCAGCTGAACTAATTGATCGCGTCTGCAGCGATGACTCAGCAGCAAGCTCAGGGCGCGAGCCGGGCACGAGCCGCGGGGATCGCCCCAAGGGCAAGCGGCCGCAGTTGACCAAGGCGATCAAGGGCAACGTCTTCTCAAACTGAGCCGGATCGTCCGCGACCTGCTGTCAGAGGGTGCCGGCTTCAATCCCCGCCAGCACTTCAGCAGCACGCAGTCGGAGCTCGGGCAGGTCACTGAGCCGATCCAGGCCACGGACCTGCTGAGCCATGCGGGGGTTCTTCGCAAACTCCTCGCGGTGCCGATCCAGGAAGTCCCAGTAGAGGGTCGTGAACGGGCAGGCGTCCTCTCCCACTCTCTTCTTGGGATCGAAGCGGCAGCCCTTGCAGTAGCGGCCCATCCGATGAAGGTAGGCACCGCCGGCCGCGTACGGCTTCGTCATCATCACTCCGGCATCGGCATGCACTCCCATGCCGATCACATTGGGCACCATGACCCAGTCGGCCGCGTCCACGAACATTCGCCGCATCCAGTCGAGCACTTCCTGCGGATTAGTTCCGGTGATCAGGCAGAGGTTGGCCAGCACCATGAGACGCGGTATGTGGTGAACCCAGCCGCGGGCATCGATATCGCTGACGACGCCAGAGACGCATGCCATGTCGGTGGTGCCCGGCTGAGTCAGGGCCGGGGGAAGCGACCGTGTGGCCTGGAGGTGGTTCGCCTCCCGGTAGTCGCGAGGAAAGAACCAGTACAGGCCGTTGACGTACTCGCGCCAGCCGATGACCTGACGAATGAAGCCCTCGGTCGAGGAGAGCGGGACGTCCCCCTCGGCGTGGCGTTGGAGAACGGCGGATACCACCTCCGCCGGGTGCAACAGCCCGATGTTGAGGTAGGGGCTGAGTAGCGAATGCTGGACCGACCAGGTGTCTGCCGGCATGGCGTCCTCGTAGGGGCCGAACTCCGGTAGGACGTTCTCGACGAAATGCTCGAGCTGCTGCATCGCTCCGGCACGGGTGGTGGCCCACGTGCCGTTCGGTGGCGCGCCGGTGACGGGCAGTTGGCGTTGGAGGATGTCTGCCCACACGCGCTCATCGATGTCGTCGAAGGGGAAGTGCAGAGGCGCAGGCCAGGGGTGGGGACCCTTCGGCGGAGGAAGGCGATTCTCGGAGTCGAGACTCCAGGTGCCGCCAACAGGAGCACTGCCGTCCATGAGGACGTCCAGACGCGTGCGCTGCCAGCGGTAGAAGGCATCCATGCGCATTGTTCGCTGTCGCTCGGCCCAGTCGCGGAACTCCGAACGCGAGGTGATGAACTGATCGCTGGGGAGAAGCAGGACTCCTGCCGCATGCCACGCCTCGTGGACTCCATGCGATGACGGTTCGGCGGCGATGATCGACCGCTCACGTCGATTCCCATTCCCATGCCCATCGGCATGCCCATTGCCTTGCCCATCGAGATACGCAGCGATCCCAGCCGCGGTGGACGGAGCACTGACGTGGTGAACCGTGAATCCCTCGGATTCAAGGTCGCGCCGGAAGTGCGCGGCCGCGGACATCAGCAGGTGGAGTCGTTGCGCGTGCCACGTGCGCGAGCGCAGCATGCCCTCGCTCTCCACCATCAGAACGTCGTGAGTGGAGGGGTCGGCCAGTGCGAGGGCTCCGTGGTGCCGGTCGAGCTGGTCGTACGCGACGAGGACGGTGGTCCTGCCCTGACTCATGTGCCGATCTCGGCACGCACCGCATACAGCTCGGGGAAGAACGTGAGGTCAAGGGCCTTGCGCAGGAACGGGACGCCGCTGGAGCCGCCGCTGCCACTCTTGGATCCGATGATCCGCTCCACCGTCTTCAGGTGGCGGAATCTCCACATCTGGAAATTGTCCTCGACGTCGACCAGCTCCTCGCACGCCTCGTACTCCCGCCAGTTGTTCCTGGTGTGGTCGTAGATGTCCTGGAAGACCGGCAGCAGTGAGGGATGCAGGTGCCAGCGTTCGCGCACGTCCCGATTCAGGATGTCGTCGGGCACGGGGTGGCCCAGGCGATGCAGGAGTCGAAGGAACTCGTCGTAGATCGTCGAGTCCTCATAGAGCTCCATCAGCAGTGCATGGGTGGCCGCATCGTGCTCGAACACCTGAAGCATCTGCTCGTCCTTGTTGCCGAGGATGAACTCCACGGCGCGGTACTGCCAGGACTGGAACCCCGAGGAGCTCTGGAGGAAGGACCTGAACTCGGCATACTCGCTCGGGGTGAGGGTGCTGAGGACACTCCACTGCTCGATCAGCGTGTGCTGGATGTGCTTGACGCGGGCGAGTCCCTTCAACGCCGTCGAGAGATCATCGTCGGCGAGGAGCCTGCGCACGGCACGGAGCTCGTGCAGCATGAGCTTCAGCCAGAGCTCAGAGGTCTGATGCTGAATGATGAACAGCATCTCGTCGTGACGAAACGGATCGCTGAGCGGCTGCTGCGCGGCTAGGACGAGGTCGAGCCGAAGGTAGTCCCCGTAGGACATCGCCTCGGTGAAGTCCCTCCGGACTCCCGGTTCAAGAGGGCGGCCATCGATCGGGGTGGTCATGAGGCCTCCGAGGTCTTCACTGCGCGGGACATGACACTGGCTCCGCTCACCAACGCGCGGCGCCAGGGCGGAACACCCTCGATCTCGATCTCGAGGCTGAAGGACAAGAAGGTGCGGATCAGGACGATCAGTCCGAGGACGACGACGTTGTCGAGCGTGGGCGCCACGGCGACCGTGCGGATGAGGTCACCGGCAACGAGCACCTCCAGACCGAGCAGCAGCACCCCGCCGAAGAACTGCCGCAGCAGCGTGTACGTGGCCTTGCCGTCGCGGGTGCTGGCGTAGCGCCTGGCTGCCAGAACGAAGGCCATGACCAATCCGACGACGAGGATCCCGGCGGCGATGACCTCGAAGATCTGGGCGACGACGAGCATGCCGCTCGTGTAGGCCCCCTCATCCATCGTGTCGTCCCCTCAGGTCTTGTCTGAACCAGTTACATCCGAGCCGAGAAGTCCCACGATGTCATAGACAGGCCATCGATGCGGATCGCCAGCTCGGAGTCGATCCTGGACATCAGCCACGATGCCAGCGGAGTCGGTTCGGCGCCCAGATATCGGTCGATCAGACGTGGAAGCAGGTCCGCAGCAGCCGCTCGCTCCAGATGCGCGTGGCCGGTGCCACGAACGCCGCGGTACGGCGGGTGCTCGGAGGAGACCTCGAATCCCACCCGATCGTCTCGGCGGATTCGTTTAGCGAGTACCGAGTCCTCCTGCGTCGCGCACCACAGTGAGTCACCGTCGAAGAGGAACCACAGGGACTGCACGAGGGGGTAGCGCCCGGAGGATGCGAGGCGTACAGGAATCGCTGTCGCCGTCAGGTAGTCGCTGATCTGCGCAGCGGACCACGGCCCGGACCGGACAGTGAAAGCGGACATGGGGCGACCCTAGAGGGCCTCACCGAGTGCGGACAGCTCGATGACGCGATCGGCGACCGTCCGCGCCTCGGTCGGATCGTGGGTGACGTGGATCGCTGCCACCCCCGACTCCCGCAGCATGGCGGAGACCTCGACGGCCAACCGCTGGCGCAGGTCTGCGTCGAGGGCGCTGAAGGGCTCGTCCAGGCAGAGCACGGCGGGCCTCGGCGCCAGCGCGCGGGCCAGGGCGACGCGCTGGGCCTGTCCGCCGCTCAGCTCATTGACGCGGCGTCGTTCGTAGCCGCCGAGGCCGAGCCACTCGAGCAGCTCGGTGGCTCGCAGGTGTGCGGCCTTGCGGGTCTGCCCGTGGCGGCGCAGCCCGTAGGCGATGTTGCTCGCAACATCCAGGTGCGGAAAGAGCAGCGGCTCCTGGAAGATCAGCCCGACGTCCCGTTCGTGGATGGGCGCGCGAGTGACGTCACGACCGTCGATCAGGATGCGGCCGTCCAGAGGGGGAACCACGCCGGCAATGGCACTGAGCAGTGTCGACTTGCCGCTGCCGCTGGGACCGAGGATCGCGACGATCTCAGATGCGTCGACGCGGAGGTCGATCCCGCGCATGAACGCCCGACCCTCGTAGCCGAGGGCCAGGGCCTGCAGATCCAGTCGGCTGGGGGTCATGCGGGATTCTCCTGTGCGGTGGTTCGTCGAAGGGGCGTGGCCCACCTGTCGACCAGCATGACGAGCAGGAGCGTCATCACCACGAGCACCACGGCGAGAACGGCAGCCACGCCGAGGGACTGCTCTCCGGGACGTCCGAGCAGGCGCACGATCTGGACGGGCACCGTGGGTGCCGCTGCCCGACCGAGGAACGTTGCCGCTCCGAACTCGCCCAGCGACACCGCACCGGCCAGGGCGGCGGCTGCCACCATCACGATGCGCAGCACCGGACCGTAGGTGGTCCAGAAGGCACGCGTCGGACGGGCGCCGAGGGTAGCCGCAACTGCACTCATGCGGGTGTCCGTCGACCGCAGGCTGGGCGCGACCACGGCGATGACCAGCGGCACGGCGACGAGGGCGTGGGCGAGGGGAATGAGGAGCCCGGTGGCGCGCAGGTCCATGGGCGGCCGGCCGAAGGCCAGGAGAGTGCCCAGTCCCAGCGTCGCGGCGGACACTCCGAGGGGAATCAGGGCAAGCACGGCGATGATCCGACTGCGCCCGGAGGTCAGCGACGCGATTGCTGCCAGGCCGCCGACACCAGCGGCGATGAGAGCGGTGAGCGCTGCGTAGGCAAGTGACGTGGTGATGGCCTCACTCGGTGGACTCAGCCGTGTCGTGCCGGCATCCACCGAACCCAGCGAGGTCCACCAGCTCAGTGTCCATCCTCGGCTGCTCCGCAGAGACGATGCCACGAGCGCTGCCACCGGCGCGAGAACGATCAGTGCTCCGATGACTGCGGTGATCCGCACGGCTGCCCGCCCGCTCACGGACGACGGCAGGGGCCGCAGCGCGGGAGGGCGCGACCGTCGGGTGGCGGATCTCCTCGAGGCCGCCGCCCCGAGGAGCAGGACGGTCGACACGATCACGAGCTGGACGAGGGCCGTGGCGGCGGCACCGGGGAAGTCCAGCAGGACCGAGGTCTGGCGGAGGATCTGCGATTCGAGGGTCCTGGTCGTGGGATCGCCCAGCAGCAGGACGATCCCGAGCGACGTGAAGGAGAAGACGAACACCACGGCCGCGCTCGCCGCGATCGCCGGGCGGAGGCTGGGAAGTGTGACGTCCACGAAGGCCCGCCAGCGTGATGCCCCCAGGGTGCGAGCGACGCTCTCGTAGTCGCCCGAGTGCTGCGCCCATTGAGCGCCGACGATGCGTGCGACAACGGCGAGGTTGACGTAGGCGTGGGCCATCACGACGAGGACCAGGCCCTGTGGCACGCCGTCACCGAGGAGGGATCGAAAGGCCAGTGCCACCACAACGGTGGGAAGGACGAACGGCACTGTCACGAGCGCCTGTGCGAATGCGCGCCCCCGAAAGCGATACCGCGAGACGACATTCGCCAGCGGCAGCCCCACGAGCAGCGCGACGACGGTGCTCGCCGCAGCCTGCCCGGCGGCGAGTCCGGTCACCTGCCACAGCGTCGGTGAGGCAAGTGTGGAGATGACACCACCACCGCTGTCGGAGGTGACGGTGACCGCCAGCACCGCGAGTGGATAGACCAGGAAGACCAGCAGGAAGGCTCCCGGCGGAAGCCATGACCACCGCAGCCATCCGGGCAGGGTCGGTGTCATCAGCGACCCATCACGGCGCCCCACTCGGCGAGCCACCCGGCGATTCCCGCCGCCACGTCGTCGGGCGGCAACTGCAGGGGGCTGTCGATTGTGGGAACAAAGTCGGTGAAGACGGCCGGCAAGGCGATGCCTTCGCGCGCGGGGAAGACGAACATCGACATCGGCACATCCGACTGCACACCCTCGGACAGCAGCCAGTCGATCACGGCCCTGGCTCCTTCCGGATTGCGCGCTCCTGCCAGGACGCCGGCGTACTCGACCTGCCGGTAGCAGCCATCGGCCATGACGGAGGTGGACGGCGCCTCGGGCTTGGGCTCCTCGGCGTAGACGATCTCCGCTGGCGGGCTGGTGGCGTAGGAGACCACGATGGGCCGGGTCCCCTCGCCGCCTCCGCTGAACTCCCCGAAGTAGGCGTCGGTCCACGACGCCGCAACCTTCACGTCGTTGTCCCGCAACGCTGCCCAGTAGTCGGTCCAGCCGTCGCCGTATCGCGCGATCGTTGCGAGCAGGAAGGCCAGCCCGGGCGACGACGTGCCCGGATCCTCCACGACGAGCATGTCGCGGTACGTCGGATCAATGAGGTCGTCCAGGGTGCTCGGCGCGTCAATGTCGGTGAAGGCCGCATCGTGAATGTTGATGCACACGTCACCGAAGTCGATCGGCGTCACGCGACCCTCGGCCGTGTCTGCTCGAAGGGCCGGGACGACAGAGGTGAGCTCGGGCGACTCGTACGGTTCGAAGACGTCGGCCTCGAGGGCGCGGGACAGCAGAGTGTTGTCCACCCCGAACATGACATCACCTGTCGGGTTTCCCGCGGCCAGCACCGCGCCGGCGACCATCGTTCCCGCATCGGACCCGCTGATGATCTCCAGCGTGATTCCGGTGTCCTCCTTCAACGCGGTGATGAGGTCATCGCTCACGACGAAGGAGTCATGGGCAAGCAGCTGCACTGTCTGCGGCTCGGATGCCGCGGGCTCGACGGCATCGGAGCCATCTGCTCCGGACGACGCGCAGCCCGCGAGAAGCAGGGCAGACGCAAGGACCGCAATGCTTGCGGTGATGACGGGTGATGTTCGACGACGCATGGGGATTCCTTCCCTCCGCTGGCATTACCCAGATCAGGTTTATGGGTCGGTGGGAGCGGCCACCCTCTCAGCCCGCCGATCTCGCGAGCTCCCCGGTTCACCATCAGGCTAGCGTCTGTCGCCGACCCGCGCTCACGGGCCTGCCATGGGTAGCCTGACTGACATGACACCGGACACCGCCTTCACCTACGAGCTGGGATGGATCCCCGTGTCGCCGCGGCTGGCAGTCGCGCGGCGACTCTCCCTCGCGCTGGTCTACCTCATCGTCATCGCCGTCGTGGTCGCGCTTGTCCTGATCCCGGGGGTGCCGACCTGGGTGCCCGCGGTGGTCGGTGCGATTGCGGTGGTGATCTTCATCTGGCTTTGGTGGCTGATCGGCCGTCGCGTGCGCTCCTTCGGGTATGCCGAGCGCGGTGACGACCTGCTCGTGACGAGCGGGATTCTCTTCCGTCGGCTCGTGATCGTTCCCTACGGACGCATGCAGCTTGTCGATGTTCAGGCCGGCCCTATCGACCGCTGGCTCGGAGTGACGACGGTGCAGCTGCACACCGCGGCCGCGACCACCGACGCGAGCATTCCCGGGCTGGTCCCCGACGTTGCTGTCGAACTGCGGGATCGCCTCGCACGTCGAGGCGAAGAGAGGTCCACGGGCCTGTGAGCAACGCCCAGCAGCCCTCACCCATCGGCGATGATCTCGGCCTGGGCCTGACCCTTCCGGGCGAATCACCCTCGGATGCGCTGGGCCGGCGCCACGTTCACCCGATCACGCCGATCGTGCACGGCGTCTCCGTGGTGCCCGTCATCGTCCTCCTCGTCGTCGCCTCGGGTGGCGGCGTGCTGGCTTCCTTCGGCTGGGGCATCGTCCCGATCACCGTGCTCGCGGTGGTCGTTGTCGGCCTTGCCGTCACCGGCTGGTCCTACCTCGCCTGGCGCAATCTCTGGTACTGGTTCGATGACGATGGGGATTTTCGGGTCGACTCCGGAGTTCTCACCCGCAAGCAGCGACGACTGCAGTTGAGTCGCCTCCAGGCGGTCGACGTTGCCCAGCCGCTCTTCGCCCGGTTGTTCTCGATGGCCGAGGTGTCCATCGAGGTCGCAGGATCTGGCGACTCGCGCGTCAAGCTCCGGTACCTCAAGCTCGCTCAGGCACGGTCGTTGCGCAACGAGGTGCTCGCGCGAGCGGCTGGTCTTGCCGGAGACGTGGAGGAGGCTCCTGAGTCGGCTCTGGTCACGGTGCCGACCCGAGACCTGGCGGTATCGCTCGTCATGCGCACTGCCACGGCCGGTCTACTGCTGCTGACCGTGGCGATCTTCGTCTTCACCGTGCTGAGCGAGGGTTGGGGAGGCCTGCCTCTCGTGCTGATCACCGGCGGCGTTCCCATCCTCGTCGTCGCCTCAGAGTTCATGCGCTACTTCCGCTTCACCGTGAGTCAGTCGCCGGACGGGCTGCGCCTGCGCTTCGGCCTTGCGCGCACGGAGACCCGAACCGTCCCACCGGGGCGGGTGCAGGCCATCGAGTTCGTGGAGCCGCTGCTGTGGCGCCGCTGGAACTGGGTGCGCGTGCGGATCAACATTGCGGGCGTCGGGGGTGAGAGCAATGGCAATAAGAAGGAGGAGACCCTTCTGATTCCCGTGGCGCCGCTGCCAGTGGCGATCTCCCTCGTGCATCGACTGATGCCGGGCCTTGATCTCGACGCCCTTGACTGGCACCCGGCACCGGAGCGAAGCCGTCGACGCGCCTTCATACAGTGGCGACGTCTTGCCGTCGCGTGGGACGACTCGGTGCTGGCGACTCGCAGTGGTCGATTCACGCGGCGCCTGGCCGTCATTCCGCACGTGCGCACGCAGTCCGTTCGGGTGACCCAGGGTCCGTGGGAGCGGATGCTGGACCTCGCGACGATGCACGCCGACTCGACCCCGGGGCCGGTGTCGGTCAAGGCGCTGCACCTCGATGCTCACTACGCGCGAGAGGTGGCCGACGAGCAAGTAGCTCGGGCGCGGCAGGCCCGAGGGTCAGACACGACGACGCACTGGGCGAAGCCGCAGGATCACCCAGACATCTGAGCGGCGACGGCCGCGGCGAAGGCCTCGATGTCGTCGGCAGTGGTGTCCCACGAGCACATCCACCGCACCTCACCAATTGCTTCATTCCAGGTGTAGAAGCGATGCTCGGCCTGTAATCGGGATGTGACATCGGCAGGCAGGGTGGCGAACACGGCATTCGCCTGCACTGCCTGAGTGATGGTCACCCCGTCAATGGCCCCGACCCGCTCGGCGAGGAGCTGCGCCATGGCATTCGCATGCATGGCGTTGCGGTGCCAGAGATCGCCGTCGAAGAGGGCCAGCAGCTGCGCGCTGATGAAGCGCATCTTGCTGGACAGCTGCATCGAGGTCTTGCGCAGGAAGTCGACACCTCGCGCGGCATCGGGATTCACGACGACCACAGCCTCTGAGAGCATTCCGCCGTTCTTGGTGCCGCCCAGGGAGATGATGTCCGCACCGTTGGCCGCCTCGGCCAAGGTGCACCCGAGAGTCGCGGCGGCGTTCGCCAGACGCGCACCGTCGACGTGCACATGGAGCCCGAGTTCATGGGCGTGGTCAGCCAGCGCCTGCAGTTCTTCACGGGCGTAGGCGGTGCCGTATTCCGAGGTCTGGGTGATCGACATGACGCCCGGCTGGGATCGGTGGACGAAGCCGAATCCCCACGCCTCGGTGTCCAGAAGTTCCGGCGTGAGCTTGCCGTCGGGTGAGGGCACCGTCCAGAGCTTCAGACCGGCCATCACCTCGGGTGCGCCGCCCTCATCGGCGCTGATGTGTGCCGTGGCAGGGCACACCACGGACTCCCAGCGCTCGGTCAGTGCCTGCAGGGCGACGACGTTGGCACCGGTGCCGTTGAACACGGGGAAGATCTCCGCCTGCGGACCGAACTCCTTACGAGCGAACTCCTGCAGTCTGGCGGTGAGCTCATCATCGCCGTAGGCCACCTGATGGCCGGTGTTCGCTCGAGCAATCGCCTCCATGACCTCCGGATGCACGCCCGCGTAGTTGTCACTCGCAAAGCCGCGCCACGGGTTCGAGTCAGGGGAGTCAGTCATTGCGGAGTCGATTCACGGTCCACCCCATGGCTCCCGCGATCACGACGACGAGGCCGGTGAGCAGGAACGCGGCCATGTCCCAGCCGAGGACCGTCACGCGGACGATCAGGGCGCCGCCCATCATCACAAGCGCGAACCCTTGGAGGAACAGAGAGAATCGGAGCGTGCGGCGGGAGCTGTCATCCGGATTCGGGGTATTAGCCATGCATCCATCCTGTCAAAGATTCAGGAACCGGAGTTCCAGAGTCGCATGGTTCGCGTCTCGTGCTCGAAACCGAGGGCAGACAGCTTCCCGGCATCGAGGACGAACAGGCGGCCATCGATCGGAGGAAGTCCGAGCCACCGTGCCGTGAGGATTCTGAGCACGTGCCCGTGGGCGACCAGGATGCAGTCACGACCCGCGTCGAGCTCGGGAGTGCACTGGTCGATCACCCGATCCACGCGAACGGCGACGTCCGAGAGGCTCTCGCCTGCGGTGTCGCCGGGTGGCACGTCGTGATCCCAGATGAGCCAGGCGGGGTCGGCGGCTTCTTGGCGGATCTCGGCCGTCGTGCGGCCCTCCCAAGCGCCGTAGTCCCACTCGAGCAGGTCGTCGGTGCAGGAGTCAGGCGTGAGTCCGGCGAGCCGGGCCGTGTCTCGGGCGCGCTGGAGCGGACTGCACAGGACGAGGCTGGGAGAGAGCGTGCTCACCCGAGGGGCCAGGCGTGCGGCCGCCGCGACTCCGGCCTCGGTGAGGGGGACATCGGTCCGTCCGGTGTGGCGTCCGGTGCGACTCCACTCGGTCTCGCCGTGGCGAATCAGCCAGATCTGCGCCGTCATGCGCTCAGGCCTCCAGTTCCGGATGCTGCTCGTCGCCGGTGACGTCGGCGGCTCCCCGATCGACGGACTTCACCACGCGCAACCCGTAGCCCACGGCCGGACCGACGAGCAGCGCGAACAGGACCGTTCCGATGCCGACCGTGCCACCGAGCAGCCAGCCGATCGTCAGCACGGTCGCCTCGATTCCCAGCCGCACACGACTGACGGGCCAGCCGGTGCGCTGGTGCACGCCGGTCATCCAGCCGTCGCGGGGGCCCGGTCCAAGACCCGTCGTGAGGTAGATGCCGCTGCCGAGCCCGATGAGGGCGATTCCGCCGAGGACCATGGCCAGCTGCGTGATGAGGCCGAGGAAGCCGTCCGGATGGTCTGTCGGCAGCACCAGGACCATGACCTGCAGCGCGGTGGCGATGACGATCGCGTTCATGATGGTGCCGAGCCCGGGGCGTTCGCGCAGAGGAATCCACAGGAGCAGCACGATGACGCTGATGATGAAGGTCGCCATGCCGATGCTGAGTGGCGTTTTCGTCGTCAGGCCCTGAGCAAGCACGGTCCACGGACCGTTGCCCAGCCCGGCGGTGACCAGGAGGGCCTCGCCGGTGCCGAAGAGCCACAGGCCGAAGACGAGGAGGGCGAAGTTGCCCGGGCTCGTGCGCCAGCGGGAGTTCGACCGCCACGACGTCACCGGCACCGTGTGTGAGGGGGCCCAGGCGGCCCAGTGGCGACGCATGGCCGGAGTCTGGCAGGTCCCGGGAAATCCCGTGCCGGAGGCCGTCCGCGGGGCTACAGTGAGGAGATGAAGACGTCGGCAACGGGGACTCGCTCGACGAGATCCCGACTTGCCGTGGTCGCTGCCACCGCGCTTCTGTCCTTTGGCCTCGCGGCCTGCGGTGGCGACGATGAGGCCCTTCCCGAGGGCGAGGCATCGACGCTCGAGGAGGTGGCGGCTCTGGAGGGTGCGGCCGTCCTCATGGATGCCCAGGCCCTGACGGCGCTGGATCAGCCGATCGAGTACCCCAAGAAGAAGAAGGCCCAGATCAGCAGTGAGCTCGAGGTGCTGGAGCCGGGCCAGGAGTCCGGGTGGCGCAAGTACCGGGTGCCCACCTACGTCTATGTCATGGAGGGTGCGATCAGCATCGAGTACGACGCGGGCGTCGTGAAGGACTTCCCTGCCGGCAGTGCCTTCGTCCAGGCCAAGGGCATCTGGCACAACGTCAGCAACAAGTCCGATGCCCGTGCCCGCACGCTCACGGTCATGATGGGAGCCAAGGGCATCTCGAACATGGCCGAGCGCTGATCCCCTCTAGAGTCGCCCCGTGCTGAACGTCGACGACTACCGCGCTCGCATCCTGGCCAGTGTCGAGCCGCTGGCCCCGCTGAACGTTCCGTTGTCCTCCGCCCATGAGTGCGTGCTGGCGGAGGACGTCTCCGCTCCGTGGCCGCTGCCCTCGTTCGACAACTCCTCGATGGACGGCTACGCGGTCGCGTCAGCCGAGATCGCCGACGCCTCGGCGGAGAGCCCCGTAGCGCTCACTGTCATCGACGACGTCCCCGCGGGATACCGAGCATCGGAGAGCCTGCGCCCAGGCACCGCGATTCGGATCATGACGGGTGCGCCGATGCCGGAGGGCGCGGATGCGGTGGTGCCAGTCGAGCGGACGGATGCAGGCGTCGACACCGTGCTCATCTCGGACTCGGTGGATCCAGGTGCCTACGTGCGCAAGGCGGCGGAGGACGTGGTTGCCGGTGACGTCGTCATGCGCGCGGGCACGTTGATCGGTGCCCGGCAGATGGCGATTCTGGCAGCGGTCGGCTGCGGTACGGTCAAGGTGCGGCCTCGACCCCGTGTGGCCGTCATCTCCACCGGCTCGGAACTGGTGGAGCCAGGAACGCCGTTGCGGCACGGACTCATCACGGACAGCAACAGCTACCTGCTGGTGGCTGCCTGCCACGAGGCGGGGGCCGATGCCTATCGCGTGGGTCCGATCATCGACGACGAGGCGGCCTTCATGACCGCGATCGAGGATCAGCTGCATCGGTGCGACCTGATCCTCACCAGCGGCGGGGTCAGCATGGGGGCGTACGACACCGTCAAGGCGGTGCTGAGCACGCTGGGATCGGTCGACTTCATGAAGATCGCCATGAACCCCGGCATGCCGCAAGGGCACGGCCATGTCGGGGAGGACCGCACGCCGATCATCACTCTCCCGGGGAACCCGGTGAGCAGTTACATCTCCTTCGAGAACTTCGTGCGCCCCGCCATCCGGCTGATGCGCGGCCTGCCTGACCTCGACCGACCCATCCTGCGAGCCCGCTGTGCTGCCAGCCTGACGTCGCCGCCCCACAAGCGGCAGTTCGCCCGGGCGGTGTTCCTGCCCTCGGGTGACGTGGCTCCGGTGGGCACCGGTCAGGGATCCCATGTGCTCGGTGGGCTGGCCGAGTCTGACGCCCTGATCGTCGTGCCCGAGGAGGTCACCTCGGTGGCAGCGGGAGACGAGGTCACAGTGGTCGACCTGCGACACGCCTGACGGTCGCGCCGGTCGGTCGCGCGGGCGGACTGCCCGTTGAGGGAGTAGCCACGTTCCCTGCGGGGCGTTCATCTTGGCGCGGTATGTTCCGAGCGTGGCCAAGTCCAAGGATGCTGATCCGCTAGAACGCTGGCGGCACTTCGAGTCCAAGTACGCCGAGCTCATCACGCCGGTCCTGACCTCAGATGAGGATCCGGCTCTGGACAAGGACGAGATGATCGAACTGGCCTCCCTGCGCGCCAAGGCCGACAGATGGCGGGACCGGTTCTTCAAGGCCTGCGAGGGCGTGTCCGACTAGCACCCGACCCTCGTTCACTATGCGTTAACCCAAAGTTCGCCAGTGAGTACCGCGTTCACCACCCGTGGACCTACGGGACCCCCGAGACTATGCCCCGAACCGAAGATGTCGGGTCCAGTTCGTCTCGTGGTCACTCTTGGGAGAGTCGCGAGATGGCCTGAAGGAGAATTCCGAGGGACCCTGAGTGGACATCCTGCTCATCAGCGTGATCGCCGTCATCGTTATCGCGCTGATCTTCGACTTCACCAACGGATTCCACGACGCGGCCAACTCCGTCGCTACGGTGGTGGCAACGCGGGCACTGCCGGCCAAGTGGGCCCCCGCCTTCTCGGCCTTCTTCAACTTCGTGGCGTACTTCGTGGTCGGCACCTTCGTCGCAAACACGATCGCCAAGACGGTGAAGGCGGAGTACGGCGGCGTCGCCTTGGCGTTCGCCGCCCTCTTCGCGGCCATCGCCTGGAACTACTTCACGTGGCGTGTGGGGATGCCATCCTCGTCGAGCCACGCCATCATCGGCGGACTGGTTGGCGCCGGAATTGCCGCCGGCGGCCTCGACGCTATTGACGTGGGAAGTGTCACCAAGGCGGCTATCGGCATCGTGATCTCGCCTGCTGTGGCCTTCAGCATCGCGTTCGCTGCCTTCTATCTGGTCCTTGGCGTTCAGAAAGCCACCAAGTGGCATGACGATCACCCGGTCTTCAAGGGGGCACAGCTGGTGTCAGCCGCCGCCGTGTCCTTCGGGCACGGAGCCAATGACGCCCAGAAGACGATGGGTGTCATCGCGGCGTTGCTGCTGGGCGCTGGATACACCGACTTGAGCGACGACGGCACGATTATGGTCCCGGAGTGGGCCGCGTTCGCGGCATACGCAGCGATCGCCCTGGGCACTCTCTGGGGCGGCTGGAAGATCATCGAGACGATGGGCCTTCGCCTCACGACGCTGCATGCGAACTCCGGGCTGGCGGCCAACATCGGCGCAACGACCTCGATCTTCGGTGCGACCTCGCTGGGCGTTCCCATCTCCACCACCCATGCGGCTGCCTCGTCGATCGTGGGGGCGGGTGTCGGATCGGGGAAGGGGGCGAACTGGAAGGTCATCGGAGAAATGTTGACCGCCTGGGTGATCACGATCCCGGCTGCCGGAGTGATGGCTTTCATCATGTATCACCTCACCCAGTTGCCGACCGTGGCGGCGTGGGTCTCGGTAGGTACGGTGACGGGACTGTTCGGTGTGTGGGCCGTGTGGGCCATGTTGCACACGATCCACGCCTCCGATGTGGAGGCTGAGATTCCCTCGGAGAAGGAGCTCTCAGAGCCTCTGCCCGGGCACCCGCACGTCGAGGGTCACGGCCCAGTCGAGTAGGGCGGGAACCTCAGGCCCGCGGCTGTTCACCGGTTGTTCATGCGCTGGAGGGGGTGCATTCGCCCAGCCGTGGGGGATCGTCCATTGATCTGCACAACTGTTGCGCCATGTCGTTGGCGGAGCCCAAGCAGCGGGACCTGCATTCGGCGGCCACCTCGCATCGTGGCGACCGGATTTTCAATCGCACCGTAACCGCGCTGGCCTTCACAGCGCTGGTGGTCCTGGCTGGAATCGCCATCTTCCTCGGGTATAGCGCCGTCGATGCGCTCCGCACTCAGGGCTTGGACTTCCTGTTCACCACAGAGTGGACGATCGGTGAGGATCCCAAGGCGGGCATCGCGGGCATGCTGTACGGCTCTGTGCTCCTGGCCCTCATCGGCCTGGTGATCGCGATCCCTGCATCGCTTCTCCTGTCGACGTTCATCGTCTTCATGGCACCCAAGCGCCTCGCCAATCTGATGACCAACGTTGTTGACCTGATGGCGGCGATCCCCTCGATCATCATCGGCCTCTGGGCCTTCTACATCCTCACGCCGCCGGCGGAGGAGTGGCAGTCGCTGCTCAACCAGTACCTCGGCTGGATCCCGCTGTTCCAGAATTCCTCGGGCAACTTCAACGGCACGCCGTTCATCGCCGGCCTCGTGCTCGCCATCATGATGATCCCGATCATCACCTCGGTTTCTCGAGAGGTGCTGGGACGCACGCCTCCTGACTTGATCAATGCTGCGGAGGCCCTGGGCTGTTCCCGCTGGACGATGCTGCGAATGGTGGCCTTTCCATACGGTCGCGGCGGCATCGTTGGCGGCATCATGTTGGGCCTTGGCCGAGCGCTCGGTGAGACGATTGCGATCTTCTTCGTTCTCAAGCTGGTCTTCGAGATCAACTGGTATCACATCATCGAGTCCGGCGGTGGCTCGGTCGCAACGCTCATCGTGGCCAGCTTCGGAGAGGTCTCCGGACCCTACGAATTGAACCTTCTCCTGGCAGCTGGCTTCTTCCTCTTCCTCGGAACCTTGATCGTGAACATGATCGCCAACCTCATCGTCAACCGCTCCGGGAAGATGCAGCGATGACCACAGTCCTTGACCGCGAGTCGCTGGTGCAAGATCAGCAGCCTCAGCGTCCATGGCGAAAGCGCCCCGTGCAACTGGATGCATCCATTGCGATCGCGACTCTTGTCCCCGCCGCGATTGTGGCCGGGATCTTCGCGACGACGGACATCCCAGGTGCTGTCGTGCTGTTGGTTGTCTACCTGCCGTTGCAGCTGGTGGCTGCCGCGATCGCCGCCCTCGTCACCCGTGGGCGCCGAGGTGTTGCGGACTCCTTCCTGATCGTGAGCGCCATCGGGGCGACCATCTTCAGCTTCATCATTCTGATCTCGCTCATCGGGTCGCTGATCGTGCGCGGCATTGAGGCACTGTGGGGGCCGGAGGGCTTCCGCTCGTCGTTCCTCTTCCAGAACAACGTCTACATCAACCCCAGCACCCCTCTGGAGTACGGCGGCCTCGGCCACGCCATCCTCGGCACACTGATCATCGTCGGCATCTCCACCCTCATCGCGGTGCCGATCGGCATTGCGACCGCCGTGTACATCACTGAGGTACGCGGTCGGGCAGTTCCCTATGTGCGGTTCTTCGTCCAGTCGATGAGCGGCATCCCCTCGATCGTGGCGGGCCTGTTCATCCTGACGGTTCTGATTGTCTCGGGGGCCATCGGCCAGAGCGCCTTCGCTGGCGGCCTCGCCTACGCGATCCTGATGCTGCCCACCGTGGCGCGCACCGCAGAAGAGGTTCTCCGCCTCATCCCCGATGACCTGCGCACGGGAGCTCTCGCCCTGGGCTCAACCCGTGCTCGCGTGGTGCTTCGGGTGGTCCTCCCGGCGGCGAAGACGGGCATTGTCACGGCCATCATCTTGGGCATCGCCCGGGTCATCGGTGAGACAGCCCCGCTGCTGCTGACGTCCCTGAAGAGCGATCAGACGGTGCTCAATCCGTTCAACAGTCCGATCGCGGCCCTGCCGACCTACATTTTCGACAACGTGGCGCTGCCGTACCCAGGTGCCGTGGCCCGAGCGTGGGGAGCCGCACTGGTTCTCATGCTGCTCGTTCTGATTCTGTTCACCATTGCCCGAATCATCGGCCGCGATCGCGTCGGCCGACGCAGTTAGGAGATCTGAATGTCCACAGCAGAGTTCGAGGGTGAGTTGCAGACGTTGGAGTCTGAAGTGACCCTGCCCGCGGAGCGTGGGCCGGTGGAATTGGCTGCTGAGAACCTCAGTGTCTGGTTCGGCAAGCGCAAGGTGCTCGAGGGCGTCAACATCGACTTCCCGAAGAACAGCGTGACCGCGCTGATTGGTCCATCGGGCTGTGGCAAGTCGACGTTCATCCGCACGCTCAACCGCCTGCACGAGCTCATTCCCGGTGCTGCGCTCGCTGGCCGAGTCCTCTATGAGGGACAGGACATCTACGAAAAGGACGTTGATCCCGTCCACATTCGACTCAAGATCGGCATGGTGTTCCAGAAGCCGAACCCCTTCCCGAGCATGACTATCCGCGGGAACGTGCTCTCGGGTCTGAAGCTCTCGGGCATGAAGCGCAGCAACCACGACCAGATCGTTGAAGAGACCTTGACCGCGGCGGGCTTGTGGAACGAGGTCAAGGATCGCCTCGATGCGACGGCCGGTGAACTCTCCGGCGGTCAGCAGCAGCGCCTGGTTATTGCTCGCGCTCTCGCCGTTCAGCCACACGTCCTGCTCATGGACGAGCCATGCTCGGCCCTCGACCCAGCATCGACGCTGAAGATCGAGGAGACCATCCGCGAGCTGTCCAAGGACATCACCATCGTGATCGTCACGCACAACATGCAGCAGGCTGTTCGCGTCTCGGACTACACGGCCTTCTTCCTCGCGGCTGAGAACGAGCCCGGCTATGTCATCGAGCAGGGGCTGACTACCGAGATCTTCGGTCAGCCGCAGGATCAGCGCACCCTCGACTACGTCAACGGCCGCTTCGGTTAAACGTGCGTTCACTCTGCTACCCAGAGTTCACCTGACGGTCGTTCGGCGGTCCCTCGAGTGATGATTCCGGGTCAGATTGCCCGCATAGCGTCCTCCATGTCAGCAATTCCGCATATGAAGGAGAAACTCGTGCGACGTTTGATCGCAGCTCTCTCAGGCACCGCCATTGCGGCCAGCACGGTCGCACTCGCAGTTCCGGCCAACGCGGCAGAGACCATCCCCGGTGGTGGCGCCTCATTCCCCTACGTCTTCATCTCGCAGTGCCTTTCGGACTTCAATGCCTCGCAGAAGAACTTCAGCATCGAGTACACCTCGACTGGTTCGGGTACTGGCAAGGGCAACTTCGCGAAGGGCACCTTCGTCTACGCGCAGACCGACTCGGCCTTCTCCAAGGGAACAGAGCCCAGCTTCGGGTGGGAGTACATCCCGAACATCGGTGGTGGCGTCGTGATGCCCATCAACCTCAAGAACAGGACGAACGGTCGCAGCCTCGGCTCGTCCATCCAGCTCAAGCAGAGCACTATCGCCAAGATCTTCGGCGGCAAGATCACGCGCTGGAACGACAGGGAGATCCTGAGCTCCAATCCGCGCATTGCCAAGGCGATCCCCAGCACCCCGATCACCATCGTCTACCGCGCCGACAAGTCCGGTACGACGAACAACTTCCTGCAGTACCTGAACAGCTGGGCGCCGAGCATCTTCGGCGATGTCGAGGACACCATGTCCACGGCCTTCCCCGGTGGCAAGCCTCCGTCAAACTCCATCGCTGGCAACAAGAACTCCGGCGTGATGGCGCAGGTCATGTCCAAGGAGGGTGCTATCGGCTACGTCGACCTCGGCGACGCCAAGGGCTACCCGTCCGCACGCGTGCAGAACGGCATGGGCGAGTACGTCGCACCGTCTTCTGCATCGATCGGCCGCAACCTCGCGAATCAGACCGATGTCCGGTCCACCGGACTCGTCGACCTGAACTACAACGTGAAGGTCAAGGGCGCCTACCCGATCGGCATCTTCAGCTATGGTCTGGCCCGCACGGACGGCAAGGGCCCGAAGGGCCTGGGTGTTCGCCAGTTCCAGGACTACGTCATCCAGAAGTGCGGCCCGTCCCGTGCATCCTCGCTGGGCTTCGTCCCGGTGGGCGGCAAGGCCCTGGCCAAGGCGAAGTCGCTCGTCAGCCAGATCAAGTAATTTCCCGCACGGCGGTCACGGTGACTGCTGTGAACTCGAGCAGAAGGTGAGTGAGGGCGATGCCCGGAATGTCCTGGACAGGCCGAGGCGTCGCCCTCACCTCCCTTTTCGGCGCCGGTGTGCTGGCCATGAGTGCCTGCACACCCCCGATGCCGCCTGACGTGCTGGCAGCTCGGGCTGAGAACCAGATCCAATGCCAGACCGGTGCAGCGGACGTCGCATTGCCGGAGAACCTGATGGGCTCGATGCAGATGCTGGGCGACACCCTGACGTCTGTCTGTCCGGACCAGACGCTGATGGAGGTTCCCGAGGACCAGCCCGCTCCGCTGCGCGTCACCACGGGCCCCCCGTCGGCGGAGACCATCGCGGCGTTCGAGGAGAACTGCACCCCCGGCGACACCATCTATGTGCCGCTCTACGGGTATCCCGTGACGCTGGCCTACAACATTCTGGGGCTGGAAGGCCTTGTGCTGACCCCGGCTGCGATCGCTGGGATTCTGAACGGGACGATCACGTCCTGGGAGGATCCGGCGATCACGGAGCCGAACGCATCCTTCGACCTGACCTTGCTTCCGGAGATCGCGGTCATGAGCACCGAGAGCCCATCGGGCGCGGTGGAGGCCATGACCACGTGGCTCTCCGACGTGGTGCCCGATCAGTGGACCGAGGGAGTGGTCGGGACCCTTCCGAACAGCACGGTCCTTCCCACGTACATGGACCTGATTCTCGAGATGACCCTCATGGAGGGCACGGTGGCGGTGCTGCCGGTATTCGACGCCATCAACAACCTCATTCCTGCGGCCAGTCTCCCGGTGGTCGATGACGCCGAAGGTGGCACCGGAGAGACGGTCTACATCAGCGCTGACGATGTGCAGTTGGCCAAGATCGGCGTCGGCGCCATCAACGTCACCACGGATGAGAAGGGCAACATCGCAGCGGCGCCAGCGGTGGGAGGAATCCCCGTTGCTGAGAACTTCGACTTTGCCTCGACCAAGGTGATCCTTCAGGAGGGCCAGCCCATGATCGGGTGGCCGGTGAATGGCGTGGGTCACCTGCTGGTGTGCGACAGCCCGGACAATCCGGTCCCGTTGTCGGTGGCCCAGTACGCCCTGCGACTGGCCGGGCAAGGTGCGTTGGAGTCCTATGGGCTCACTCCCATCCCCGAGCCGGTGCGCATTTCCACCTTCACCCCGCTGAAGGTCGTCGCCGCTGAGGGCGATCCCGACGGTGCCGCAGTCGACGTGCCGGCCGAGGGTGAGTCCGACTGACCGATCAGGCCGTGCGCCGACCGGCGCCGAGCCCGAGCACAGTGAGGGCCCCACTCCCGACCGGGTGAGGGGCCCTCACTGCTGATGCAGGATCGCGGGTGCTCGGGTCCGCCTCCCTGCGTGCGTGTGCTGCTCGCTAGATGAAGAGCAGTTGCGCACCATCCGTCATTTCGATGAAGTCGCTGGCGTTGATGATGCCGTCGACGCCATCCCACAGGTCATCTGCCGACAGGTGGTTCATATCGGCACTGAGGCGGCAGGCCCAGATCCGCGCGCCCGATGCCTTGATGAGCTCGAGGAACTCCGGGACCTCGGGGATCTCCAGCTCTTCCAGGGACTTGTGCATCATGTGCGTTGCCATCGACGTCATGCCGGGGATCGGCGCCAGGGCTGCGGGGATGTGAGCCGCGGGGTTGCCGACGGGCGAGAACTTCAGGTGCTCCATGCGCCCCTTGGTGATGATGTCGAATCCCCAGAACGTGAAGAAGAGCTCCACCTCCACACCCTCACCCAGCGCGGCATTGCCGAGGATCAGGCCCGGGTAGGCCATGTCCAGGCTGCCCTTGGAGATGATGATGGCGAGCTTGCGACCGGTCTCGACCTCGTCATCGAATGACGGGACGAGCATGTCCTGCGTTGCAGTCATTGTCCTGGCCTCTCAGACGCAGCCGGCAGGCTTGGGAAGGCCTGCGATGTAGGCCATCTTCTTGGCCGGCTTCTTGGGGAAGAGCTGGAACAGCTTCTTCGTGTCGACGCCTCCGGCAGTCGAGACGCGGCGAATGGTGGGCGTTGCGCCCTGATCCTTGAAGTCATTCCGCAGGAAGCGGATGACCTGCCAGTGCTCGTCGGTCATGTCGACACCGATGGCCTCGGCGAGCGCCTTGCCGGTGTCCTCGTCCCATTCGTCGTACACGGTCATGAAGCCCTCGTCGTCGACGGTGACGTCGTGGCCGTTGATGGTGGTGGTGGGCATCTCGTTCTCCTTGCTTGATCGGCTCTTGGGTGTGTTGTGATTGCTGGTGTGTGGTCGTCGCCTACTTCTCGGCGGTGACCAGGTCGGTTCGCTTGCCGGACGTCGACATCAGCGGCGGCAACCCCATGGGTCGGCCGGGGATGAGCATGTTCCAGTACATCCAGCGGAAGGCGAGCTTGCCGATGTGGTTCAGATGCGTCTGCTTGAGCAGGCTCATGGGACCGAGGCCGGCGACGGGGTACTTGCCGGGAAGTGGCTCCCAGTCGTAGTTGAAGTCGATGAGCATCGCCTTCTTGCCGCCCGTCTCGATGAAGCAGTTGGCATGCCCGTCGAACTTGTGGGTCATCTCCTTGCCCTGGATGTACTCCAGGAAGTTCTCGACGAAGATGTCGATCTCGAAGTGCGCGACGGAGCCGGCCTTGGAGGCCGGGATGTCGTTGGCGTCACCGAGGGCGAAGATGTTCGCGTGGGCCTTGGCCTGCTGGGTGAACTTGTCCACCGGCACGAGGTTGATCTCGTTGCCGAGTCCGGACCTGGCGACGTAGTCGGCGCCCATGTTCAGGGGGATGGTCACGAGCAGGTCGAAGGGAACCTCGCGCTCGTCGTACGAGACGAGGGCTTTCTTCTCGTTGTCGACCTCCATGAGCATGAAGTCGGGCTCGACCGCGATGCCCTTCTCCTCCAGCGTGTTGCCGAAGGCCTGAGCCGCGATGGGCTTGGTGAAGGCGCCGGGCAGCGGCGTCACGTAGGTCATCTCGACCTTGTCTCGCATGCCCTTGTCCTTGAAGAAGGAGTCGGCGAGGAAGGCGAACTCCAGGGGTGCGACCGGGCACTTGATCGGCATCTCGACGATATTGATGACGAGGTGGCCGCCGGGCCAGGTCTCGAGCTTCTTGGCCAAGGCCACGGAGCCCTCGTAGGTGTAGAACTCGTGGACGCTGTTGCCCCACTGGTCACTGGTCATGCCGTCGGTCTGATCAGGGCGTGGCGTGACGCCGGAGGCGATGATCAGGACGTCGTAGTCCAGACGTCGGCCATCGGTGAGGAGCACCGCGTTCTCGTCGGCCTCGACGCGATCGATCTCCCCGTAGACCAGGGGGACGTCCTTGGTGAGGTTCTTGCGGCGGCTCTTCGTGATCTGCGATGGCCTATAGGTGCCGAAGGGCAGGAAGAGGTACCCGGGCTGGTACCTGTGGTTGTCATCCGCGTCGACGACGGTGATCTCCCAGTCAGACGCGGACAGCTTGCGCCGCAGCTTGTTGGCGGCGATGGTTCCGGCGGTTCCCCCGCCGAGGATCAGCAGCTTCTTCATGTCTCGATGGTGGCACCCCAACCCGGGTCTGCCGTGGGGTCGAAGTGCGGGACTTGAGATGACGAAGGTCCCCGTCAGCGGGTGCTGAGGGGACCTTCGTCGAGTGTGGAGCGTCGAGTGTGAAGGGGGGCGGCCTGGCCTAGAGGGCGGCCATCTCATCGGCCAGCGGACCGAGCCGCTCGTGCAGTTCGCGGTACTCGAGGGCCTCGTCGATGTAGGGGGTGTCGAATTCAGCTCCGCACGAGCACTCGAGAACGAAACGGCACAAGCCGTAGTTGAAGGTGGAGGAGACCTGATGGCCCTCGTCGTGCAGGGGTGGATGCAGGGCGGTGAGGTGCCGGTCGCGCCTGAGGAAGGGGAGTTTCATGTCGCACCTGCTCTCCTGATCGAGGATTTCGCTCGCCAACGAGCGGTCGCCGTCGCGGTGACTGCTACCACGTTAGCAGGATCCGGCCACTTTCAGGAAATCCCCCGTTCGAGTGTTGTTCACCTGTAGTTCACTTTGGGTCACCGGGCCTAGTGCTCGGCTGCCTTGAATCGGTCCCACGAGGCGTGGATCTCGGCCTCCGCCGCCGTCCGTCCCACCCAGGTGGCGCCCTCGACGCTCTTGCCGGGCTCGAGGTCCTTGTACACCTCGAAGAAGTGCTGGATCTCCAGACGATCGAACTCGGCCACGTGGTGGATGTCGCGCAGGTGCTCCATGCGGGGGTCCCCTGACGGCACGCACAGGACCTTGTCGTCGCCGCCGGCCTCGTCCGTCATGCGGAACATCCCGACCGTGCGGCAGGAGATGACGACGCCGGGGAACGTGGGCTCCTGCACGAGCACGAGGGCATCGAGAGGATCGCCATCGAGACCGAGGGAGTTGTCGATGAACCCGTAGTCGTGCGGGTAGCGGGTCGAGGTGAAGAGCATCCGGTCGAGGCGGATCCGGCCGCTGTGATGGTCCATCTCGTACTTGTTCCGGCTGCCTGCAGGAATCTCGATGGTGACATCGAAGGTCAACGGCTCCATGGTGGTCCTCCCTGAACGCCGAGCATCGGCGCTCCCTCGGTGCCCTAGTCTTCCCTAAGTCGGGGAGGGAGGACGACCAGTGCATCTACGAGCAGGCTCCAACCCCCTGTCGGCCATCCGTCTGTCAGCCATCCCCCTGGCGACGATCCTCGCTGCCGGGTTGCTGGCTGTTGCTCCGGCAGTCGCCGACACCACCCCTCCACCGGCGCCTGCTCCCAGCATCCTGAGCCCGACGGTGCAGCGGGAGCCCCGGCCCACGCCTGAGGGGGTCCGGTCGGCCATCGGTCGGCTGGTGAAGAGGGACCTCGCGCGTGCCTCGGTGATCGTGCTCGACCCGGCATCGTCATCGGTTCTGTTCGACCAGCGTGGCAGCAAGCCGCGGATCCCCGCCTCCACGGCCAAACTCGCCACCGCTGCGGCTGCCCTGGAGGTTCTGGGCGCCGGCACCACGATTCCCACCATCGCCTACCGCGACGGCGACACCGTCTATCTCGTCGGCGGGGGTGATCCCACGCTGGTGCGGGGAAAGAAGCGGGACACGATCGACAACGGCCGCGCCTCGCTGACAGCACTTGCCAAGGCTGTGGCCGAGGACTACGGCACGCAACGGGCCATCACCGTCATCTACGACGCATCCGCCTTCACCGGCCCCGCCCTCGGACCCGGATGGAAGTCGAGCTTTCCGTCTGCGGGAGTGGCGGCCCCGGTCAGTGCCCTCGTCGTGGACGGCGGTCGTGTGCGACCCGGTGCCTCATCGCGAGTCACCGACCCTGCTCGTCAGGCGGCGAAGGAATTCTCTGCCCTGCTGAAGTCGCAGGGGCTGAAGGTGAAGAAGACGCGCAAGGGCGCTCTGGCGGCATCAGCCACGGAGGTCGCGCGCGTGGAGTCGCCACCGGTGGTGGAGATCGTCGAGGGCTTCCTCACCGATTCGGACAACAACTATGCAGAGGCGCTCGCTCACCTCGTGGGCGGAAAGCTGCTGGGGGATCCCTCCTTCGCCGGCGGCGCACAGGCCACCGTTCAGGTGCTCGCCGAGGCTGGCCTGCCCATAGCCGGGCTGACCCTGGTCGACGGCAGCGGACTCTCCCGGAGAAACCTCATTCCGCCTTCACTGCTGGCGGAGCTGCTCTCCGATGTGGTGGTCGGGCAGGACGCCGACCTGACTCCGATCGGCTCCAGCCTGGCGATCGCCGGGTTCACCGGGACCCTCGAGAGTCGGTTCGGCACTACCGCGACCGCGGACGGGCGCGGTTTCGTGCACGCGAAGACGGGCACCCTCACGGGCGTCGCGTCGTTGGCCGGAACAGTGCTGGATGCCGAGGGTCGCACGCTCGTCTTTGCCATGATCGACGACAAGGTGAAGTCGATCGGCAAGGCGCGCGCCACAATGGACACCATCGCGGCCACCCTCGCCACGTGCGGATGCGACTGAGCCCGGTCCGTCCTCGTGATCGGTCCACGTGATCGGTCCTCGTGATCGGTCCACGTGATCGGTCAAAAGAAAGGAAGACACCCGATGCTGCCCGTCCTGCTGCCGGTCAACCAGTTCGACCACTTCTATCGAGGCGGCGATCGCATCGGTGCGCTCAGGCATGGGCCGGGCGGCCCGCAACGGCCTGAGGAGTGGATCGGCTCGACCACGGCTCGGTTCGGTCAGGCACCGCAGGGCTTCAGTCGACTTCCCGATGGTCGCCTGCTGATCGAGGCCATTGAATCCGATCCCCAGGCGTGGCTCGGTGCGGATCACGTCGGGCGCTACGGCACCAGCACCGAGGTGCTGATCAAACTGCTCGACCTGGACCAGCGACTGCCCGTGCACCTGCACCCGAACCGTGAGTTCTCGCGAACGCACCTCGGCCTGGCTCACGGGAAGACGGAGGCCTGGTACGTCCTCGATGCACCCGAGGGGGGCGAGGTCGGCGTCGGTTTCGCCCAGGAGATGAGCCGGGACCAGGTGGCGGCCTGGGTCGATGCGGAGGACTCCGAGTCCCTGTTGGCATCGCTGCAGCGCAGAGTCGTCCGGCCAGGAGATGCGATGCTCGTGCCGGCGGGTCTTCCGCACACCGTGGCATCCGGGGTCTTCGTCCTTGAACTTCAGGAGCCGACGGACCTGTCGATCCTGCTTGAGTGGCAGGGCTTCGCTGTCGACGGCAAGAAGGACGGGCATCTGGATCTGGGCTTCGACACCGTCCTGGGTGCGGTCGACTACTCAGCAGTGTCGTCGAGCGACCTCGACCACCTGGTGCTCCCGCGCGAGCAGATCGAGGGTGCTGGCCTTCACTCGGCCATGCCGGCCGCTGCCGATGCCTACTTCCGCGCTCATCACTTCGACACCTCCGGCGGTCCGTTGGACGTCGATCCCGGCTTCGCCGTGATCCTCATGCTGGACGGACACGGAGTGCTCACCACGGAGGCTGGCTCACTGCAGGTCGCCAAGGGCGATGCCGTCCTCGTCCCCTATGCGGCAGGCCGGCTGAGCCTTCACGGCGAGGGAGCGGGAAAGCTGACCGGAGTGGTGTGCCGCCCACCCGCGCCTGATGCGCCGACCGGCGCACGCTGACGGCCCTGATGGCTGACACTCGTCCCGACGCGATCGACTGGGATCTGGCGATCGCGACCGCGCGACGCCTCGCCCCGTCGGGTCCGGAGTTGGAGCCTGGGGCCGCGCGTGAGGCCGTCGCGATGCTCCGCGGCCTGGCCCGCGAGGCGATCGCACCTGTGCGTGAGGTGACCGGTCTCGTCGCCCCTGACACCTCCCCGGCGGTCGTCGTCGATAGGGGAGCGTGGATCGCATCCAACGTAGAGGGGATGAAGACGATCCTCGGTTCTTGGGAGACGTTGTCCGAGCGCACGGAGAATGCCCCCGCGGTGGTGCGCAGCCTCGGGTCGCGCGGCACGGCGTTGCAGCTCGGGGCGGTACTGGCCTGGCTTTCGACCAAGGTGCTCGGCCAGTTCGAGACCTTCGGTGCGGGGCCGCACCAGCCCGGGCGACTCCTGCTCGTAGCGCCGACGATCGTGAGCGTCGAGCAGCAGTTGGACGTCGATCCCCGGGACTTCCGCTTCTGGGTGTGCCTTCACGAGGAGACCCATCGAGTGCAGTTCGGCGCGGTCCCGTGGCTCGGCGAGCACTTCGCTGCCCGGATTCAGGCCCTGCTCGAGGCCTCCGACCTGTCGGCGCGAGAGACGATGGAGCGACTCGTGGCCTTCGTCTACGCGCTGGTGCGATCGCTGCGCTCGGGCTCCGATGTCAGCGTCATCAACGCGCTTCAGACGCCGGAGCAGAAGATCCTCTTCGACGAGCTGACCGGGCTGATGTCACTGCTCGAAGGTCATGCCGATGTGGTCATGGACGACGTGGGACCCGCGGTGGTGCCATCGGTCAGGACGATCCGTGAGCGGTTCAGCGAGCGTCGCGAGCAGGTCCGTGGAGTCGATCAGATCGCTCGCCGTGCGCTGGGAATGGACGCCAAGATGCGGCAGTACACCGACGGCGCCGCCTTCGTCCGCCATGTCGTCGACCGGGTCGGCATGCCGGGCTTCAACCGCGTGTGGACCTCTCCGGACCACCTGCCCTCGCGGGTCGAGATCCACGACCCGGATGCCTGGATGAATCGGGTGGGGCTGGGGGCATGAGTCGCCGGGTTTCTTCCGAGGAGACGCTCGCCTGCCGGCGGTCGATGGCCGAGGGGCTGGCGGATCTGCGCCCCGGTGCTCGTGTGGTGGTCGCCTGCTCGGGTGGCGCTGACTCGCTGGCTCTCGTGGCTGCGGCGGTCTGGGTTGGCGGACGCGCGGAGCTCGCGGTCAGTGCGGTGGTCGTCGATCACGCCCTGCAGTCGAACTCGCACGAGGTCGCTGACGCGGCGGCCAGCACGTGTGACCTGCTGGGTGCGCCCGCATCGATCGTGCGCGTGGACGTGGGCACCAAAGGCGGCCCTGAGGCAGCCGCTCGCGATGCGCGCTATGAGGCGTTGAGGCGTGCCGCAGACGAGAGTGGCGCCGAGGCCGTCCTGCTGGGTCACACCCGGGAGGATCAGGCTGAGACGGTGCTGCTCCGTCTGGCTCGTGGCTCGGGTGCGCGATCACTGGCGGCCATGGCGCCGCGCACGGGTCTGTGGCGACGGCCCTTCCTGCACCTCCCCCGGTCGACCGTCCGAGCGTCCGCAGAGGATGCCCTAGCGGCGATCGGGCGCCAGGCCTGGGACGACCCGCACAACGAGGATCCAGCGTTCGCTCGGGTCCGGGTTCGTCAGGCGCTGGCAGAGATCGAGCGGGCGCTGGGCTCTGGCGTGATCGCCGGGCTGGCGCGTAGTGCCGACCTGCTTCGCGACGATGCCGATGCACTGGAGGCGATCGGCGACGAGGCCCACCGTCGCATCGTGTCGACCAGCGGGTCGCAGATCTCGAGCGACTGCAGCGACCTTGCGGGGCTCGCGGCTGCCATCCGCAGCAGGGTGATCCGTTCGATGATCATCGAGGCAGGGGCTCCCGGGGAGGACGTTGGCATCGATCACGTGCGTTCGGTGGAAGCCCTCGTCAGCCAGTGGCACGGACAAGGACCGGTCAGTTTGCCGGGCGGTGTGATCGCAGAGCGATCGTGTGGCAGGCTGAGCGTGCACTCATCGAGCCCCCGTCTGGAGAAGTAGTGAATCCTGAGGACATCTCCTCTGAACTTGAGCACGTCCTCCTCACGGAGCAGCAGATCCACGACCGTCTCGTGGAGCTCGCGGCACAGATCGACCAGGACTATGGGGGCAAGGACCTGCTGCTCGTCGGAGTCCTCAAGGGGGCCGTCATGGTGATGGCAGACCTGGCGCGCGCTCTGGGGCGCACTGCCGACATGGACTGGATGGCGGTCTCGTCATACGGCTCTGGCACCACGTCCAGCGGCGTCGTCCGCATCCTCAAGGATCTCGACGCGGACCTTGACGATCGGCATGTCCTCATCGTCGAGGACATCCTCGACTCGGGGCTGACCCTCTCGTGGCTGATGAAGAACCTCTCCTCCCGCAACCCCGCATCAGTCGAGGTGTTCACCCTCCTGCGCAAGCCGGATGCCCAGAAGGTGAATGTGAACCCGCGCTACATCGGTTTCGACATCCCCAACGAGTTCGTCGTCGGGTACGGGCTGGACTACGCGGAGAAGTACCGCAACCTGCGCTGCGTGGGCACTCTCGCCCCGCACGTCTACAGCTGAGCCTGGGAGAGAACCCTCCCTTTATGCGGTTTCGCCGAGGGCTGAGGTGGGTGCCCCCTGCGCCGGGTGAGGCATCCCTCACCTCGTAGTACCGTGATGAGGTGGATGTGAAGAAGCTCCTGCGCGGTCCCATCTTCTGGATCGCCATGATCGTGCTGTTCGTGCTGATCGGCTCGAGCTTCGTGTCGGGGATCGGTGCTCCGGAGGAGCTGGACACCAGCCAGGCCATCACCGAGATCCAGTCCAACAACGTCGACACGGCCACGATCGTCGACCGCGATCAGGTGCTGGAGCTGACCCTCAAGGACGGCAGCAAGGCGCGCTCCTCCTACGTCGCGGGCCAAGGCGTCAATCTGCAGGAGCTGCTCCAGGCGAAGGTCAATGCCGGGCAGCTGCCGGGTGGCTACAACATCGTCGTGCCCACGGAGAGCCTGCTCGTCACACTCCTCATCTCGCTCCTGCCGATCGCCTTGATCGTGCTGCTGTTCTTCTTCCTGATGTCGCAGATGCAGGGCGGCGGATCCAAGGTCATGCAGTTCGGCAAGTCCAAGGCGAAGATGATCACCAAGGACATGCCGCAGACGACCTTCGCCGACGTGGCCGGTGCCGAGGAGGCCGTCGAGGAGCTGCACGAGATCAAGGACTTCCTTGAGGACCCGGCGAAGTTCCAGGCAGTCGGGGCCAAGATCCCGAAGGGCGTCCTTCTCTATGGTCCTCCGGGAACCGGCAAGACACTGCTTGCGAGAGCGGTGGCCGGCGAGGCTGGCGTGCCTTTCTACTCCATCTCCGGCTCGGACTTCGTCGAGATGTTCGTCGGCGTCGGAGCCAGCCGCGTCCGTGACCTGTTCAACCAGGCGAAGGAGAATGCTCCGGCGATCATCTTCATCGATGAGATCGATGCCGTGGGACGCCATCGCGGCGCCGGGCTCGGAGGCGGTCACGATGAGCGCGAGCAGACCCTCAACCAGATGCTCGTCGAGATGGACGGCTTCGACGTCAACGCGAACGTCATCCTCATCGCCGCGACCAACCGGCCAGACATCCTCGACCCCGCACTGCTTCGTCCCGGTCGATTCGATCGCCAGATCGCGGTGGAGCGCCCGGACCTCAACGGCCGCTTCGAGATTCTCAAGGTGCACGCGCAGGGCAAGCCCATCGCAGAGGACATCGACCTCATGTCGGTGGCCCGACGCACGCCCGGCTTCACCGGTGCCGATCTTGCGAACGTCCTCAATGAGGCGGCTCTTCTGACTGCGCGGAACAACGGCACCGTCATCGACGACGAAGCGTTCGACGAGGCGATCGATCGCGTCATCGCTGGGCCGCAGAAGCGCACGCGAGTGATGGACGACCTGGAGAAGAAGATCACGGCGTATCACGAGGCTGGGCACGCGCTCGTTGCCGCGGCCCTGCCAGGCAACGACCCGGTGCACAAGATCACGATCATGCCCCGAGGTCGGGCGCTCGGATACACGATGGTGCTTCCCGATCAGGAGAAGTACTCGACGACGCGCAGCCAGATGCTGAACCAGTTGGCCTACATGCTCGGCGGGCGTGCCGCGGAGGAGCTGATCTTCCACGATCCGACCACGGGTGCCTCGAATGACATCGAGAAGGCCACGGCGGTGGCGCGCGCGATGGTGACCCAGTTCGGCATGACCGAGCGACTCGGCGCGATCCGCTACGGCCAGGAGCAGAACGAGGTCTTCCTCGGCCGGGACATGGGGCACATCCGCGACTACTCCGAGGAAGTGGCCGCGGCCATTGACGAGGAGGTGCGCGGCTTCATCGAGGCGGCGCATCAGGAGGCCTACGACGTACTGGTCGCGAACCGCGACGTCCTCGATGCGATGGTGCTGGCGCTTCTGGAGCGCGAGACCCTGGACAAGGCGGAGATCGAGGAGGTCTTCGCGGAGCTGCAGTTGCGTGAGCCTCGTGCGGCGTGGACTGGCTCGGCCAGGCGTCGTCCTGACGAGCGCGGTCCGGTGCTGACTCCTGCCGAGATTTCGACCAATGGGCATTCAGCCAATGGGCATTCAGCCAATGGGCATTCGACTGGCACCACGCCTGCTCTGCCATCGGGTGTCGAGGACGAGGCGTGAGCGGCATCGACCCGGTCACCCTTGCCGCGGACAGTCAGGTGCGAGCGTTCGACTTCGAGGCGGCCGAGCGCGCCGTGCGTGATCTGCTGGTGGCCATCGGCGAGGATCCCGAGCGCGACGGCCTGCGTGACACCCCGGCTCGCGTGGCGCGCGCCTACGAGGAGACATTCCGCGGCATGCGCATGAACGCTGACGAAGTACTGTCCACGACGTTCGACATCGGCCATGACGAGATGGTCCTCGTGAAGGACATCGAGCTCTACAGCACGTGCGAGCATCACCTGGTGCCGTTCCACGGAGTCGCCCACATCGGCTACATCCCGAGTTCTGACGGGCGCATCACCGGCCTGTCCAAGCTCGCGCGACTCGTCGACGTCTTCGCGAAGCGTCCTCAGGTGCAGGAGCGCCTGACGACTCAGGTCGCAGACTCGCTCATGCGCATTCTGGAGCCTCGTGGGGCCATCGTCGTGATGGAGGCCGAGCATCTGTGCATGTCGATGCGCGGTGTGCGCAAGCCGGGAGCCAAGACGACCACCAGTGCGGTGCGTGGCACGCTCCGGGATGCGGCGACGCGCGCCGAGGCCATGGCTCTGATCCTGGGTCGCTAGCAATGCACCCGGACGGCCTGCCCCTGGCCCTGTCCCAGCTCGAACGCACGGCCGTGATGGGTGTCGTCAATGTGACGCCGGACTCGTTCTCCGATGGCGGCCGCTATCTGGATGTGAATGCGGCCGTCTCGCATGGCGTTGCACTGCATCGCAGCGGGGCGGACGTCATCGATGTCGGCGGGGAGTCCACGCGTCCCGGTGCAGTGCGGGTCGACTCGCGTGAGGAGCGCCAGCGTGTTGTGCCGGTGATCGAACGTCTGGTGGCGGCAGGAGTCCCGGTCAGCATTGACACCATGCGCGCCGAGACCGCGGTAGACGCAGTGCGGGCGGGTGCCTGCATGGTCAACGACGTGAGCGGTGGGCTGGCCGATCCCGAGATGTTTGCGGCGGTGTCGACGCTCGCCGTTCCCTACATCGCCATGCACTGGCGTGACCACAGCGATCGCATGAACGACCTTGCGCAGTACGACGATGTGGTGGCGGAGGTGCTGCGGGAGCTGGGCGCACGCGTGACTGCGGCGGAGGCGGCGGGAATTCCGCGGAGCCGGATCGTGATCGATCCCGGTCTGGGCTTCGCCAAGGAGCCGGATCACAACTGGGTCATCCTGCGGTCGCTCCCCGACTTCCTCGAGGTGGGGCTTCCTGTCCTGATCGGTGCGTCTCGCAAGCGCTTCATCGGTGCGTTGCTGGCCGACCCGGAAGGATCTCCTCGAGCACTCGATGGCCGCGACCGAGCCACCGATGCGATCAGCGCCATCGCGGCCCACGCAGGAGTCTGGGCGGTTCGAGTGCATGACGTGACAGGCACCGCGGATGCGGTGCGTGTGGCGGCTGCTTGGCGATCCGGATCAGCCCCACGGTCCAGTGAGGCCGCTCAATCAGGGAGTTCACATGGCTGACCAGATCGTCATCACCGGTATTCGCGGGTTCGGCTTTCACGGGGTACTCGCGAGTGAGCGGGCAGAGGGGCAGGAATTCGTCGTCGATGTTGCTCTCGACGTCGAGATCGCGAAGGCGGCCACGAGCGACGACCTGGCAGACACTGTCGACTACGCCACCGTCGCGTCGGCGGTGCACGCGCTCATCGTGGGGGAGCCGTTCGACCTCATCGAGGCGCTGGCCGAGCGGATTGCCGGTGCATGCCTTGTGCCGGGGGTGGCGCGGGTCGAGGTAGTGGTCCACAAGCCGCATGCGCCGATCCCGGTTCCGTTCGACGATGTGGCCATACGAGTGGAACGGCATGCCGGCCGTGCCTGAGGTGCGCCGAGCCGCTCTGGCGCTCGGGTCCAACATCGGTGACTCGGCTGGAACCCTGCAGGGTGCAGTCGATGCGCTCCATGCGATCCCTGGCATCGAGGTGGTCGCGGTATCGGCGGTGTTCGAGACCGACCCCGTCGGGGGTCCCGATCAGGACGTGTTCCTCAACGCCGTCGTCATGGTGGAGACCTCGCTGGAGCCGATCGCGCTGCTCGACGCTGCGCAGTCGATTGAACTCGATTTCGGCCGCGTGCGCGACGTGCGATGGGGGCCGCGCACACTCGACATCGACGTGCTGGCCGTGGCTGATCTGGTGATGGAGCATGAGCGACTGGAGTTGCCGCATCCGCGCGCTCATGAGCGCGCCTTCGTCCTCGTCCCCTGGGCTGATGTCGACCCCGCCGGCGTCATCCCCGGTCGCGGGACCGTCGCCGATCTCCTTGCCTCGGTGGGCGACGCGGGTGTGCGTCGGACTGCACATGCGCTGGCCGCAACGTCGGACATCACGCCATGAATGCCATGCAGCCCACACGCCTGCGCCTGCTGGTCGCGATCGCCGTCATCTGCGGCGCCCTCGGCTGGGGGCTGGTGCAGATCGTCTCCTCGTGGCTTGGACGGCTCGTGCCCGTCCCCTGGCTCGCAGCCGCGGCGCTCTGGCTCCTCGCTGGTGCCATCGCCTACTGGACGGTGCTGGCCCGACCGCGCATCCAGGGGCGCCCGGGCACCAAGCCCATGGAGCCGTTGGTCGCGGCACGATCGGCAGCCATGGCGATGGCGGCCTCGAGGATCGGGTCGCTGATGGTGGGCTTCTATGGGGGCATTGCCGTGGGCATGGTCGGTCGGATGGCCGCACCCTCGGCCGTGCAGACCTTCTGGGCCTCGACGATGGCGGCGGTCGGCGCAGTGGGCATCGTCGCGGCGGCGCTGTGGCTGGAGCAGTCCTGCCGCATCCCGGCCGGCGGGGACGACGATCGGCCGACGTGACGCGTGCCACCGTGTGCCAGCGCATAGGCTGATGCCATGAGTGATGTGGCCCTTGAGGATCTGCCGTTCGACGAGTTGCGCAAGAAGGCGTTCTCCTACGCCGAGCACCATCTGGACCTTGGCTTCTTCACCGACCTGTTCTCGCATATGCCCGGCATGGTGGCGATCGAGGGCGAGGGCGGCGACCTCGGCGCCGTGGGAGGCACGTTCATCGAGACCGTCCGCGCGGTCAAGGAGATGATGGGCGACGCCGAACTGGACGAGACGACGGAGAGCCTGCTGCGGGCAAGGTTCGCGACGTATCTGCGCGAGCACGGCGAGGAGTGAGCCCACCCCGGCGAGTGGCGAGTTGTGGCGGGTTTGAACCCGTTCAAACCCGCCACAACTCGCCACTCGGCAGGGAGTGGGCAGGAAGGGTAGGGGGCTAGCGGTCGACGTCGCCCATCACCACGGGCAGCGACATCAACGCATCGGCCAGATCGGTGCGGGGCACTCCGACGAGCGCGGTCGTCATGGCCTGCATGGTGGCGAAGGACGCCGACCGGATCTTCATCCGCCAGGGGTACTTGTCGCCCGCCCCGACGAGCAGGATCCCGCTGATCCCGAGCGGCCCCTCGACCGACGCATAGGTCGCGCCCTCCGGCAGGCGCACAACCTTGGGCAGTGGCGTATCGACAGGGCCCTCGCCCAGCTCATCGAGGCGATCCAGGCACGCAAGAGCGAGCCGCGCAGTCACCGGCAGTTGATCGGCAAGGACGAGGTACCGAGCGCGCGCATCACCCTCGGTTCGCACCGGAACCTCCACCACCTCCGCCAGGTCGGCGTACGCCAGATAGGGATCGTCGCGACGCAGGTCCAGATCGACGCCGCTGGCTCGCCCGACGGGCCCGCCAAGTCCGAAGCCCACAGCCTGATCAGCGGTCAGCACGGCGATGCCCTCGAGGTCGACGGTCTCGCCGTCGACGGCCTGCTGCCATTCGTGCACCTGTGACTCCACGTCGACGAGTGTGGACCGCAGTGCTGCTCGGTCATCGTCAGCAATTGCTGCGGCGACGCCACCGATGCGGGCGAAACCCGGATGCATCCGTGCACCCGTGATGGACTCCAGGATGGTCGTGATCCGTGCTCGCATTGCCTCCATGGATGGGCGTGCCGTGCCGGCCGCCACGGCAAGAAACGGAATCGTCGCCTGAATGCGCTCCACCTCAGCTAGCAGCATGCGCGTCCACGTCGCGCGCTCAGGAGGGAGCATGCCGAGGGCCTCTTCAATGGCGAGGGCCGTGACGAGCTCGGAGGTGAACGACGACAGCCAGTCGTGACGATCCGCCAGCAGCATCGCCTGGCGAAGGTCGCGCGACTCGAAGAGCTTCTCCGCGCTCCGGTGCATGAAACCGACCTGAGGATCCGCCGAGGTGACGACGTCATCCGCGTCCACGGTGATCTGCAGCAGAAATCCTGGGTGACGAGCGGGGTGGCGGGGGTCCAGAACCAGCTCAGCATCGCAGTCGAGCCCGGCTACCGTGCCGATGCCGAGCAGAAGGTTCGTCGCCACGGCGCCATCCTGACAGAGGCGTCACATCGGAACTGCCATCGCTGTGATCGGGCGATGCGTCTACGCTCCCGAAGGTGAGCTTGGATCCCCAGCCGCCACGGCTGCGCATCGGCATCGTCGGTGCGGGCCGGGTCGGCGCGGTGCTGGGTGCTGCGCTGCGCAGGAGTGGTCACGAGATCGTAGGAGTGTCCGCCGTCTCGGATCTCTCGCGGTTGCGGGCTGACGCCCTGCTTCCCGGAGTGCCCGTTCTGGCGCCCCCGGAGATTGCGGATGCCGCCGAGCTCGTGCTCCTTGCCGTTCCTGATGACGTGCTGCCGGACCTCGTTGCCGGTCTGGTGGGCGCGGGAGCGCTCTCGTCGGGCCAATTCGTGGTGCACACCTCGGGCCGACACGGAATCGGGGTGCTCGCCCCCGCAACCGAGGTGGGAGCGGTGCCGCTGGCATTGCACCCGGCGATGACGTTCACCGGCACAAGCGTTGACCTTGCTCGCCTGGAGGGCGTGCCCTTCGGGGTGACGAGCCACGAGGCGATGCGGCCAGTCGCCGAGGCCCTCGTGGTCGAGATGGGCGGTGAGCCGGTGTGGGTTCCCGAGGAGGCCCGCAGCATGTATCACGCGTCCCTCGTCTTCGGTGCCAACTACCTGATGACCGTCGTGCTCCAGTCGGTCGATCTCCTCCGGGCAGCGGGCATTGCGGAGCCTGAGCGACTGCTCGCACCGCTTCTCAGCGCCTCGCTCGACAACGCCCTGCGGCACGGGGACGCCGCACTGACCGGCCCGGTGGCGCGCGGTGACGCGGCGACCGTCGCTGACCACCTTGACGTGATGAGTGACCTGCCCCCCGTGGTCACCGACTCCTACCGATCGCTGGCCCGGCTGACGGCCGACCGCGCGGTCGCGGCCGGACTCATCGATCTGGCGACGGCCGAGCAACTGCTCGGTGTGCTGTCGGCGCCGCAGGAGCCTTCATGAGCACCGAGCTGATTCACACCGTCGATGACCTGCGTCGGGGAGCGACGCGTCCCCGAGCCGTCGTGATGACGATGGGGGCATTGCACGACGGGCATGCGGAGCTCATCAGGCAGGCGCGTGAGCGCATCGGACCGAACGGCGACGTTGTCGTCACAGTGTTCGTCAACCCGACGCAGTTCGGGGCGGGGGAGGATTTCGATGCCTACCCACGCACCCTCGACTCCGATGTCGACGTCGCCGCTGCTGCGGGCGCGGATGTGGTGTTCGCACCGAATGCGTTCGAGGTCTACGGCCCGACCCGCGGTTTCGGCCCGAACACCGTGACGGTTGATCCCGGACCTCTGGGCGACATCCTCGAGGGAGCGTCGCGTCCGGGTCACTTCCGTGGAGTCCTCACGGTCGTGGCGAAACTGATGGGCATGACGACGCCTGCGATCGCGCTCTTCGGAGAGAAGGACTACCAGCAGCTCACCCTGATCCGTCGGATGGTCCGTGACCTGAACCTGCCCGTGGACGTCATCGGCGTGCCCACCGTGCGGGAACCGGATGGGCTGGCCCGCAGCAGCCGGAATCGATACCTGTCGTCGACGGAGCGCGCGATCGCGGCGACGATCCCGCACGCGCTGGATGCTGCGGTAGGTGCGGGCCGAGCGGGCCCGCAGGCGGCCTTGGACGCGGGACGCGCTGCGCTTGGCGCTGTGCCGGAAGTCGCGCTCGATTACCTCGTGGTGACGGATCCGGATCTGGGACCTGCACCCGAAGTCGGTGACTCCCGCATCCTGATCGCAGCCATGGTGGGCGGCACCCGCCTCATCGACAACCGACCCGCAAGGATGGGTGAATGAGCGGCCCTCGCCTGCCACGTCGCCTCACCGCCCCGGATCCGGGATGGGAGGCGCGCGCTGACGTCATCGTCGTCGGATCGGGCATTGCGGGGCTGACGGCGGCCCTGCGCGCTCGACAGCTCGGGCGCACCGTACTCCTCGTCACCAAGGCCACCGTGGATGCGGGATCGACCCGGTGGGCGCAGGGCGGCATCGCGGCCGCGCTGTCGGAGGAGGACTCGCCGGACGAGCATCGACACGACACCTTGGTGGCCGGAGTGGGGCTGTGCGATGACGAGGCAGTGCGGGTACTAGTGACCGAGGGCCCGGAGGCCGTGCGGGAGCTGATCGGCATCGGCGCGAGATTCGATGTGGATGCCAGCGGAGCGATTGCCCTGACGCGCGAAGGCGGTCACCTGCGTGATCGCATCGCCCATGCCGGAGGTGACGCCACTGGTGCGGAGATCTCCCGTGCCCTTGTCGCAGCGGTGCAGCTGGACTCAAGCATCGAGGTGATCGAGAACGCCCTCGCCCTTGATCTGCTGATGGACGACAACGGGCACGCGCGGGGCGTGACCCTGCACGTCATGAGATCGGGCCAGCGCGATGGCGTCGGCGCCGCGCTTGCCCCGGTGGTCATCCTCGCGACCGGCGGCTTTGGGCAGGTGTTCGGTCAGACGACGAATCCGTATGTCTCCACCGGCGACGGATTGGCGCTGGCAATGCGGGCGGGCGCGGACATCGCCGACATCGAATTCGTGCAGTTCCATCCCACGGTCATGTGGCTCGGCCCGCTTGCGAAGGGACAGCAGCCGCTGGTGTCCGAGGCCGTTCGCGGTGAGGGCGCGGTGCTGCTGGACGCATCGGGCACCCGGTTCATGGTCGACGAGCATCCACTGGCAGACCTCGCTCCACGCGATGTGGTGGCGAAGGCGATCATGCGTCGCATGCGCTCTGAGGGAACGAGCCACGTGTGGCTCGACGGACGCATGCTCGGCGCTGACACGTGGCTGCAGCGGTTTCCGACCATCTTGGAGTCCTGCCGATCCCGTGGCATCGACCCCGTCACGGACCTCATCCCGGTAGCTCCAGCGCAGCACTACGTGTCTGGAGGTGTGCGAACCGATCTGTGGGGGCGCGCCTCGATTCCGGGCCTGTATGCGTGCGGCGAGGTGGCGTGCACGGGTGTGCACGGAGCGAACCGCCTAGCCTCGAACTCCTTGCTCGAGGGACTCGTCTTCGCGCGTCGAATCGTGCAGGCGCTGGAAGTCGATGAGCACGACGTCATCGAGGCGGAGCCGGCTGCCGGTGCTGACGGACTCCTGCCCCATGCGGTGCGCCGACCCATGCAGCAGGTCATGGACACCGAGGCCGGCGTCCTTCGCAGCGCGGACTCGCTGGCGGGGGCTGCCCAGAGTCTCTCCCGTATCGGGGAGTCGGGCGGGTCTCGGCCGTCCACGGAGGACTGGGAGACCACCAACCTGCATCAGATCGCGACAGTGCTGGTGGCGCACTCGCAGATTCGCGAGGAGACGCGCGGATCTCACTGGCGCGAGGACTTCCCGGAGCGTGACGACGCGCGATGGCGTGTTCGGCTCGTGACGCGCATGGAGGACGATGGCTCCTTGAGCACGCGCGAGGAGCCGGTGACGGGAGCAGTGGAATGAGCGGCACGACCTGGCCGAAGGAGATCTCGGACCCGCTTGTCGCGGCCGGCTTCAGCCTCGACGCGGTGTCGTCGCTCATCACCATGGCCCTTGACGAGGACCTCGACGGCGGCGTGGATGTCACCACGGTGGCCACGGTCCCGGTCGATCAGCGAGCCACCTTGGACCTCGTGGCACGTGGCGCAGGCGTGTCAGCAGGAGCCCCGGTCGCCGCCGCCGTATTCGCCGAGGTGTGCGGTAGCGATGCGGCCATCACGATCGTCACGCCTGATGGCACGCGGGTGGAGCCTGGAACGGTCATCATGTCCGTCACCGGCAGCACTCATGAGCTCCTTCGTGCGGAACGCCCCGCCCTGAACCTCCTTGGCCATCTGAGTGGGATCGCGACGGCGACTCGAGCGTGGGTCGACGCCATCGAGGGCACTGGGGCGCGCATTCGTGACACCCGCAAGACGACACCGGGAATGCGTCGACTCGAGAAGTACGCCGTCCGCTGCGGTGGCGGGGTGAACCACCGGATGTCCCTCTCGGATGCCGCACTCGTCAAGGACAATCACGTGGTGGCTGCCGGTGGAGTGGCCGAGGCCTTTGACCTGGTTCGGACGCAGTTCCCAGGACTCGACGTCGAGGTGGAGGTCGACTCCCTCGATCAGCTCGACGAGGTTCTGGCCGCCGGAGCCGATCTGGTGCTGCTCGACAACTTCACCCCTGAGCGGATGCGCGAGGCAGTGCGACGCACGTCGGGCCGCGCCCGTCTGGAGGCCTCGGGCGGACTGTCCCTCGACGTTGCCGCCGAGGTCGCGTCGACCGGCGTGGACTACCTTGCGGTCGGAGCCCTCACCCACTCGGCACCGGTGCTCGACATCGGTGCAGACCTGCGTCAGGAGTCGTAGTGCTGCTCGCGATCGATGTCGGCAACACCAACACCGTCCTTGGCATGTTCGAGGGCGCGGACCTACGCCACTCGTGGCGCATCAAGACAGACTCGCGGACGACGGCGGACGAGATGGCTCTCACCTTCCGTGGCCTGCTCTCGGAGGCGGACGACGTCACCGGAATCGCCCTGTGCAGCACGGTGCCGGCTGTCCTGCGGGAGATGAGGGGCATGCTCGACCGCTACTTCGGCGACGTCACGACGGTGATCATCGAGCCGGGGACCAAGACGGGCGTTCCTGTGCTCACGGACAATCCCAAGGAGGTGGGTGCTGACCGCATCGTCAACACGATTGCGGCGCACCACCAGTACGGCGGTCCGTGCATCGTCGTGGACTTCGGAACGTCGACGAACCTCGATGTCGTCTCCGCAAAGGGCGAGTTCCTCGGCGGTGCACTCGCGCCGGGCATCGAGATCTCCCTGGATGCGCTGTCCTCCCGCGCTGCGCAGTTGCGGAAGGTGGAACTGGTCGCCCCTCGCTCGGTGATCGGCAAGAACACGGTCGAGGCACTGCAGTCCGGAGCGCTCTACGGGTTCGCCGGTCAGGTGGACGGGCTTGTCGACCGCATCATCGATGAGATCGGCGACGTCACTGCGGTGGTGGCGACGGGAGGGCTCGCGCCGATCGTCGTGCCGGAGTCCCAGACGATCACCCACCACGACCCGGACCTCACGCTTACGGGACTTCGTCTGGTGTTCGACAAGAACGTCGATTCCGCCTAGGTCGGGGACTTCACCCGTTGTAACCGGTGACGAGAGCCGTGACGGCCTTCAGCCCGTGCACCCGGCCGGCAGTTCGCGGAAGGATGAGCGTCCGCATCCCCAGGTGAGTCGCCCCGCCGTCGTCATTCGCGTTGTCTCCCACCATGAGCACATCCGAGGCGGGCATACCGAGTCGATCGAGGGCGATCTGGAAGATGCGCCGCTCGGGCTTGACCGACCCGACCTCGTAGGACAGGACGATCTCGTCGTACCAGCCGGTCATGCCCTCGCGGTCAAGCACGTCGCGAATGGGGACTCCGGCGTTGGACAGAAGGCAGGTTCGGATGCCGCTCTCGCGGAGCGCTCGGAGGGTGGGAACCGTGTCGTCATACGCATGCCACGTGGAGAGCATCACGTCATAGAGCGCGTTGGCCAAGGCGCGATCGACTCCGGGCCCGGCCTGAATGAGCTCGTGGAAGACCCGTGAGTGATCCTCGAAGGACAGATCCCGGCTGCTCTGCGAATCGCTGATGCGCGCACCCTCCCAGATGCGATCGAGGAAGGCGATGAGCTCGGTGCGCTCGTGGGTCGTGAGGGGATGGGGCTCGACGACGAGGGCCGCGTCCAGCCACGACTCTGCATCGCCCTGATCGACCAGCGTCGAGTGGATGTCGAAGACCACTCCCCGAATGGGCTGCGGAGTGGGCCATTCCGGGTGCGCGCTGGGGCCGTTGGTCATGCGGGCAGCCTACGAGGCATAGCCTTGTGCGCTGTGAGCAGCGACGCGACCACCGCAGACTCGACGGCAGCAGTGACGAGCACCGAACCTGAGGACGATCTGCCCGAGCAGATGCGCATTCGCCGGGAGAAGCGGGATCAACTGGTCGCCCGAGGCATGGAGCCCTACGCCATCGGCCTGCCCATCACCACCACCATCGCCGCGATTCGGGCTGCTCACCCCGATCTGGAACCGGACACCGCGACGGGTGATCGCGTGGGAATTGCCGGTCGGGTGATCTTCCAGCGCAACACCGGAAAGCTCTGCTTCGCGACCCTCCGCGCCGGGGATGGTACGGAGATCCAGGCGATGCTCTCGCTCGCGAACGTCGGCGAGGACGCACTGTCCGACTGGAAGGACCTCGTGGACATCGGTGACCACGTCTTCGTGGCCGGAGAGGTCATCACCAGCAAGCGCGGCGAGCTGTCGGTCATGGCGGATGAATGGCGGATGGCATCGAAGTCGCTCCGCCCGCTGCCGGTGGCGCACAAGCCGCTGAATGAGGAGACGCGTGTGCGTCAGCGCTATGTCGACCTCATTGTTCGCCCGGAAGCCCAGCAGGTGGCGCGCACTCGCGTGGCCGTGGTGGCTGCCGTGCGCAAGAGCCTGAGCGACCGAGGGTTCCTCGAGGTCGAGACGCCGATGCTGCAGACCATTCACGGCGGCGCTGCTGCGCGGCCCTTCGTCACGGAGTCGAATGCCTTCGACATCGAGCTCTACCTTCGGATCGCACCGGAGCTGTTTCTCAAGCGGGCCGTCGTCGGCGGTCTGGAGCGCGTCTTCGAGGTGAATCGGAACTTCCGCAATGAGGGCGCCGATCGCACGCATTCCCCCGAATTCACGATGCTGGAGTTCTATGCCCAGTACCTGGACTATCGCGATGTCGCACGCATCACCCGCGAGGTGTACCAGGAGGCGGCGCTGGCCGCCACGGGCAGCCTTCAGGTCCAGCACCCCGACGGCACCGCGCTCGATCTGTCTGGCGAGTGGCCGGAGATCGATCTGTACGAGTCGCTCTCTGCTGCCGTCGGCGAGGAGATCACGCCGGCGACCCCGCGTGACCACCTGGTGATGCTGTGCGATCGGGAGGGCATCACCTTCCATCCGACCGCTGTCCCCGGCAAACTGGCTGAGGAGCTGTTCGAGCACTACGTGGTTCCCACCCTCGTCAATCCCGTCTTCGTCATGGACTACCCGGTCGACACGTCTCCACTCGTCCGCGCGCACCGAACCAAGGCCGGTGTGGTGGAGAAGTGGGACCTGTACATCAATCGCATGGAGTCCGGCACCGGCTACTCCGAGCTCGTCGATCCGGTAATCCAGCGCGAGCGCCTCGTGGAGCAGTCCGCCCTCGGCGACCGCGGTGATGACGAGGCCATGCATCTCGATGAGGACTTCCTCCGTGCAATGGAGCACGGAATGCCGCCCATGGGAGGAGTCGGCGTCGGTGTCGACCGCATGCTGATGGCTCTCACGGGCCTTGGCATCCGCGAGACGATCCTGTTCCCACTCGTGAAGCCCGGGCAGTCATGAGTTCGGTGATCGTTCGTCCGGCGCGCACAGGTGATGTGCGGGCCATCCGCTCGTTCATCGACGCGTACTCACCTGACGGACGGCTGCTGTCCAAGGCCACCGTCACGCTGTTCGAGGACATCCAGGAGTTTGTCGTGGCAGAGCAGGCCGGCATCGTGGTCGGCTGCGGTGCCCTGCACGTCATCTGGGAGGACCTCGCGGAGGTGCGGACGCTTGCTGTGGATCCGACGAGAGCCGGGCAGGGCATCGGAACCGCGATTCTGACCGATCTCATGGATCGCGCTCGAGCCGTCGGGGTGAGTCGAGTCTTCTGCCTGACCTTCGCGGTGCCCTTCTTCGAGCGCCACGGTTTCGTCGAGATCGACGACACCCCGATCGATCATGACGTGTACGAGCAGCTGCTGCAGTCCTACGACGAGGGCGTCGCGGAGTTCCTCGGGCTTGAGCGCGTGAAGCCGAACACTCTCGGCAACCATCGAATGCTGGCGACTCTGTGAGAGCTGCCGCCGCCTTCCTGTTCATGACGGCGACAGCAGCCGCGCTGCTCATCGGTGCTCCTGCGCAGGCGGCGCCGGATGCAGGTGGGCGACTCGCGGGCAAGGTGATCCTGCTGGACCCAGGTCACCAGTTGGGAAACTCGAATCCCGCGTTCGCCAAGCAGATGGCGCAGAAGGAGTTCAACGGCACCACGGTCAAGGGCTGCAACACGACGGGTACAGCGACCAACAGCGGGTACCCGGAGGCGACCTTCAACTGGCGGGTGGCCAAGCGTCTGAAGCGGTTGCTCGAGGCTCAGGGTGCCCGCGTTGAGCTGACTCGCACCTCGAACTCGCGCGATGCCTGGGGTCCGTGTGTCTGGGATCGGGCGAAGCAGGCGAATCGGATCGGTGCGGACATCATGGTCAACATTCATGCCGACGGATCATCAGCCCGGAACCGCGGCTTCTTCCTGCTCGCGCCCGGATTGGTCAAGGGCTGGACCGAGGATGTCGTCAAGCCCGGACGTCGGCTGGCCAAGGCGATGATCAGCGGCATGACCAAGGCAGGCGCGCCGCCGTCGAACTACATCCGCGATCAGCTGATGATCTCGACGAACACCACGGGCCTGAACTTCAGCGATGTGCCGACGGTGACGGTCGAGCTCGGCAATATGCGAAATGCCGCCGATGCGCGGCTGATGACGTCCACGTCCGGTCAGCGCTCGTACGCGCGCTGGCTGCTCGCGGGTATCGACTCCTACTTCGCGCGTGGCTGATCCTGCACATCGAAGGTCTCCAGCAGTCGTCGCAACTGCATGACCAGCGAAGCCTGATCGCCGGGCGTCAGGCCGGCGAGGATCGCATGCTCGCGCGACACGAGGTCGGCAAGCGCGGAGTCGACCCGAGTTCGCCCGGCATCGGTGAGGACCACGCGCACGCCTCGACGATCGGCCGGGTCGGGTTCGCGCCTCACCAGACCCCGAGCCTCGAGGCGGTCGATGCGGTTGGTCATCGTTCCGCTCGTGACGAGGGTCTGGGCTCCTAGCCGACCCGGAGACAGCGCATACGGGGCGCCCGCCCTGCGGAGGGCAGCCAGCACGTCGAACTCCCAGCTGTCGAGCTCGTGCGCGGAGAAGGCCTGACTGCGTGCGCGATCGAGGTGATGGGAGAGCCGGGTCACCCGCGAGAGGACGTGCAGGGGGGAGGCATCCAGGTCGGGGCGTTCCCGCTGCCAGGCCTCGACCAGCGCATCGACTTCGTCCGCCACATGCCCATGCTAGGCGGAAGTCTTGATATCAAGATTCACGGCGGTGAAGATTCATGCTGATCGAGATACCCGAGGATCGAGATACCCGAGGATCGAGATACCCGAGGATCGAGACACCCTTCGCTGGCCGTGGCGGCGCGGCAGCACGCGCAGGGTCAGGAGCGAACGCTGCGCGGCTTCGGCTCGAGCCCCTGCAGCCCATTCCAGGTGAGGTTGATCAGGTGACCGACCACCTCCTCCTTCTTGGGCTTGCGGACGTCGAGCCACCACTGCCCGGTCTGGGCCACCATGCCGACGAGCATCTGGGAGTAGATCGGGGCCCACTTGGTGGGGATCCCATGGGCCTTGAACTGCACGGCCAGGAGGTCGTCCACCTGCTCGGCGACATCGACGAGCAGACCTGCAAAGGTGCCTCGGGTGCCTGCGTCGCCGGCCTCGGGCGAGCGCACCACGGGCGTGTCGCGCACCAGGATGCGGAACCCATCCGGGTCGCGGTCGATGAAGTCGAACAGCGCCAGCCCTGCCCGCTCGAGGAGGGTCCGCGGGTGCACGACCTCGGCATCCTCGCTCGATGCCGCGAGCGCCTGGGCGACCGAATCGAGCAGGTAGCCCATCTCGCGGTCGACGACGACGGCGTAGAGACCTTCCTTGCCGCCGAAGTGCTCGTAGACCACGGGCTTGGAAACGCCAGCCTTCGCGGCGATCTCCTCGACACTGACGGCCTCGAACCCCTTCTTTGCGAAGAGTCGGCGGCCGACGTCGAGCAGCTGTTCGCGTCGCTCCTGCCCGCTCATGCGGGTGCGCTCACGCGGCTCCGGACGTCGAGGAGTGCGAGTCGACGGACTCAACTCGGTGACGTTGGATTCCTCGTGCTGCAGCGATTCGTCGCTGGGCTGGATCGTCATGTCGGTCAGACCTTCGACGACGCCGGTACCTGGTAGCCGCGCACGCGTCGAGCCATAGCCGGATCCTCGAGTTTCGGGACGAGGCGCTCGGGCTTCGGCCAGCGGACGTCGTGGATCAGTCCCATGCGCTCCCAGAGTCGGAGGATCTCGGCACTGATGTCGATCTGCCGGGTCAGGACCCCATGACGTGCGGCCGTCGGCTCGACGTGGTGGAGGTTGTGCCAGGACTCGCCGAACGAGGGGATCGCCAGCCACCAGACATTGGCCGAAAGGTCACGCGAGCGGAAGGGGCGGGTGCCGAAGACATGGCAAATGGAGTTGATCGACCACGTCACGTGGTGGACCAGTGAGATGCGCACGAGGCTGGCCCAGAAGAAGGCGGTGAGTGCACCCATCCAGGACCACGTGAGGAGCCCGCCAAGCAGGGCAGGCAGCAGGAGCGTCGAGGTGACAATGGCCGGGAACCAGCGCGAGATGGCGTTCAGGTCCGCGTCGCCAGCGATGTCCGGGGCGTACTTGTCGATCGGGGTGTTCGACTCATCGATGAGCCAGCCGACGTGGGCGTAGTAGAGCCCCTTGGCGACGGCGCGCTTGGAGGTGCCGAAGCGCCAGGGGGAGTGCGGGTCGCCGACCTCGTCGGAGAACTTGTGGTGCTTGCGGTGGTTCGCGACCCACTGATCGAGTGACCCCTCGAGGGCCATGGAGCCGGTAAGCCCGAGGAAGATCTTCATTCCTCGCGAGGCCTTGAAGGAGCCGTGGGTGAAGTAGCGGTGATAGCCGATGGTGATGCCGAGCGCTGTGGCGGAGTAGAAGAGCAGCGCCAGAACCACATCGACCCATGAGAGCCAGCCACCCCACGCCACCGGGATTGCCGCAACGACGGCGAGCAGGGGGATGACGATGAAAGCCCCGATCGTGATGCGCATGGCCGTGTGGGTAGGGGCCATCGGCTCATCCAGCGCCGCACGCTGCCGGTCGCTGAGGGTGTCGAGGCTTGCCGTCATGAATGTCTCCGTCCGGAAGGGTGCTGCATTACCTACGCTTCCGTAGGTTACGGAACCGTAGGTAGGGGAGTCAAGCCGGGTACGCGAATGATGTCTAGAGTTCATGCGACCAACACATCGGTCGCTGCCATCCCCGGTCGTCTAGTGGCAGGACAGCGGACTTTGAATCCGTCAACGGAGGTTCGACCCCTCCCCGGGGAGCCACCACACCGTCCCGATGCAGTCATTCGTGCGGGGAGCCGAAACCGGGCTGAGCGCTGGCAACTCTCGCTCGGCTCCCCCGATCGCCCCGCTGAGTCGGTGCGGCTGTGGGTAGGCTGGCAGAGCCTTCCCCGGCTACCCGCGCGGCCTGCCGCGCCCGACTTGTCTGAGGATCCCTGTGAGCTCCAATCGACCGTCCGTCGTCGTGATTCTGGCCGCGGGCGAGGGCAAGCGCATGAAGTCGGCAACGCCCAAGGTCCTGCACTCAGTGGCCGGCAGATCCCTCCTCGGTCACGTGATCGAGGCGGCGGCGACACTGGAGCCGCAGCACCTCGTGGTGGTCGTCGGTCACGGACGCGAGCAGGTGCAGGAGCACATCGACGAGATCGCCCCCTGGGCCGTCACGGTCGTGCAGGAGGAGCAGAAGGGCACCGGCCATGCTGTCCGAGTCGCGCTGGCGGGCCTTGCCGAGCGCGGCATCAGCGCCGAGGCTGGCCCGGTGGTCGTCCTCACCGGCGACACCCCCCTGCTCACGGGTGGCACCCTCGTCAGCCTGCTGCTGGAGCACACGTCAACCCAGGCGTCCGCGACGGTCCTCACCGCTCGGCTGGACGATCCGACCGGGTACGGGCGCATCCTTCGCGAAGCAGATGGAGCTGTGTCGGCCATCGTCGAGCACAAGGATGCAGACGAGGCGCATCTGCGCATCGACGAGATCAACTCGGGCATGTACGCGTTCGACCCGGCGGCACTGGCGGACGCACTCGGTCGTCTCACCACCGACAATGCCCAGGGCGAGGAGTACCTGACCGACGCGATCGCGCTCCTGCGTGATCGAGCCCTCACGGTGGCGGCATCCGTCTGTGCCGACCATCACGAGATCCTCGGCGTGAACGATCGCGTGCAGCTCGCCGAGGCGGCCGGCATCATGCGCGATCGCCTCAACGACCGGTGGATGCGCGAGGGCGTCACCATGGTTGATCCCGCGACGACCTGGCTCGACGTCGACGTCGAACTCGAGGCCGACGTGCTGATTCGCCCGCAGGTGACCCTGCGTGGTCCGACCTCTGTGGCAAGCGGCGCCATCATCGGCCCGGGCACCACGCTCACGTCATGCGAGGTTGCCAGCGGTGCCGAGGTCATCCACACCTGGGCAGAGCTGGCCGTCATCGGCGAGCGCGCGAAGGTGGGCCCGTTCACCTACCTCCGCCCCGGTGCCGTGTTGGGCGCCTCGACCAAGGCGGGGGCATACGTCGAGATCAAGAACTCGACGCTGGGCGACGGAGCCAAGGTTCCGCACCTGTCCTACGTGGGCGATGCCGATATCGGTGCTGGCTCCAACATCGGAGCGGCCACGGTCACGGTGAACTACGACGGGGTGGAGAAGCACCGAACGATTGTTGGCGAGCATGCGCGTGTGGGCAGCGACACCATGCTCGTCGCTCCCGTGACGGTGGGCGACGGCGCCTACACGGCTGCCGGCTCCGTCATCACGGAGGACGTGCCTGCGGGTGCGATGGCCGTGGGCCGTTCGCGCCAGCGCAACGTTGAGGGCTGGGTCGAGCGCAGGCGCCCGGGCTCACCCGCTGCCGAGGCCGCTGAGCGGGCGCGGCAGGATGACTCTCACGACCGTCCGTCCGAGTCTGCCTAGGAGTTCGCCGGTGTCCCAGTTGTCGGTCCCCACCCAGAAGCGACTGGTCCTGCTCGCGGGACGTTCCTACCCCGAGCTCGCTGAGGAGGTGGCGGAGGAGATCGGCATACCGCTGTCGCCGACGATGGCCTACGACTTCGCCAACGGTGAGATCTTCGTGCGCTTCCAGGAGTCTGTGCGCGGTACGGATGCCTTCGTTCTCCAGTGCCACACCACGCCGATCAACAAGTGGATCATGGAGCAGCTGATCATGATCGACGCGCTCAAGCGGGCATCCGCCAAGCGCATCACGGTCATCGTGCCGTTCTACGGATACGCACGGCAGGACAAGAAGCATCGCGGACGCGAGCCGATCTCGGCCCGACTCATCGCCGACCTGTTCAAGACGGCCGGGGCCGACCGACTCATGACCGTCGATCTGCACACCTCGCAGATCCAGGGCTTCTTCGACGGGCCCGTCGACCACCTCTTCGCCATGCCGATCCTCGCCCGCCACGTTTCCTCGCGAGTGCCTCGCGAGGAGATCACCGTGGTGTCCCCGGATGCCGGTCGCGTGCGCGTGGCCGAACGCTGGACGGATGTCCTAGGTGCGCCGCTCGCGATCATCCACAAGCGTCGAGATCCCGATGTGCCCAATCAGGTCAAGGTCTTCGAGGTCGTCGGTGACGTGGAGGGCCGCACCTGCGTCCTCGTCGACGACATGATCGACACCGGCGGGACGATCGTGAAGGCGGCCGAGACCCTGTTCGACAACGGAGCCAAGGACGTCATCGTGGCCGCGACGCATGGCATCCTCAGCGATCCTGCGCGCGATCGTCTGCAGGAGTCGCGGATCTCCGAGGTCATCGTCACGAACACGCTGCCGATCCCCGAAGAGCACCAGTTCGAGAAGCTGACGGTCCTGTCGATCGCACCGATCATCGCCAAGGCCATCACCGAGGTGTTCACGGATGGCTCGGTCACGAGCATGTTCGAGGACGACCCCCTCGAGGCGACACCTTCATCTCACTGACACCGTCCTCTCACTGACACCGTCCTCCCGCTGGCGGGGGCCGTGGGCTGGGGCACGAGAAGCGCTCCCGTCGGGCGGGCACACCCCGACTCCGGGGCTGGTCATGACCATCACTGGTCACGCGCTAGACTCCTCACACCCTCGGCGAGGGTGACGTGAGACGGCGCAGACCGCGCAGCCACGCGTCACCGTGATCGACGCGGTCGGCGCCCACAGGCGTTAGCCGAGGCGACCGACGATGACCGAGGAGTTCTGACGTGACCACCGTGGCCCTGACTGCCGTTCCCCGCTCCGACTTCGGCAAGGGCGCTGCCCGCCGTACCCGTCGCAGTGGCAGCACCCCTGCCGTGATCTATGGCGAGGGCACTGAGCTGCTCCATATCTCCTTCGACACGCATGAGCTTGAGCTCGCCCTGCGCAAGCCGCGCGTGGTGCTCAACGTCACCGTCGACGGCAAGGAGCTGCTGACTAAGCCGCGCGACGTCCAGCGCGAGCCGGTGAAGCGCTACCTCGAGCACGTCGACCTCATCGTCATCACCAAGGTCGAGGCGAATCGTCGTTCGCAGATGGCCGACGCCATCAAGGCGGCCCACCGGGCAGCCGATGAGGCGGGCATCGATGCCGGCGCGGTCATCCAGTTCCTCGAGGCTGCCGTCGAGGCGGGCGAGGCCCCGCTGGATGCGGTCGAGCACGCGGTGGCCGATGCGCAGGCCCAGGCGGCTGCGTACGCCGAGGCTGCTCGTGCGTCTGAGGCTGCGGCGGAAGCCAAGGCCGAGGCTGCTGCCGAGGGCGAACCCGGCGAGCCCGCTGCCGAGCCCGCCGCCGAGTAGTCCCTTATGGCGGGCGCCCAGTGCGCCCCTCAGGAAGGCCCTTCCGTGTCGACGACACCATGGCTGGTCGCTGGGCTCGGCAACCCCGGTCCGGAGTATGCGGCGACGCGCCACAACATCGGCTTCATGGTGGCCGACGAGTTGGCAACCCGATCCCGCGCAAGCATGGCTCGACACAAGCGAGCCCATGCTCTGGCGGCTGAGGTCAAGGTCGGACTGCCGGGGGCGATGCACCGGATCGTGCTCGTCGAGCCGTTGTCCTTCATGAACGAGTCCGGCGGCCCGGTCAAGGCGCTGATGAACTTCTACGGGGTCGACGCTGACCACCTCATCGTCATCCACGACGAACTCGATCTGCCTTTCGACGCCATGCGCGTGAAGTTCGGAGGGGGTGACAACGGCCACAACGGCCTGCGGAGCATCCGCAAGGCACTGGGCACCGGGGACTTCCTGCGGGTGCGGGCCGGAATCGGGCGACCCCCCGGCCGGCAGGATCCCGCGGCCTTCGTCCTCAAGCCCTTCTCCAGCGCCGAGCGGGCCGAACTCCCGCCCTTCCTGGGCAGGTGCGCTGACGCCGTGGAGTCCCTTGTGATCGACGGGCTCGAACGAACGCAGAACCGCTTCAACGACTGACCGCCTCGGGTCGACCCGCTGGCGCATCCCGCGAGTTCGTGGGGAAAGGTAGGACCATGACCACCGACGCTGAACTCTCTCGCGATGTCGCACAGGACGCGGGCCGACTCCTCCTCGCGCTGCGTGAGGGATTCGGCCCCGTCGAAGACAAGGATGCGGCGAACGCGCTGCGCAAGAAGGCCGACCGGGAGTCGCACCTGCGCATCATGGAACTGCTGTCCGCGGCCCGCCCCGATGACGCCATCCTCAGCGAGGAGGGCAAGGACGACGCATCGCGGCTGGACGCTGAGCGTGTGTGGATCGTCGACCCACTGGACGGCACCTACGAGTACGGGCAGGGCCGCGCGGACTTCGCCGTGCACATCGCCTTGTGGGAGCCGAGCACGCGCATCCTCTCGGCTGCGACGGTGGATCTGCCGGCCCAGGGCCTGACCCGGTCCGTGCTCGATCAGGTCGGTGAGCCGGCGCCCCTGCCGCAGGATCGTCCGATTCGGATCGTCGCCTCGCGGAGCCGTCCGCCCGCCACCTTGCCGAGAGCGGTCGAGATCCTCGCCGACACCCTTGCGCGCGAGGGCATCAGCGATCAGGGCGTGGAGATCATCGATGTCGGATCCGTGGGGGCCAAGGTGAACGAGATCATCAGCGGTCGCGCGGACGCTTATGTGCACGACACCGGGTTCTACGAATGGGATGTCGCGGCTCCGTACGGTGTGGCGATTCAGTACGGACTCGTGCCATCGCACGTGGACGGATCTGCGGTCCTGTTCAACCAGATGCCCCCGTACGTCACGGACCTCATGGTCAGCCACCCTGTCCTCGTCGCACCGTTGCGTGCGGCGCTGAAGGCGGCTGCCAGCTCGTGAGCCTCACCGGCCTGCTGTCCTGTCTCGCCAAGGAGACGGGCTTCACGGAGATAGGAGACCTCGCCGCGGGGCAGGCTGGAACGCTGGTCGAGGCCCCGGTGCCGATGCACCCGGTGGTGGTTGCCGAGATCGTTCGACGTCGTGCGGCCGGATCCCCCGTCATCGTGGTCACCGCGACGGGGCGTGAGGCAGAGGACGCCGCGGCCGCGCTGCCAGAACTCGTCCCGGGTGCGCATGCTGCCTACCTGCCGTCCTGGGAGACCCTTCCGCACGAGCGTTTGTCACCGTCGTCCGACACCGTCGGTCGCCGAGTGGCGGTCCTGCATCGACTGGCGCACCCAGACGCCTCTGACCCATACGGTCTGCCGATCGATGTGCTGTTCACCTCGGTGCGGGCCTTTCTCCAGCCGGTCGTGCGGGCGATCGCCGACGTTCGGCCGGTACGGCTCGAGGTGGGTGACGAGGCACCCCTGGAGGATCTGGTCGAGTCCTTGGTGGCACTCGGATACGAGCGCGTTGACCTCGTCGAGCGTCGTGGCCAGGTGGCTGTGCGAGGCGGCATCCTCGATGTCTTCCCACCCACGGAGGAGCATCCCCTGCGCGTGGAGATGTGGGGCGACACCGTGGAGGAGATCCGCTCCTTCTCCGTGGCCGATCAGCGATCCCTGGAAGCGGAACCGGCGCTCTGGGCTCCGGCCGTGCGAGAGCTTCTCCTCACGCCCGAGGTGCGTCAGCGTGCTGCACACCTGGCCACGACCCATCCGCAGATCGCCGACATGTGCGAGAAGCTCGCTGAGGGCATTGCGGTCGAGGGTATGGAGTCCCTCGCACCCGTGCTCGCCGATGGACTCGTGACGCCACTGGAACTCATCGACGGCCTTGCGCACGTCGTCCTGCTGGAGCCCGAGCGGATTCGTCGACGGGCTCACGACGTCGTGCGCACGGCCGAGGAATTCCTGATGGCCTCGTGGCACAACGCGTCCGTCGGCAATGAGACTCCGATCGACCTTGCCGCTGCGTCCTACCGGGATCTGAGTGACGTGCGGGATCTCGCGGCAGCCCGGGGGGATGCCTGGTGGCGGCTCTCACCTCTGGTGAGTGATAGCGAGCTTGATGAGGCTGCCACGGCTCCCGTCCGAATTCCCGGGCGTGAACTCGAGTCGTACCGTGGGGACTCAGCCCGAGCGCTGGAGGACCTTCGTGGCTGGGCCGCATCCGGCATGCGTGTCCTGCTGCTGGCCGAGGGGCATGGATCCGCTCAGCGACTTGTGGAGGAGCTGGCCGCTGCCGGAGTCCCGGTCACTGCCGTGGAAACTCTGGACAGCGCCCCGGAACCTCGGTTGGTCACGGTCACTCAGGGGCGACTCCTGCACGGCTTCGCGGTCGACGCTGCTTCGCTGGCGGTGCTCACGGAGACGGACATCGTCGGCCAGCGCTCGTCCACGCGCGACATGCGCCGACTTCCGTCGCGTCGCCGTCGCACCATCGACCCGCTGTCGCTGACGCCGGGCGACTACGTCGTCCACGAGCAGCATGGCGTCGGCAAGTACGTCGACATGGTTCAGCGCACTGTTGGCGGTGCCGAGCGCGAGTACCTCGTGCTGGAGTATGCGGCGAGCAAGCGCGGCCAGCCACCGGATCGCCTCTTCGTGCCCACTGATCAACTGGACCTCATCACCAAGTACGTGGGTGGGGAGGCGCCGGCGGTCCACCGCCTCGGGGGCGCCGACTGGCAGAAGGCCAAGGGCCGCGCGCGCAAGGCGGTCAAGGAGATCGCGCACGAGCTGGTTCGCCTCTACGCAGCGCGTCAGGCAAGCAAGGGCTACGCCTTCGGTGCTGACACCCCGTGGCAGCGTGAACTCGAGGACGCCTTCCCGTACCAGGAGACTCCGGACCAGCTCGCCTGCATCGACGAGGTGAAGGTCGACATGCAGCGCACGGTCCCGATGGACCGGCTGATCTGCGGTGACGTCGGATACGGCAAGACGGAGATCGCGGTTCGCGCAGCATTCAAGGCAGTGCAGGATGGCAAGCAGGTCGTCGTGCTGGTGCCGACGACACTGCTGGTGCAGCAGCACCTGTCGACCTTCGCCGAGCGGTTTGCGTCCTTCCCCATCAAGGTCGCGGCCCTCTCGCGGTTCAGCTCGGACGCCGAGGCGCGCGATGTGCTCTCGGGTGTCGAGGACGGCACGGTCGACGTGGTGATCGGCACGCACCGCCTGCTGTCATCGTCCGTGCGATTCAAGGACCTGGGGCTGGTGATCGTCGACGAGGAACAGCGCTTCGGAGTGGAGCACAAGGAGCACCTCAAAGCCCTGCGCACCAACGTCGACGTGCTGGCCATGTCCGCAACGCCGATCCCGCGGACTCTGGAGATGGCGGTCACGGGCATCCGCGAAATGTCGGTGATCCAGACGCCGCCCGAGGAGCGCCACCCCGTGCTGACCTTCGTCGGTCCGTACGACGACAAGCAGATTGCAGCGGCCATCCATCGTGAGCTGATGCGCGAGGGCCAGGTGTTCTTCGTCCACAATCGCGTGAAGTCCATTGACCGAGTCGCCAAGCGGATCAATGAGCTCGTGCCGGATGCGCGCGTGGCAGTAGCGCACGGCCAGATGAGTGAGAGTGCGCTCGAGCAGGTGATCGTGGACTTCTGGAATCGCGAGATCGATGTCCTGGTGACGACGACGATCGTCGAGTCGGGAATCGACATCGCGAATGCGAACACCCTGATCGTCGATCGGGCGGACACGTTCGGCCTCTCGCAGCTGCATCAGCTGCGTGGTCGCGTGGGTCGTGGGCGCGAGCGGGCGTACGCCTACTTCCTCTATTCACCCGAGACACCGTTGACCGAGACCGCCCATGAGCGGCTGGCCACCATCGCCCAGCACACGGATCTGGGCTCGGGCATGCACATCGCGATGAAGGATCTGGAGATCCGCGGCGCAGGCAATCTGCTGGGGGGCGAGCAGAGCGGGCACATTGCTGACGTGGGCTTCGATCTGTATGTCCGGCTCGTGGGCGAGGCGCTGGCGGAGCACCGCAACGAGGACGTTCAGGTAGCCGCGGAAGTCAAGGTGGAGCTGCCGATCGACGCCCACATTCCCACCGACTTCGTCCCTCATGAGCGCCTGCGACTGGAGGCCTATAAGCGGCTGGCGGATGCCGTGACGGACTCCGACGTGGCCGAAGTCGAGGCTGAGCTGCTGGACCGCTACGGGCCCCTGCCACCACCGGTGGAGTCCCTGCTCGCCGTTGCTCGCTTCCGGGTCGTCGCTCGTTCGGCAGGCCTGACCGAGGTGATTCTGCAGGGGTCGAAGGTGCGCTTCCACCCGGTGGCGCTGGCCGAGTCGGCCCAGATGCGCGTGTCCCGGCTGTACCCGGGAACCCTCATCAAGCCCGCGGTCCGTACGATCATGGTGCCGAGGCCGGCCACCTCCCTCATGGGCGGGCAGCCGCTCCGAGGCACCGAACTGCTCGCCTGGGCGACGGATGTCATCACCGCTGTCCTGGCGCCCGCACGGCCCATCGAGAACACAACGGAGTCCCCATCATGACGCCAGCACGCCGCCTCACCCTCGCGGCCGCATCCCTTGCCACGTCAGCCGCGCTGATCCTCACCGGGTGCGCTAGCCAGGAGGCCGGCTCGGCCGCCACCTTCACGGACTCCCGGATCGCGGAGACGGCCCTGAGTTCCGAGGTCGCCATGATCCTCGAGGCCAAGGGCCAGTCCCCGACCACGGAGGATGCGTCATTGGTGCAGCAAACTCTGGGCCGCATGATCACGACCTTCCTCGTCGATCGGCTCTCCACCGATCAGGGCATCGTGATCTCGCAGGGCATGATCGACGGGATGACCGTCAACTACGAGGCCCAGCTCGGCGGTGCAGAGGCGCTGGAAGCGGCCTTCCTGCAGGAGAACGTTGCACCCGAGCAGATCGAGACGTTGCTCGTGCTGCAGTTGCAGGCGCAGGAACTGGGATATGTGCTGAATCCGAGCGGGTCGGCGGAGGAGCAGGGGCTCGCTGCCTTCGAGGCCATCAGTGCGTTGAGCCAGGAGCTCGAGACCACGGTGTCGCCGCGATTCGGCACCTGGGATCCGCAGACCCTGTCGATCGCGGGCATCCCCAACGACCTCTCGACACCTCCGGTCGCCGAGTAGGTCATGACCCCTGACGGGCCGAGTGACGGCGCGGCACGCGCGGGTGAGCGATTCCTCGATCTCGTCGAGGTGATGGACCGTCTCCGTTCCCCGGGCGGATGCCCGTGGGATGCGCGGCAGACGCACGAGTCGCTCGTGGAGTACCTCATCGAGGAGGCCTACGAGACGGTCGAGGCGATCGAGGAAGCTGATCGCGAACTGCTGCGCGAGGAGCTCGGCGATCTCCTGCTGCAGGTCGTCTTCCACTCGCGCATCGCTTCGGAAGACGTCGAGGATCCGTGGACCATCGACGATGTTGCCGATGGCATCATCCGCAAACTGATCCGACGTCACCCGCATGTGTTCGCTGATGCCGACGCTGAGACTGCTGCGCAGGTCGAGGCGAACTGGCACGCGATCAAGGCTGAGGAGAAGGGACGCGAATCCGTCACTGACGGCATTCCATCGGCGCTTCCGGCCCTCACGCATGCGGGCAAGGTGCTCTCCCGCAGCAAGGCGCTGGCGACGCTGCCCGATCTCCCGGCGAGCGCGGCGGCGTCCACAGTGATCCGGGACGTCGCGGACGAGGCTGCGTACGGCGACCTCCTCCTCGCACTGGTCGCGGCCGGTAGGGAGCGCGGATTCGACGCGGAGACCGCCCTTCGCATGGCATCGCGTCGTAGGGTCGGCGTCATCCGAGAGGCCGAGGGTCTGGGCTGAAGCAGCCCCCGGAATGTCAGACCCCCCGCGTAGGTTCGGGTCATGGCAGACATCGAGGGTTTTGGCATCGACCCACTCGGGTCGACACCCGGTGAGCTGCTGCGCAGCATCGAGGACCTTGCGCCAGGGCCGCTGGTGATGTCGGCCCTCCTGATGATCGATCGGTCGGCGCTCGATGCCGACGACGCGGTCAGGTACCTGGGAATCCACGACCGCGTGGCCTCCTGGTGGGCGGCCCTTCAGGCCGATGCCCTGGTGGCCGCGACTGGTCCGTCGGCTCTCGTCTCGGAATTCCTCGTGCTGGATCCTCGGCCGGATCACGACGCTGAGCGCACCATTCGCATCGAGGATGCCGCGCGCGAGGAGGTCGCCGCGGCGCTGCGCTGGTCGCCGGCGACAGCGCAACGATCCATGGACCACGCTCGGCTTCTCGCGGGGCCGTTGCGCGAGACTCGAGACTGTCTGGAGCTCGGTGAGATCTCCTCGATGCATGCTCGGGTGATCTGTGAGGCAGCCGAGCGCCTCTCCTCCCGAGACTCGGACGATGAGCAGTTCACTGATGAGTGTGCGGCCCTGCAGCAGCGCGTCCTGCGCATGGCGCGTCGGTCGACGCTCTCGCGTACCAAGGCCTGCCTGAATCGTGCAGTGGAGGCCATCGATGCCGCCGGCCAGGCTCGCCGACGCCAGCGTGCGCGCTGCACGCGCGACGTCCAGGTGTCACCGGATGTCGATGGGATCGTCACGCTCGTGGCACGGCTGGATGCGCTGACCGCGCACGCGATCATGCGTGCGGTCAATGCGGCTGCTGCCGGCCCGGTGATTGCGGGGGAGCCCACCGCGACGGCAGGGGAGCGGCGCGCCGAGGCCCTGGTAGCGCTCACTCTCGGCAGCACCGCGGAAGGCGCCTGTTCTGACGCACCCGTCGGCATGTCACCGGGCGTCACCCTCGACGTGACCCTCGACGTCACGATCCCGGTGACGGCGCTGCAGACCAGCAGCGACGAGCCGAGCGCCATCACGGTGGCCGGCTTACCCGTCGAGTTTGCGGAGGTGCGCCGCCTTCTTGACGATCCCGCAGTGCACGCGCATCTGCGGCCCGTCATCACTGACGAGCACGGTCACATCCTCGATCTCGGTCGGCGTCGATACGAGATCTCAGCTGCGCTCCGCCGTTTCATCGTGGCAAGGGATCGGGTGTGCCGGTTCCCGGGCTGCGGCCGTAGCGCTGAGTTCTGCCAGATCGACCATGCGACGTCATG